>WOR8_10000429_pt1 | contig 43187 bp, 35 predicted proteins | sample DeeMarSeWOR38_10_FD_19890 | JGI IMG/M metagenome (IMG submission 19890)
CTGCACAACAGCTGCAGGCAGCCAGAAGCACCCGGTTCAGATCCTGCTCCACCGCGGCGTTGGCAATCCATTCCGTCGCTTCCGGTAAACAGGCCTGGGCAATCACAGCAGCATGAATAACGCCGGGCAGCCCGGCTGAATGCTGCTGCAACGCATCCGTATCGACGACACGGGCAATCTGGTCGCCACACTGGCAAATAAAAACGCCGATGCGCGCAGGGCTTTGCGGATATGCGCCCGTCTGAACGGACGAGGCCTTAAAATGCCGCTCGGTGCGCGTATGGCGCATGGCATGTGCGGCCGCAACAGAGCCCGCAAATGTTTCTCGGGGTGATATTCGATAAAGACCGGGGCCTTCCTGCAGCGCAAATTGTGCAAATGTTGTCAAACCATCGGCCAGTATAATGGCACCCATATCAAATTCCACGATCTTTTCACGCTCAGCATGGTTGACCGCGCCTGCTTTGCACGCCTCGACACAGGCCATACATTCACTACAGGGACCACATGCCAGGCAGCGCCGGGCTTCGGCAATCGCCTGTTCTTCTGAATAACCCAGCTCCACTTCGGAAAAGCAGCCTAAACTTTCCTCTCTTGGTAAAACCGGCATGGATATCCGCGGCTTGGAAACCCGCTCCGCCGCTGTCAGGGGACGCTCGGAAATTGGCATCTGAACCTTATCCTGTAATGGACCGATGAACGCTGGATCATCGATATCCTCATTGGCGTCGATGGGATCCTTCTTTTTGTCGAGCTGCTCAAGATACCGATCAATGCTTTCAGCAGCCTGTTTGCCGCTGGCAATGGCCTCTATGACTGTTTTAGCGCCGTAAAGCGCATCCCCGCCGGCAAATACCCACGGTATGCTCGTTTGCAGTGTTTTCGGGTCAGCCTGGATGCCGCCCTGGGGTGACCGCAGAATGTCTTCTGCCTCGAAAAAGTCCATTTCAGCAAACTGGCCGATGGCAATCATGACGGCATCCGCTTCCAGGGTATGGCGTTCATTTTCATCATACTGGGGATCAAAATTGCACTGATCATCAAAAACACAGGTGCAGCGTTTGAATTCGATTCCGGTGAATTGGTTGTTTTTGCCCAGCAAGCGATGCGGTCCAAAACAATTGACAATTTTTACACCGGCTTCCAGGGCCTCTTTAATTTCTTCATCGCGTGCCGGCATTTCTTCGCGGGTTTCAAGACAAACGATGGTAACCGCTTTGGACCCCAGGCGTCTGGCCGTCAGCGCCACATCGATGGCCACATTTCCGCCCCCGACAACGATCAGCTTTTCAGCTGGCGACACCTTTTTGCCCAGCGCGACATCCCGCAGAAAAGAGACCCCGTCAAAGACGCCGGATAGGTTTTCGCCGATGACTCCAAGCCTGCGGCTGCCGTGCAAACCGGTGGCCAGAAACAGTGCTGAGTACCCCTTCGATTTCAGTGTCTGGATATTGAAGTCTTTGCCGAAAGTTGATCCGGTCTTGATGTGAACGCCCAATTCCTCGATGGCCCTGATTTCCGCTTTCAGAATATCCCTGGGAAGGCGATAGGCTGGAATGCCCACTGCCATCATACCACCCGCAACAGGGAGCTTTTCAAAAACCGTTACCCGATAATTTTTATGGGCCAGATCATGCGCTGCTGTCAGCCCGGCCGGACCGGCGCCAACGATTGCGATTCGCTTGGCATCGACAGCTGGCGATGGTATTTTCGATTTTTTGCGGATTGACCTGTTGGCCTGCTTGAGCTCCCAATCGGCAATAAAGCGTTTCAGTTGCCGAATGGCCACCGGCTGGTCTACTTCTTTACGCCGACAATTGACTTCACAGGGATGGGTGCATATCCGGCCGCAGATGCCGGGAAAAGGGATGGCCTCCCGCACCAGATCCAGCGCTTCCTGAAAACGCCCCTGAGCGATGAGCGCCACATAGCCCTGGACATGGATACCCGCCGGGCAGGCGTGCGCGCAAGGCGCAAGGCCCATTTTATCGATAACGGCAGACTGGGGCTGAAGGCCATCTCGCAGAAAGATGGCTTTGTGGCCATTTTCAGGCACCTGCACCGGACAAACCTCGAGGCAGTCCCCGCAACTGGTGCATCGGTTTAAATCGACATATCGCGGCCGCATCTGAAGACGGACCTTGAAAGCATCTGTGGTTTTCTCAGCAGCTTTTAAGGCTGTGCGGGTCAACAGATGAATCCGCGAATGTTTGGCAGCCGCCAGAGCGTGCGCATTTGAAAGACAGTCGGGATGCTTGGAGACCGGATCGTCTCCAATGAAAGGTGAAATGTCTGTCAACAGGACTTCAATCCCGGCTTCAGCCAGATCCAGGGCTGCTTGGACCCCGGCCGGGCTTCCACCAAAAATAAGAACCCCTGGGTTCACAGAAGCTTTCCTCCTTGATCATGGCTTTCGGACCTATACCCTGTGGCCGCCCCGGTCGTGCAACCCTTTTTTAAAACCGGCCTCAAAAGCGCTTAAATTGACCTCTAGGGTCTTGGGGGGCACGGCGTCGGCCACAGATCGCTGCATGGCCGATTTGCTGACCGCTCCAACAATAGCGGTCCAGAGCCCCAGCATCACGGTATTGGCCACCCGCGAATTGCCCAATTCCTCCGCAATTTGGGTGGCTGCAATCCCATGGGTTTTCAGATCCTGGCGGTGATCCGGGGATAAGGTTACCAGTCCGTCGTCGATTAAAAGGGTTGCGCCATTAGCCAATTTGGGAACGTATTTGGTATAAGCCTCCTGGGACATAATGATCGCGTTTGTGGGTTCGATCAGATGCGGATGATGGATCGGATCGCTGGCGATGACCACTTGCGAGCCGGCCGCACCACCTCTTGCCTCCGGGCCATAGCTCTGGGTAAAGCAGGCCTCCAGCTTGTCATAAATCGTGGCTGCCTGGCCGATAATTCGACCGGCACTCACGATACCCTGCCCCCCGAATCCACCCAGCTGAACTTCTGTTCGGCTAATAATGTCGGTCCGTTTGGGTATTTGCGACCGTTCGTTCAGTGCCTTTTTGGTTGCTTGCCAGCGTGCTTTGGCAATCTGCACCTGTTCGTCGATGGCGGACTGAAAATCCGGTTTGGGTTCGTTGCTAAAAACACCTTCAACGATTTCAACAATAGCGCCCTGTTTATCGACTTTAATGGCAGCATCTTTAGGGTGCGTACCGTGGGCGACCTTTCCAATCTTTTGATAATGCATCATGAGCTCCAAGCCCCGTCGCCTGAGTTTCGCGGGATCCAATCCGCGACCTTCCGGATTCCAACGGGCATAAGACGTGGAACACGGGGCAATTACTTCTACAAAGCTGTATCCAGGATACATCATCGCCTCGCGCAACGTCCACTCCAGTCGCCGGGCATGGATGACCGTCCAACGCGCCAAAAAAGAAGCCCCGCTGGCTGCCGCCAGATAGGGCAGATTAAATGGATACTCGTAATTGCCGTACTGGGTGGTAACGGCCCTGGCGCCGTGCGGCGTCGTCGGCCCCACCTGGCCACCGGTCATGCCGTAATTAAAATTGTTGACACAAATCACGGTAATGTCCAGGTTGCGTCGAGCGGCATGGATGAAATGATTGCCGCCGATACCGGCGATATCGCCATCGCCGGAGATAACCACGACCTTCAACTCGGGATTGGCAAGTTTAAGACCGGTTGCAAAGGGGATGGCCCGCCCATGAGTTGTGTGAAAGGAATCCAGCCGAACGTACCCGGCAATCCGACCGGTGCAGCCGATTCCCGATACCACAGACACCTTGTCAAGATCCCAGCCCTGTTTCGCTTCAAGCCATTGGAGCGCGCCAATAAAAGTCGTCAGTGCCGTGCCGAGCCCGCAGCCTTGACACCAAATGTGCGGCAACCGCTCGCCCCTTAACAGCACATCCATGGGATGCAACCCGGTTATCCAGTCGCTATTACCAGCAGATTCGGTTCCAGATAGTTCGGATTGACCCGCATCGGTTATATTAGAATCAGCCATGAGGTCATCTCTCTTTCGAAAGGCTTAGCGCTTATCGGCTTGGGCTGTATCCGGCTTACCGGCAGCGGCACGCAGAGCGCTCAGAACCTGCTGCGGTTCTAAAATGTCTCCCCCCAATCGCTGCACGCCGATAACATGTGCCTGGCCGGCCGCACATCTTTCCACTTCACGTAAAATTTGACCGGCGTTAATCTCGGGCACCACAAACGCTCGGATTTTTTGGGCCAATGCCCGAATCTGTTCCTCCGCAAAGGGCCAAACGGTGATAAGCCTCAGGCAGCCCACACGAACACCTTCCTTGCGCGCCTGCTCGATAGGCCACAAAGACGTGCGCGCCGAAATACCGTAGGAGACAACAACGATCTCAGCGTCTTCCAGGTGGCGTTCTTCTACCTGTATGATGTCGTCACGATGCATGCGAATTTTGTTAACCAGTCGCTTGATGTTCCATTCACTGGCCTCGGCATTCATCGCCGGATATCCGCGCTGGTCATGCGTCAAACCGGTAATATGGAAGCGAAATCCCTCACCGGCAATCGCCATCGGTGCTATTTGGCCATCGTCGCCGGGATCAGGATCGCGATAGATTCGAAAATGATCCGGCTCCACGTCTCCTTTTCGAACCAGGGGGCGCTGGACAAGCTCAATTTCTTCCGGCGGCGGTATGATGACCCTTTCGGTCATGTGGCCCACTTCTGCATCGGTCATCACCAGAACCGGTGTGCGATACTTCTCGGCCAAATTAAAGGCGCGTATGGTCAGATCGAAAAGCTCTTGCGGGGAGCCGGGTGATAAGGCAATGATTTCATAATCGCCGTGGGAACCCCAACGGGCCTGCATCATATCCTGTTGCCCCACCAAGGTGGGTAATCCGGTGGAAGGCCCTCCCCGCTGAACATTGACCAGCACACACGGGGTCTCCAGCATAATCCCCAATCCAAGATTCTCCATCATTAGAGAAAATCCGGGTCCACTGGTGGAGGTCATTGATTTGGCGCCTGACCAAGAGGCGCCCAATATGGCGTTCATCGAGGCCAATTCATCTTCCATTTGAATGTAAATGCCGCCGACCTGCGGAAGTCGCGTAGACATCCGTTCGGCGACCTCGGTGGCGGGGGTAATCGGGTATCCGGCAAAAAATCGACAGCCGGCCATAATCGCCCCTTCGGCGGCGGCATAATCTCCTAACAGAAAATGCTCGCCGATGAGCAGACCTTCGTGTGAACGCATGGATTGCATTTGATCTATGGCGCTTTCTCTTCCTTGCTGATTGCGGATACCTCACTGCTTTCAACATATATGGCAAAGTCCGGACAAAGCAAGGTGCACAGACCACAGTCTGAGCAAGCTTCGCCATCGACGACTTCGGGCGGATGATATCCTTTGGAATTGGTTTGTTTTGACATCACCAAAACAGCGCGCGGGCAAAATTCAACGCAAAAACCGCAGCCTTTGCATCGCTCTTCAATAATATGGATAATACCATGGGGAATCTGAATTTGATCCTGGTCCAACGGTTGGCGCCAAAATTTCATGATTGCTCCTGAAATTTTGTTGTAAGCGTCTGAGGGTTTGCTGGCAACGCCGTTTTGCCCTATCGGGCAGGGGGTCTGGATTGGATATCGATACGGAGGCGATTGCTCAGATGATTTTATACCACAATTGAGTTTAAATGTCATGGCTGAATAAAATTTTGGCAGCAACGGCATCCTGCTTTGACAACAACAGGTCATTTTTAATATGCTTAAGGAGCTGGCCGGATACACACCCTGCCGATTGAATTCATCAAGCAGGTGCTTGCCCGCAGATCTACGCAAACCGGAGGGAAACGTCATATTGAAAAAAATTCTGTTACCAACAGCCGCCATCTTTGGGCTGATCGTTGCCGGCATAGCGGCTTTTTTGTTGCATTTACAGCATTATGCGCAAACACCGACCAATCCAAAAGCCGTCGATGCGATCATCTCCATACCCGCCGGTCAATCATTCAGCCAGACGACCGCAGCACTTGCCAGAGCCGGTATCATTCATCATCCCTATAAATTCAAGCTCGTTGCCCGTCTGAAGGGGTATGACAAACGGCTCCAGGCCGGCGAATATACGCTGTCGGCAACCCTGTCTCCCATCCAGATTCTACAGAAAATGGTCAACGGGGATGTCAGACTATACCGGCTAACGGTCCCGGAGGGACTCAATATCTACCAGATTGCCGAACTGGTGGAAGAAACCGGTTTGGCCTCCAGCAGCGACTTTATCGCAGCGGCCACCAGCACCGAATTTGCGCATCAACAGGGGTTGAATGCCGACACCTTCGAGGGGTATCTGTTTCCCGAAACTTATTTTTTCCCCAAAAACGCACCCGTCAAAACGATTATATCGACCATGGTAAACCGCTTTCGACAGATATATCAATCCGATTGGCAAAAACGAGCCGAACAATTGGGTTTTTCTGACCATCAAATTGTCATACTGGCATCGATCATCGAGAAAGAAACCGGTGCCCCTTTCGAGCGCCCCTTAATTTCTTCGGTATTTCATAACCGCTTAAAAAGGAAAATGCGTCTGGAATCAGATCCTACGGTCATATATGGATTAGAGGATTTTGACGGTAACCTGAAGCGCAAACACCTTGAAGCTGCCACACCGTACAACACTTACAAACGCAGCGGCCTGCCGGCCGGCCCCATCACCAACCCCGGCAAAGAATCACTGGAAGCTGCCCTGTATCCGGCCGAGACAAAATTCATTTACTTCGTATCTAAAAAAGACCAGACGCATCAATTTTCCACAAATTTCGAAGATCATCAGCGCGCTGTCCAAAAATACCAGCTGCGGCGCCGTTAGCTGAATGCATACTGATATTGAAAAGGGTGTTTGCAGCCGCATGTGCCCTGCGCCTGCGATCGATCCACAAAAGGTAAAAAACCCATCGACTTGACATCAAGTCCGGCAGAAGCTAGCTTATAGCAGGTCGTCGTACCACCCAATAGGACTTGATGGAACCATTCAGGAGGATGACATGACACATGCGGACAGAAATCGTTTTAAGACCATCATTGATCTTGAAAAACTCAACCGCTTAAATGCAGAAGGATGTCCGGCCTGCGGACGAAAATTTACATTAGGCGAGCCGGTCGTGCTGGCCTGCGGCGCATGGGAAGGCGAGCCCAAATATGTTCATGAGAATGAAGCCACATTTGATGCCGCCTCGTCAACTTACATCGAGAATCGTTGCTATGCGTCCCGCAAGGGATAAAGAGCTGCGGCCCTTTCCCGTTCGCTCATACGACCGCGTTTTCCCTCATTGCGCCGTTTGCGATCCTTTTGACCGACTGTTTGCTTTTTCCAAACAGAAACCGTTTCAATTATTGGCTTTTTCAAAGCGGCTTATTGCTCCCGGTCACATCTTAAGTTTTCCCGCCTACATGCCGATATAAACCCCGTATAACTGTAAATTCGGCCTGCTGTCCTTAACGATCCTTTAAAGACCGAAAGCGCACCCATTTACACCGAATTAAATGTAATTACTGATGGTTACGTCAGCAAGGGGCTGGGGATGAATAAAAAAAAGCGTTTCATGAATCTGGATAACATGGGTCTGATCATCATCGGCGCAGGTGTATCCCTGTTCTATTATTATTTTGAAAAGACCATTTTAGCCAGTGAAACGCTGGCCATCGTCATAACCGCCGGCATCATTCTGCTCATCAGTCTGTGTACGCAGTTGCTGGTCAATAACATCAATCGATCCAAAGAAGCGCTGCGCGAAGCCAACGAAACATTGGAGATCAAAGTCAGAGAGCGCACAGCCGAACTGCGTGAATCGGAGATGAAATATCGAACCATTTTTGAAAATACGGGTACGGCAACTGTTATCGTCGAAGAAGATACGACAATCTCCCTGGCAAATTCAGAGTTTGCCAACATGGCCGGATACGATAAAAGTGAAATTGAAAATCTCAAATCATGGCTGCACTTTGTGGATGAAAAAACGCAGCGCAAAATACAAAACGGCGAAGTGATACCGGACCATCCGGAATACAACCAGATAGCGCCCCATTTCGAATGCACCTTCATCGACAAACAGGGCACACATAAAGATATGCTGTGTTCCCTGGCTGACATTCCGGGTTCTGAGAAAGGCGTTGTTTCGCTGGCCGACATTACCGAGCTAAAAGAAGCAGAGCGCCAGATCTATCATCAGGCATTCCATGATACGCTGACCGGTTTGCCCAATCGCGCCCTTTTCATGGAACACTTAAACATGGCACTCAAACGCGCCAAACGTCGGGATGATTATTATTTTGCCGTGTTATATCTGGATATCGATCGTTTCAAACTGGTAAACGACAGCTTAGGCCATAGCGTCGGTGACCAATTGATTCGGGCTTTTGCCGGCCGGATCCAGGAATCGCTGCGCGATCTGGATATCCTGGCGCGCTTTGGCGGCGATGAATTCGTCATCCTGCTTGAGGATATCGAAAACAGCGAATTTGCCAGCGGGGTGGCTGATCGACTGCAGCAGGAACTCAAGCGGCCATTTATGATTGAAAATAAGGAAGTTTTTGCACCGGCCAGTTTTGGGGTGGTATTGAATACCCGCGACTATGATGATCCGGAAAACATTATTCGGGATGCCGACGCGGCCATGTATCATGCTAAAGAAAACGGCAAGGCCCAATACAAAATCTTCGATAAGACGCTTCACAAAAAAGCATTGCACCTTCTGGAAAGAGAAACGGATTTGCGCAAAGCCGTCAACAGAGATGAATTTGAAAATCACTACCAGCCCATAGTGGATTTGCAGACCGCATCCCTGGTGGGTTTCGAGGCGCTCATTCGCTGGAATCATCCACAACTGGGTCTGATTAATCCGGGATCCTTCATTTCAATCGCAGAAGAAACCGGACTGATCATTCCGATCACGCAGTTGATTGCCCAGCGGGCCTGTGAGGATTTGTGTTACTGGCAGGAGCGCCTCAAAGATGAACTCAAACTCACAATGAACATCAATCTATCCAGCAAACATTTTATGTCTCCCACCCTGCTGGATGATATCAAAGAAATTCTAAACCAAACCGGTATGCCGCCCGAGCAGCTCAAATTGGAAATTACCGAAACCGCCCTGATGGAAGATGCGGATGAAACCATTCGATTGGTACACCGTTTAAAGGACCTGGGATTACAACTCGTCATCGATGACTTCGGAACCGGCTACTCTTCACTCAGTTATCTGCAGCGTTTGCCAATTGACACCCTGAAGGTCGATCGCAGTTTTGTCTCAAGGATCCAGTCTGAACCGGATGGTAACCGCAATATCGTCGAAGCCATTATTTCGCTGGCGCATCGCCTGAAAATGATGGTGGTGGCGGAAGGGGTGGAAACCGAAGAGCAATTTGCGATATTGCTGGAAATGAATTGTCAATTCGGGCAGGGGTATTTATTCTCAAAACCGCTCAGCAAGCCGGAAGTCGACGAACTGATTGAAAATATCCTGCAACTCGCACAGCAAAGCCCGGGTACCCAATTCTCACTGCCGGCGATGCTGTCAAATTGACCCGCCTTATGGTATTTGCACATTTATGCTATAATCAAAGCGACAGTTGACGAATGGCGCCCCTTTGGCTTATTGGGTATTTTTACAATTTGGATTTTAGATTTTGGATTTTATACCGCTTGTCATAAATACGTTCAGCATAAAAGGATGGCGGCATAAGCGCTTGTAGCAAAAAAACCTTCCGCAAACGGAACGTTTTTTTGACAATCGCTATAGATTTCAATACAGATGAAAAAGTTGCGATTAAAATGCGCGGTGTCTTCGATCCAAAATCCAAATTCCAAAATCCAAAATCGAGGCCACTCCTTTGTATCCTATGAATATCAAAGATTTTTCAGATGAGCAGTTGGCCGGTCAGCGCCTGCTAGTCGGTTTTGAAGGCAGGCGGTTCAATCCGGATTTAAAATTTCTCATTCACGACCTCAAGGTCGGCGGCGTGATCCTTTTTTCGCAAAATATTGAAACCCCGGACCAGGTCAAAAAGCTGTGTGCGGCGATGCAGGATTATGCCCGTCTAAAAAACCAACCCCCCCTGATTATCGCCATAGATCAGGAAGGCGGTCAGGTTGCGCGACTTAAAGAACCCTTTACAGAATTTCCGGGTAATCCAGCCATGAAAGATGTCAATGATGCCATTTCTTTTGCAGAAATAACAGCTGCTGAATTAACCCGCGCCGGCATCAACATGAACCTGGCTCCCGTTATGGACGTCGCTCCGCGCGGTCTGACCAGTATCATGTCTGAAAGAGCCTTTGGTCATGATCCCGCATGGGTCTCAAAACTGGGGCTGACCGTTATTTCGCATTTACAGCGACATCATATAATGGCCGTGGCGAAACACTTTCCCGGTATCGGCCGGACCGTAGCCGATTCCCATATCGAGCTGCCCTCCTGTGAACACAGCCTGTCCGATCTGAAATCATACGACCTGATACCCTTTGCCGAAAGCATCGCGCAGGATGTTGCCGGCATTATGCTCGCCCATGTGATGTACCCGGAAATTGACCCAAAATGGCCGGCCAGCCTGTCAAAACAAATTGCCCATAGCCTCTTGCGAAAACAGATGGGCTTTGGGGGCGTAACGCTGACGGATGATCTGGACATGGGCGCCATCACCGATCATTATGATATCAAGACCGCTGTCCGTCAAATCCTCAGGGCTGGCATTGACATGGTCCTGGTCTGTCACAAGGGCCCTAATATTGAAATTGCGTATCAAGCGATTTTAGATGGGCTGCGCCGTTCGCGGGATACATGCACCAAAGGCATGGCGTCGGTGAAAAGAATTATGGCGCTCAAAAAGAAGTATTTAGGAATTTAGGAATTAGGGAATTTAAGAATTCAGATATTAAGGTTTTAAGAGATATAAAAGATTTGAAGAACTGCCCTGAAATCCCTCAATCTCTTTTTCCATAAATCTTTAATCCCTGAATCCCCGAATTCCCGGATGTGTCTTACTGTGAACGGCTGAAGACGTCATCGCGCAGCCGGGCCTGCATACCGGCCTTTAAGCAGTGAAACCCCGCAGCGGCAACCATGGCGGCATTATCACCGCATAGCTTTACGGAAGGGATATGAACTTTCAGGCCGCAGCCACCGGCATCCTGCCGCACCTTGTTCCTTAATGCGCTGTTGGCGGCAACTCCGCCGACGACCGCAATATGCTTACAATCTTTGATCTGAGCCGCATGGATGAGCTTATAGGTCAAAACCTCCACCACCGCAGCCTGAAAACCGGCCACGATATCAGCGATCCGGTCGGCGGCATCGGATGGATTTTTATCAACATAGTGTCGCACAGCCGTTTTGATGCCGCTGAAGCTGAAATCAAAATCGGATTTATTCAGATACGGACGCGTAAATGCAATTCTTTCCGGGTTGCCCTCCCTGGCAAGCCGGTCGATCACCGCGCCTCCCGGATATCCCAGGCCGAGTAACTTGGCGACTTTGTCAAATGCTTCCCCGGCTGCGTCATCGCGTGTTTGCCCCATTAATTCAACCGATGTGTGTGACGTGACATAATAGAGTCCCGTATGCCCGCCGGATGCCAGTAAGGCAACAAAAGGAAATGCGGGCGGCTGCGGTTCAAGAAATACCGAGTTGATATGGCTTTCGAGATGATTTACCCCGACCAGCGGTACACCCAGACCGTAGGCATAGGCTTTGGCAAATGAGAAGCCCACCAATAAAGCGCCGACCAGACCCGGGCCCCGGGTTGCGGCCAGGGCGTCAATCTGACGCTTTTTGAGGCCAGATTCGCTGATCGCTTCGTCTACGACCGCCACAATGGATTCAATATGTTTTCTGGAAGCCAGCTCCGGAACAACGCCGCCGTAGCGATGATGGATGCCAATTTGCGAGGAAATCTTTGAGGATAAGACAGCGGTTCCATCCCGGACGATAGCAGCAGCTGTCTCATCGCAGGATGTCTCGATACCGAGGATATACATGGAGCTCGCTTGGGTTGTTCGTGTTTTCTGATTGTGGCCGGCCGGCTTCAAATGCAGGCGGTTCGCTTCAATTCCGACCTGCAGATCCCCCATGCTGGTGTGTTGCACATCGGGTGGTTCGCGCTCGACAGACCGTTAAGATTTTCGCCTCCGGCCCGATACTCTCCGAGTATCAAATTTACCGCCCACTCATCCCTTGCAGATGGGGCCGGAAGACTGCCCCTCGGCGATCCACCGAAAAATGCGGCCGATGCTGCCCAGCCAATTCGGCCATCTGGTGGCGGGCTTGTTTTGCCTGCTTTTGTGCATCGTCAGCTTTAATCCCATATCAGACGTCGGCCGGCTTCCTTGCAGTCAAGAATTTCACCGATGACATAAGCGCGTTCATCAAGTGCTTCGATGCGTTGCATCACATCCAAGACCGCATGATCGGGGACGACAACGATCATGCCGATACCCATGTTAAAGGCGCGCGTCATCTCGGTTGCGCTGATATTGCCGCCTTTCTGCAAGAAGGGAAATACGTCCGGAACATCCCAGCTTTCGTCGCGAATTAAGATGCTGCATGCCTGGGGGACGATCCGGACGATATTGTCCGAGATTCCGCCACCGGTGATGTGCGCAATTCCATGAATCGGCAGGTCCTTAATCAGGGCTGCGATCGTAGCGGCGTAAATCTTGGTGGGCGTCAATAATTCTTCGCCAATGGTTTTTCCCAGCTCCGGCACATGCTCGTCAATTTTTAATTTAAGGGTCTCAAAACAAACTTTGCGCACCAGTGAATATCCGTTGCTGTGCAAACCGCTGGAAGCAATACCGATCAGTTTATGCCCGACCCGTATTTCGGTCCCGTCGATGATTCGACTGTTATCCACCACACCCACTGCGAAGCCGGCCAGATCGTATTCGTTGTCTGGATAGAATCCGGGCATTTCAGCGGTTTCACCCCCCAGGAGGGCACAATGCGACAGCTGGCAGCCCCGGGCAATTCCCCGAATGATATCGGTAACGCGCTGATTATCCAGTTTCCCCATCGACAGATAATCGAGAAAGAAGAGCGGCTTTGCGCCCTGAACGATGATATCGTTGACGCACATCGCTACCAGATCAATGCCGACCGTATCGTGTTTATCCATCATCAATGCAATCTTGAGTTTGGTACCAACCCCATCGGTCGAGCTGACCAGCACCGGTCTTTCCAGATTTGCCAGATTAAGCGAAAAAAGGCCGCCAAATCCGCCGATATCGCTCATCACACCGGCACGTGCGGTTTTTTTTGCTATCTCGCCGATGGTATCAACCAGTTTATTGGCCTTGTCAATATCAACACCGGCGTCGGCATAGGTTAAGGATTTTTTCATCGGGATCTCCTGAATATCGCGCTGGATTCGGTCTTTAAAAATCTGCTCTTGATTGCTTTATATTCGCACCGTAAAACGTAACCACGAAAACTCGAAAAAAAAGAAAGCCTGAAATACATTTTTTTCGTGTTTTACCGATTTCGTGCTTTCGTGGTAAACAAATATGGCGAAAATGGTAGCACAAAAAGCGAAAAACCCTTGAAAATTAATCTGATCCAGCATAAAAGTCAAAGCAATTTTTTGAAGTTTTGACTGGAATCGAAAGTAAAATCACCTTCGAATGGACCCTATTTCATAAACGAACTGAAATGGGGCAGTGCAAATGCGAGACAGGAGTCGCCCATGTTTACTTTTGCCAGATTGGATCGCCTGCCGCCTTATGTATTCGCAACCGTTAATGAAATAAAAATGAAAGCCCGGCGGGCGGGTGCAGACATCATCGACCTGGGCATGGGAAATCCGGATCTGGGCACCCCGCAACACATCGTCGACAAGTTGATCGAGTCTGCTCAAAAACCGCAAAATCACCGATATTCAGCATCCATGGGAATCACCAAACTGCGAATGGCCATCGCTGACTGGTACGGACGCAGATTCGATGTCGATATCGACCCGGATACAGAAGCGATCGCTACGATTGGTGTTAAAGAGGGAATGTCGCACCTAATTCTGGTCACGATTCGCCCCGGCGATGTTGTTTTTACACCCAATCCAACCTATCCCATCCACCCGTATTCTGCGATTATTTCCGGTGGAGATGTCAGGGGCATACCGCTGGGACCTGAAGCCGATTTTTTTGAAAATTTGCTTTCGGCGACCAAAACCACCTGGCCGCGACCCAAAGTACTGATCATCAGCTATCCCCATAACCCCACCACCGAAGTTGTTGATCTGGCTTTTTTCCAGAAAATCGTCGATTACGCCAAAGAACACAGCATCATGGTTATCCATGACTTTGCCTATGCCGATTTGGTATTTGACGGGTACACGGCCCCGAGCCTCTTGCAGGCCAAAGGCGCCAAAGACATCGGCGTTGAATTTTTCTCGCTTTCAAAAAGTTATAGTATGCCGGGCTGGCGGGTGGGTTTTTGCGTGGGAAATCCCCAAATTGTGGCAGCCCTGAGGCGCATAAAAAGCTACCTTGATTACGGAATTTTTCAACCGATACAAATTGCATCGATCATTGCCTTGAACGGTCCTTATGATTGTGTCGAGCAAATCCGGGAAACTTACAAGGAAAGAAGAGACACCCTGGTCAACGGCCTTAACCGCATCGGCTGGCAAATTCAGAGCCCCAAAGGCACCATGTTTGTATGGGCCAAAATCCCCGATCCATTCCTGGAAATGGGATCGGTGGAATTTGCGAAGTTCTTAATCGAAGAGGCCCAGGTTGCGGTTTCACCGGGCTTGGGATTTGGTGAATATGGCGATGCATATGTGCGATTTGCGCTGATTGAAAATCCCATGCGGATTAACCAGGCCATCAGGGGGATTCGCAGAATTATGCAATAATATTCAGCGATTTTTCTTTGCCAGCAGTTTGGGAATGGTAAATCCGAAATTTCAAATCCGAAAATCAAATGTTCAAAAGATTTGAATTTGGATCTTTGAACATTTGGATTTGTTTAGGAATTCGAGATTCGTATTTCGAATTTTTTAAGTTGTTCAAATAGAATTAAAAGTTCAAGTCATGCGTAAAGAAGGAGAATCTGTAATGAAAGAAATCCAGGTGGGTCTGCTGGGTTGCGGCACTGTGGGTACCGGGGTGGTCAAGTTGTTGATCGAAAACAGTTCCGTGATTACTCAGCGACTGGGCGCAGTTTTGAATCTGAAACGGGTTGCCGATATCGACATTGAAACAGATAGAGGTATTCAGTTTCCGGAGGGCGTACTGACCACCGATGCACACGCCGTCGTCAATGATCCGGAAATTGATATTATCGTTGAAATGATCGGTGGCGAAGGCATTGCCAGGGAGCTTATTTTAAAAGCCATCGAAAATGGCAAACAGGTCATCACCGCCAACAAAGCCCTTTTGGCCAGTCAGGGCAACACGCTGTTTCAAGCGGCTGCAGAAAAGGGCGTGGATCTGGCATTTGAAGCTGCAGTGGGCGGATGCATGCCGATTATCAAATCCCTGCGAGAATCATTGGTCGCCAATAAAATTCATTCGATGACGGGCATTTTAAACGGAACCTGCAATTATATTTTAACGAAAATTACGGATGAACGAATGCCTTTCGAAGATGCCCTGATGGAAGCACAGCAAAAAGGCTATGCCGAAGCAGATCCTTCTCTTGATGTCGATGGGATCGATACCGCCCATAAAATTGCGATCTTAACCGCGCTGGCCTATGGAATGAACATCAATTTGCCGGATGTGTATATTGAAGGTATCTCCAAAATTACACCTCTGGATGTTGATTTTGCAGAGCATTTCGGCTATCGAATTAAGCTGCTGGCCATCAGCAAAAACAAAGGCAAGCAGGTGGAGGCTCGGGTCCACCCGACCATGATTCCGTTCGACAACCTGCTGTCCAGCGTCAACGGCACGGTCAATGCGATCATGGTCTCCGGCGATGCGGTCGGTGACATCATGCTGTATGGACGCGGCGCCGGTATGATGCCCACTGCCAGCTCGGTCATCAGTGATACGGTGGATATTGCCCGCAATCTGATGGCTGGAACAGCACGGCGGATTCCATCGCTTAGTGTGCAAAGAGAACATATCCAAGATATCAACATCATGCCGATGGACAAAATTAAAACGCATTACTATTTCCGCTTTGCAGCCCTTGACAGACCGGGTGTACTGTCGGCAATATCCGGAATTTTGGGCCACCATGATATCAGCATTCAGTCGATGCAGCAAAAGGGACGTAAAACCAACGGTTCCGTGCCGGTCGTAATGATCAGTCATGTGGCTAAAGAGGCCGATGTGCGCAAAGCGTTGGCAGAAATCGACCGTTTGGACGTGGTCGGCCAGCCCACAATGCTGATTCGAATTGAAGACGAACAATTAGACTAAGACTTGATTGAAACCTTTAATTCAGGCAGGAAAGAACCGTATGTACATTGTTTGCGCTGATATGGAAGGTATTTTTACACCGGAAATATGGATCAACGTAGCTGAAAGAACCGGCATTGAGGAGCTCAGGCTGACGACACGTGATATTTCCGATTATGACGTGTTAATGCAAAAGCGACTGGGCACTTTAGATAGGCATGGTTTGAAACTCAGCGATATTCAGGCCGTCATTGCTAAGATGGAGCCACTGGACGGTGCCCTTGACTTCCTTACCTGGCTTCGTTCTCAGATTCAGCTTATCATCGTATCGGACACCTATGTGGAATTTGCCGGCCCGTTGCTTGAAAAAATGGGCTGGCCGACCCTTTTTTGCAATACCCTCTCAGTTGCAGCCGACGGGTCCATTTCCGGATATAATCTGCGTCAAAAAGATGGTAAAAAGAAAGTGGCCATTGCGCTTCAAAATCTGAATTATAAGGTTATCGCCATTGGCGACTCCTACAATGACATCACCATGCTCCGGGTCGCCGACAAGGCCATTCTGTTCCGCCCGCCCGACAACGTTAGAGCGGAATTCCCGCAATTTCCGGTAACGACAACCTATGCAGAAGTAAAGCGTGAAATTCAAAAAATCATTAACCCGTAGCCTGATGCGATACTTTTCTTAGATAAAGAATACCGCACCCATATGTTTGAATTTGAGGAGGCGTATGTCAACACATCGAACAACCTGCCGCGTCATCTATGGCGACACGGATAATATGGGACAGGCGTATTATGGCAACTACTTTAGGTGGTTTGAAATAGGTCGTAACGAATTATTTCGCTCAATGGGCCTGGCTTATGCGACCGCTGAAAGCCGGGGCCTGTATCTGCCGGTTGCCGAGACCTATTGTAAATATCTGCAGCCGGCCAAGTACGATGATATTCTAATCATTGAGACCTCATTGGACACCCGCATAAAAGCTGCCATTAAATTTGATTATCAGATCTTTTGTGAAGCCCCACACGCCCTTCTGGCGACCGGCTATACCAAACATGCCTGCTTGAATCGCAATGGCAAAGTGATTCGCCCGCCTCGGTTTATCAAAGAAATCATTGAGAAAAGTGGCTAAAAATCCTAAAATAAGCTTAAGCGTTCGCGACGAACACATTTCAGGGATTCATCTTTAAAATGCAAGAAGGATTCAATGACCGTTGATATCGAAAAATTGGCTGGGTGTCATATCCTGGTGGTCGGAGATTTAATGCTCGATGCATACCTGTGGGGCGAGGCTGAACGCATTTCGCCGGAAGCCCCCGTTCAGGTGGTATCGGTGACCAGCGAAGAGCATGCCCTGGGCGGCGCCGGAAATGTGATCAACAATCTTGTTGCGCTGGGGGCTCAGGTCTCTGCGGTCGGCGTAATCGGCTCCGGACCGGATGCCCAGTTGATCCTCAACCGGTTAAACGCGCTCGGTGTTCATACCGGGAGCGTTATCCAGGACCCTCAACGACCGACAACCCGCAAGACGCGCGTCATCGCCAATCATCAACACGTGCTTCGATTTGACAGAGAGGTAAAAACTGAAATCAATCGGCAGCTGTTAAGCCAGATTTTGCAATCGGCAACGGATCGGATTGCCGCAACCGATCTGATCCTGGTTTCAGATTATGGCAAAGGGCTTATCACCAAAAAATTGATGCAAAAACTGAATGCGGCTGCTCAAAAGCACGGCAAACGGGTCATTGTTGACCCAAAAGGTCTTGATTTCGCAAAATACGCAGGCGCATCCCTCATAACGCCCAACCAGAAAGAAACCGCTTTAGCCGCAGGCATCGATATTGTTGATCATAAAACCCTGGCCCAGGCCGCCCGGCGTCTCATCAAAAAAACTGGGATTGATAAAATTTTGGTCACCTGTGGCAAAGATGGAATGGTTTATTTTGAGCGCAATGCACGCCCCTACCGTATCCGCACCAAAGCGCGCCAGGTTTTTGATGTATCCGGTGCAGGCGACACCGTTCTGGCTGTTCTGGGCCTGGCGATTGCGGCTGGATATGCCGTCAAAGAAGCGGTTGCGCTGTCAAACACCGCTGCCGGAATCGTGGTCGGAAAGGTGGGAACCGCTCCGGTATCGAAATCGGAGCTGGCCGCCAGTCTGAATCTGATTCCGGATCCCACCTTGCACAAACAAAAAACGGTGGCGGCGCTTACAGCCGTTGCGCAAAAGCTTCAAAAATCCGGAAAACGCATCGTCCTAACCAATGGATGTTTTGACCTGCTGCATGTGGGCCACATCAAGCTGCTATCGGCCTCAAAACAACTCGGCGATGTATTGGTCGTCGCCATTGATGATGATGCTTCCGTTAAACGACTGAAAGGACCCGGACGGCCCGTTATCAAAGCAGCTGAGCGTTTGCGTATCATTGGCGCTTTGGACAGCGTGGATTATGTAGTGGTCTTTTCATCGCACCAGTTGAATACGCTCATTGAAATCCTGCGCCCGGCTGTATTGACCAAAGGCAGCAATTACGGAACCGACACAGTTGCCGGTCGTGAAATCGTTGAGCGTTTCGGTGGCCGGGTCGAAATTATTCCGGTAACCGAAGATATTTCTGCCAGCCGGATCATCAATACCATCAAAAATAGCCGGACGAATATTAGCAAAGACCGCTAACCAACCAAAGATATAGCTTCCATTCACATCTCATCTTGGAGTATTGGCGTAATGGAGAATTGGGGTAATGATAAAAAAGACCCTGAGTTGCAACACTCCAACACTCCATTACTCCACCATTAAAAGAATCAAAATAGTTTAATGACCTTGATGAGATTGATACTAATGAAGGTTCTTAAAAGGATGGATTAGATGTTGTCCATTCGCAAAACTTCTCAGGGCATCTGTTTCACAGTTTATGTGCAGCCCCGATCGTCAAAAAATATGATCGTGGGCTTGCATCGCGACAGCCTTAAAGTCAAGGTGACTGCGCCACCGGTTGACGGCGCGGCCAACAGGGCCTGCATTCGATTGCTGGCCAAATGTCTTTCGGTTCCTGCGTCTTCCCTCGACATCATAACCGGCCATCATAGCCGGACCAAAACGATTCTATTAAAAGCCAACGCTGTGCCACCCGGCGCAAAAGAGCTTGCCGATCTGAAGCAACGGATTAACCGTTTAATCAAATGATGCGTTGGCCTGTTTCACACAAACGTTATTCATTTCAAATTTCATCCCTTTTATTCGCTGATCCGCCTGCAGCGGACGCATGATTGGGTTTTCCAAACCGGGTGCTTTGCACCCGGTTTCACCCGCAACGACTGGGGCACTTCGCGCCCCTGTCTTTTCCCGCCCATGGCGGTAAAATCCAAGCCACCCGCTATGCGGGTGGTCGTTGACTTAAACAGCGATCAAAGAAAGCCCTTGACTAATCCGGCAGAAATGACTAATAATTTCAATTCTAACTATATGATGATGCGGGGTGGAGCAGTCTGGTAGCTCGTCGGGCTCATAACCCGAAGGTCGGTGGTTCGAATCCGCCCCCCGCTACCAATATGGAAAAAAAGGTTTAGACAGCCGTCTAAACCTTTTTTTATGGGCCGGATCGAGCCTCTGGCCCCCGAATCGCTTCCCGTTTGTTGAAATTGGGTTTGCTGTTTTATTTCTTTGACCCGCCTGGACAATTGTACTATATAACATTCATCTTTTGACCGCTGAATCTTGCCTATAAATTTGATATAGCCATTGCGCACGGATTTAATTTATTAAACTTCAATCATCATAAGGAATGTATCCTATGGCCAATCCCAAAAAACCGAGTCCTGAAGATGATAAAAACAGGCGATCTGGATTAGACCGCAGATGGATTATTGCGCCGCATGATGGTCCTGAAAGGCGAAGTGGCAGAGACCGGCGGAAAGCATTGGAAGAAGGCAGTCTCATTGCGACCCAGGAAAGTGATGCAAGTGAAATTTCGACCATACAGGACCTGCTTATGGCCAATTCCATGCAACTGGACGCCATTGCCCAGCTGCTGATCGAAAAGGGAATATTTTCCAAAGATGAGCTCTTCAATATGCTTAAACGCATTCAACGGGAATACCAAAAAACGGGTAATATTGAAGATTAAATCAACATGATTCGGAAAATTATATCAGGCGGACAGACCGGAGCCGACCAGGCGGCTCTGGATGCTGCCATTAAACTGGGTATCCCTCATGGCGGCTGGATTCCCAAGGGCCGATTAACCGAAGCGGGTCCCCTTGCGGATGAATATAACCTGACGGAAATGCCCAGCAGCAGTTACCCGCTAAGAACCGAACAGAATGTTATTGATTCAAGCGGCACCTTAATCATCAGTCACGGCCCTCTGAGCGAAGGCTCTGACTATACGCGCAAGATGGCAATTAAACACCGGCGCCCCTGGTTGCACATCGATTTAAATCAAACTCCCGCGTTTAAAGCCGCAACCTTGATCCGCTCCTGGTTAGACCAAAATCAGATAGAAATTTTAAACGTCGCCGGACCGCGTGCCAGCAAAGATGCTGCCATATACAGCACCGTGCTCAAACTGATTGAAAGCGTCTATTATCTGGAAATGATGAATACGAGCCGGCACCATGCATCGGTTTATGAGGGACGCCAGCCCGGCACGCCGGAACCACCGCCCAAAACCGTCCAGGAAGCTATTCAGAAATTGATGAACGAATTGCCCCTGAAACAAAAAACCACAATCGCCAACATGGCTGAAGATGAATTGATGCATCTCAATACCCTTTTGGGACGCTACATTTTGGATAAATTTGGCCTGTGGTCCGGCAACGAAGAACTGGTTGAATCCTGTTCAGCCTTTGCCGACTACCCTTTGCACAACGAGGACGATGCCGCTGCCATAATCATTAAAGAATTGTGGCATCAATTAAGACAGACCCATCGACTTCGAATTATCAAATGATGGGAATACATCGATTTACCAGCAAAAGCCGGATTCGAATTTTATAAAACGTGGAGGGGAAATCGTGAAATCAAGCCGGCACCTTAGAACAACAAAAACCGGGGTTGCGTGCACTGCGGTTCTGTATCTTATCATGGCAGCGCTGCTTTTTTTGTCGACGGCAGTGGCCCAGGAGTCGTCATCCGGCAACCTGACATCCGCCAAAGACGATCAGATTCACATCGAGGCGGACAAATTAATTACCAACCAAGCGGAAAAATTTGCGGAGTTTAGCGGCGGCGTGCGTGCCAGCCAGGGGACCTTTGTTATCAACGCCGACCGTCTTCGAATTTATTATCAGGCCGCTTCAGCGAGTGCTGCTCAACGAGCCGAGGGCCAGGAAACCATACGGCAGCTCATCGCCACCGGCAATGTAAAGCTGTCGACTGGAAAGTTCACCGCCGAAACCGATCGCGCTGAATACGATCCAAAGACCCAGGTCCTTGTTCTTATTGGAGAAAGTTCGGCATTGAAAAGCAATCGCAACATACTGACCGGATCAAAAATTATCGTTAATCGCAAAACCGGACAAATGAGCGTCGAAAGCGACTCGCAAGAGCGCGTCAAGGCCATTTTCTATCCAGATGAAAGCAGCAAAGAAAAGGAGTGAGGGTCAGATCTGTCCTTTGCGGTGGGTTCATTGGTCGCATCGACTGCGATAATGCCGGGATCAGTGGCGGTAAAAAGGGGGTTAGCGGTTCAAAGCGCGGAGTTTCAGCAGATTTTTATATTTGAGCATCAGGTCAAACCATTGGTGGAACAAACCATCCAGGTCCTCAAGCGATTTTTGGTGCTTTTGCTTTGCCTTTTTTTCCATTTCTGCCAGGGCTGTAAGATAATCTTCCCGTTCGGGTTCCTGGGCCAACAAATGCCGATAAATTTCAGCAGCCTTGTCCCAGTGCCCCTGTTCAGAATAAACCCTGGCCATTGTGGCCGTATAAAAGTCGGTTTCTTTTCCCATTTCTACAGATGATCACTGAAAGGCGGAATACGCCATTGTCTTTCCGTCAGGGCTTCGGCACGCGTCGGGGTTTTAAAATCAGTTCATTTTCGCCAACCATACCCAGTTCCTGACGGGCCACACTTTCGATGTAATGCGGATCATGCTTTAACCGGTCGATTTCGACACTCAGGGTAAGATTCGTTTGGTTAAGCTGTTCATTTACCTCAACCAACCGGTTTTGCTCGGCCTTTAATGAATTTAAATCGATGAGGCCATGCTCGCCGAAGATGATAAAAAACAGCAGCGAAAACATTAGGGCAGTTGCGATAGATAAAATAATGCTTTGCTTCTTTGTCATTTTCTTTTTATGCCCGTTTTTATTTCAGCAAGCATATGTCCCATTTCCGGGCTCTTGATACCATAGGAAATACCTGCAAAAATCGCCAGTCCAGCAGCCACGCTGACCATGACACCCGATAGTAACGCAATAAAAGAAGCGCCTTGAGCCGGAATAAGCACTTTGGCCGCGACCCAGACAGTTGCTCCCATTACGAGAGCGCTGCCCAACGTTTTCAGCGCAGATCGGGCAATGCCCCGCCATCCCAGAGAACCGAGCTTTTTGCGCAGTGCCAGCACCAGGAGGGCAAGGTTTAAAACGGAAGCCAGCGATGTCGCCAGCGCAAGCCCCGCGTGAGCCAGCGGTTTCATCAAAATGATCCCCAGCCCGATATTGGCCAGAATGGAAACGCTGGCCATCACCATCGGCGTACGGGTATCTTTTAGTGCAAAAAAGGTCGCTGCTACGATTCTTACAGCCGAAAAGGCCCACAGACCTATAGCATAGTATAAAAGTGCCTGGGCAGTCAACAGCGTGGCCTGCGGACTGAATTCACCCCTCTGAAACAGCACGGTTATGATCGGTTCGCGCAGAACGATTAAACCCATCATAGAAGGAATGGTCAAAAATAAAGTCAAGCGAATAGCGTAACCAAAAGTTTCCTTTAGGGCGTTGAGATCGTTCAGGGCAGCCTGACGCGAAAGACTTGGCAGAACCGCTGTTGCCGCCGCAATCGCAAATATGCCCAGAGGAAATTGAACCAATCGATCCGCAAAATATAAAACGGCCACGCTGCCTTCCGCCAGAAAAGATCCCAGCAGCGTTCCGACCATCACATTAATCTGGTAAACGGCTCCACCGAGTATAACCGGCGGCATGAGTCGACTCATTTTTTTTAGACCGGGATGCCAAATTTTTGTTTTTTGCCAAAAATTAAAGCCTTGGCCTGCCATGGCCGGCATCTGGAGAAACAATTGGAGGATGCCGCCGATCATGACGCCAATGGCGAGCCCCAGAACCGGCGTGTCTAGATGCGGGCATAGAAAGAGAACCGAAAAAATGATGGCCAGATTCAGCAGCACCGGAGCCAGCGCAGGTGCAGCAAAGTGTCCGAATACATTCAGAATCCCCATGCACAAGGCCACCAGGCCAATAAAGAAAATATAGGGGAACATTATGCGGGTCAGCATAATGGTCAGCGCTAATTTATCCGGAGCGTCAATGAAGCCGGGCGCAATGATTTTGACGATCAGAGGTGCCAGGAGGATTCCGATAAAAGAAACCGCCACCAGGAGTATTGATAATACCCAGAGGGCAGAGCGTGCCAGACGAAAAGCTTCTTCCCTGCCGTCTATTGCCAGATAGTCGGTCAATACCGGCACAAACGCATTGCTGATGGAACCTTCACCCAACAGTTTTCGCAACAGATTGGGTATTCTAAAAGCAGCGATAAAAGCATCTGAATATTGACCGGCACCAAAATACCAGGCAATCACCGCATCGCGAAGAAATCCAAGGATTCGGCTCAGTAATGTCGCCGCTCCGACAACGCCTGCTGCCTTAATCACCCGGGATTTTTCGGACATAGCTGAATTTGAACAAAATCGCTTGACATTTGAGTCTTGGTTTTATAGATAAAACAGTTTATTGTAACCTTTAATGATTATTCATGCTGGAACTATCCGTAAAAAAGAGGTGAAACGTTGGCAAATCATAAATCGGCTGAAAAACGTGCCCGCCAAAACGAAAACCGGCGGCTTCGCAATAAGGCGGTCAAAACCCGCATCAAGACCATAACCAAAGATGTCCGCCAGGCTTCTGCTGAAGCCGCAAAAGAAAGTGCCAAGGCCAAAATGCATGCAGCCCAATCCTTAATTGACAAAGCCGTCAAAAAAGGTGTTATTCATAAAAAAGCAGCTGCCCGCAAAATATCGCGCCTGTCCAAACTGGTGAATACGATTGTTATTTTTTAGCGATCGGCTTATTCTGCCCGCCTTTAAAACGCATCGCTGAAGCGGTTAACGACCCGCTCAGCAATGCGTTTTGACAATACCCTTATTGCATTTCGACGATTTGCATCGGTTATTTCCTGATTCACGTTTACCTGGTACGCTTCAAAATCTGACATGTCTCCACCTGCCCAGACCGTTCTGCCGTCGGTTTTTCTCAGTGTTAACGCAACCGTTACGGTAACGCGCCGCTGATCGGCGACTGTCGGCGCACTCACAGAGATGGTAACGATGTTTACGTGTTTGACGACACCGCTTAAAACCACATCGGCATCTGCCAACCCACCGGCCAGACGATGTGTTTTGCGCCAGGTTAATTCAGATAACAGCGCGGCGGTGATGATGTTCTCCACCCCGGTTTCCTGGGTTCTATTGTCCAGAACGGTTACGAAAAGACGCTCGGTATCACCCGGAAATCCGCCCTGCTCGGCAAATCGGTAACCGCACGCTTCGCACAGTGCTACCAAAAGTATGATGAGGCAAACCTTGCTTTTGTTCAAACCCATCTTCCCATCTAGGTTCAAAGGTTCAAGGTTCAGCGTTCAATGCTTTGGCCGCTGGCTGCTCGCTTCCGGCGACTGGCTAAGAGCCAGTGACCAACTGATCGACTGCCAGCAGGCAGAGACCGGCAACCAGAGGCCATCGCGTGTCGAACCTGAACGCAGAACCTTGAACCCTTGAACCTGAAAAACCTGAACCTCTGAACCTTGAAACCTTGAATCCTGAACATTGAACCCTTGAACCTTAGACGACGATATTGACCAATTTATCCTTGACGTATATCACCTTTTTGACCGGTTTGCCCTCGGTAAATTTCTGAACGCGCGGCTCCTCGAGGGCTTGCTGCTTGATGATTTCTTCAGGCGTGTCGGTGGCCACTGAGAATTTACTTCGCAGCTTGCCGTTTACCTGAATGACAATCAACAAATCATCTTTTTCCAGAGCCGCTTCCATATAGGAAGGCCACGGTGCCAGCAGAACACTGGAGGTATGGCCAAGGGATTCCCACAGTTCCTCGGCAAAATGGGGAACGATGGGGGCCAGCAGAAGCGTCAGGGACTCGACCGCCAGTCGCATAACCGATACCGTCTGGGGGTCATCGTTGGCTTCGTCGATGGCAGACATCGTATTGAATAATTCCATAACGGCGCTGATGGCCGTATTAAAGTGATAGCGATCCTCAATGTCGCGCGTGACCTTCATGATGGTTTGATGCGTTTTCTTGTAGAGTTCCCTGACGGCACTTTCCAGCGTATCCGGGTCGCCGTCAAATGCGACAGCAGCCTTAACCCGACCCATCCATTCTGCCGTCAGGCGCCAGACACGGTTCAAAAACCGGTATCCCCCTTCAACGCCCTGTTCGCTCCATTCCAGATCCCGCTCCGGCGGGGCTGCAAAAAGGCAAAAAAACCGGGTGGTGTCAGCACCATATTTTTCCAGAAGAATATTCGGGTCAATGACATTCTTTTTGGATTTGGACATCTTCTCTACGCGGCCCACAACCGCTGGCTGGTCACAATGGCTGCACAACAGCTGGTGGCTGTCTTCTCTGACTTCATTCGGCAACAGGTAGCCATGCCGGGGGCAGCAAACCGTTTCTTTACAAACCATTCCCTGTGTCAGCAAACGCGTAAAGGGCTCTTTAAAGTTGACCAATCCCTGATCGTTTAATACCCGCGTGTAATATCGCGAGTAAAGCAAATGCAAAATCGCATGTTCAACTCCGCCGATATACTGATCCACCGGCATCCAGTAATCCACTGCCCTTTTATCAAACATACCGGTGTCGAAATTCGGACTGCAATAGCGGTCAAAATACCAGGAAGATTCAACGAATGTATCCATGGTGTCGGTTTCCCGGCGGGCATTCGAATCGCCGCACTGGGGGCATTGGGTCTTTACAAATGTGTCTAGCTGGGGTAGCGGCGATTTGCCGCCTTCGAGCAATTCAACATCTTCCGGCAGCACCACGGGCAAATCGGATTCCGGTACCGGCACCACACCACATTTGTCGCAATGAATCATGGGAATCGGCGCGCCCCAGTAGCGTTGCCTCGAAATGCCCCAATCGCGCAATCGAAAACTGACTTCTTTTCGGCCCAGGTTGTTTTTTTCCAAGAAGGCCGCAATCGCATCCATTGCCACGCGGTTATCCAGGCCGTCAAATTTACCGGAATTGACCATCATGCCGTCGTCTGTGTAGGCTTCTGACATGCTGTCGCCATCTAAATCTTCATCCGGCGGTTTGACCACAACCACGATATCCAAATCGTATTTTTTGGCAAAATCAAAATCACGCTGATCGTGCGCGGGTACCGCCATGACGGCACCGGTCCCGTATTCCATCAGTGCAAAATTGGCCGTATAAATCGGCATGCGGGCACCGTTTACGGGATTGATGCAGTGCGCGCCGACAAACACACCTTCTTTTTCATAATCTTCTATCGCCTTGTCAGAGCGATCCTGCATTGACATTCGTTCTACAAATTCCCGCACGGGTTTTTCTTGCGGTGTTCCGCTCGACAGTTGCAAGGTTAACGGATGCTCCGGCGCCAGGCACATGAAGGTCGCTCCGAAGACGGTGTCATGGCGGGTGGTAAATACCGGAATGATGCTATCCTGATTATCAACCGGAAAACGTATTTCAGCCCCATAGCTTTTTCCGATCCAGTTTTTTTGCATCGTGATCACTTTTTCCGGCCATCCGGGCAATTGATCGGAATAGGCCAGTAAATCGTCAGCGTAATCGGTGGTTCTAAAAAACCATTGTGCCAGCTTTTTTTGGCGCACCGGCTCCCCGCAGCGCCAGCACAGACCCGCTTCGACCTGTTCGTTGGCCAGAACCGTCTGGCAGGATTGACACCAATTGACAAAGGATTCTTTTCGGTAAGCCATTCCTTTAGCGTACATTTTAAGAAAAAGCCACTGCTCCCAGCGGTAGTATTCCGGGCGGCAGGTTGCAATTTCCCGGTCCCAGTCATACGAAAAACCGAGCTTCTTTAATTGCGCGCGCATCGCATCGATGTTGGCATAGGTCCACTTGGCGGGATGGGTCTTGTTGGCAATCGCCGCATTTTCAGCCGGCATGCCAAATGCGTCCCAACCCATGGGATGCAGGACATTAAAGCCGCGCATCCTTTTGTAACGGGCAACAACATCACCGATGGTGTAGTTGCGAACATGCCCCATATGGATTTGTCCGGAGGGATATGGAAACATTTCCAGAAGATAATACTTCTTCTTCTTCGGATCCTCCTTGACTTTAAAAAGCTGGGTGGACTCCCAGTAAGCCTGCCATTTAGGTTCAATTTTTTTAGGGTCGTATTTCGCGTCCATTACTTCCACCTCTGTGTGCCGAGTTTCTATTTTGCCGCAAGCATGTCGACGTCTTCCTTGCCACAAAATGATAACAATAGCAAGAAAGTCCGTCAACTCACCGATATCGCCGCCGTCAAATAATGAGCACTTGCCCGCATTGACTGAAACAAATCCGGCAGCCAGAAATCGTTTGACTTGTTATTGACAATTGCATATTCAGGCAATAAGCCATTTCAAAGCATCACTTGATTTGGAATGTTGGAATAATGGAATCTCGGTGATTTTCAGTCGACGTTAAATATCAAAAGGTTATCTCTGTATGAGTATCAAGATCCTTATTAATGCTATTGATCCGGAAGAATGTCGGGTTGCAACAATAAAAGCAAATAAACTAGAAGAGTTTTATGTTGAAAGCGCTGCCCGGGAAATTACCCAGGGCAACATTTACAAAGGAATCATATCCAGAATCGAGCCCAGCCTTCAGGCCGTGTTCGTGGACTACGGCGCCGAGCGGCACGGATTTTTGCAGCGACATGAAATTCACAGCGATTATTTTCATGAGAGCGAAGGCGGTGACCACTCGATCGAAAAGCTTGTCAGGCGCGGACAGGAAATCATGGTTCAGGTCACCAAAGAACCCTTCATGAAAAAAGGTTCCATGCTAACCACTTATGTCTCTCTGGCGGGCCGTTATCTGGTGCTCATGCCTGGAACCGATAAGCATGGTATTTCCCGCAAAATTGCCGATGAAGATGAACGCAGCCGCCTAAAGGACCTCATCGATAAATTAAAAATTCCAGAAGGTTTCGGCCTGATCGTGCGCACGGTCGGCATGAATTGCACCAAAACCCAGCTGGCCCGAGATTTAAAATATTTGCTGCGACTGTGGAAAACAATTAAAAAAAGTGTCATGCAGGAAACAGCCCCGGCTCTGCTCTACCGCGAAAGGCATCTCGTTTTGCGGTCCATACGTGATTACTTCACACCGGAAGTGACTGAAATATTAATCGATGAGCCCACTGTGTTTCAGGAGGTCAGGAACTTTATCAAAATTATTTCGCGCAAGCACCATAAAATCGTCCGATTGTATAAAGGGGCCAAACCGATATTTACCCAATTTGGAATTGAAGACCAAATCGCGCCCATTTTTGAGAGCCGCATCAATCTAAAATCAGGCGGATCCATTGTGATTGAACAAACCGAAGCACTCGTCTCTATCGATGTGAACTCCGGCAAAAGCAAGCATGAGCGGTCCATTGAAAAAACCGCTTTGCTGACCAACCGCGAGGCAGCTGAAGAAGCTGCCCGCCAATTGCGCCTGAGAGATCTGGGGGGACTGATTGTCATCGATTTTATTGATATGCGCGAGCCCAAACACCGTTCCGAAGTTGAGCGCCACCTGCGGCGATTTGTCGCTGAAGACAAAGCCAAAACGAAGGTTGGCAAGATTTCAAGATTTGGATTGCTGGAAATGTCCCGCCAGCGGATTCGGCCTTCGATTGAATTCGGCAGTTACAATCCCTGTCGTTATTGCAAGGGCAAAGGGCTGGTGGCCTCGACCGAAACACTGGCCGTTGGGTTTCTTCGAAAACTCAGTTTGGAAACTCTCAAACCGGGAATTACTGCTGTAATCGGTATCGTACCGGTGAATGTCGCTGATTATCTGTTGAATAAAAAGCGAAAAGAAATCGCAGAGTTGGAGGAGCGCCGCAGCCTGAGTGTCAAAATCGAAGGTGACCTGTCCATGACCCCGGGAGACAGCAACATCATCTATCAGAATCACAAAAAGCCTTAGACGAATACCTGAATTCGATGTTGACAGCCTTTTTATATTGCTGTATCTGGTGGCACAATTTGTTGCAAGATTTGTTGTTATTTCGCACATAAACTTGAAATCCTTAAAAAATGCGCTAAAATTGTTAGTATTCAGACCACTGGATGGTGACGTCCTGGGGGCCGAAACGTAAGCAACGAGACCAATCCATCAGAGCGGACTGTATCTCGATTAGAGGAGGTAATATTTTGATTGATATCGCTTATGCAATGGGTGGAGGCGCCGGCGGAGAGGGTGCAGCAGGGTTTGGCGGGTTTATCCCGATTATCCTGATGTTCGTTATTTTCTATTTTCTGCTGATCCGACCCCAGCAAAAAAAACAAAAAGAGCACCGAAATATGATATCGAGTCTAAAAAAGGGAGACCGCATTATTACCAGCGGCGGTTTGCACGGTCGTATCACTGGAATAGATGATACGACCTTAACGGTCGAAATAGCAGACAAAGTCAGAGTCAAAGTTGCGCGCTCCAATGTCTCGGCCATGGTTCAGCCGTCATCCCAGCCGCAACCGCAAAAAAAATAACGGCAACATTCGCAGTGGATTCATTTCGAATGCGATTGAGGACAATTTTAATGGTTGAATCGTTAAACGCTGGGCCGAAAATAGGCGTTTAGCGATTCAACCATTTGTCTATTTGGCGGACTGTAAGATGCTGCCTGCAGCGGAGCCTGCTGAACGCTGTTGGCGGCTGTGGTTTATGGATCGGTTAGAACTGAAAATAGAGGGATTTCAGCATTGAAAAATTTTTCATGGAAACTGATTTTAGTTTTTGCAGTCATTGTAACAGCGGTTATCTATGTGCTTCCAACCCTTGAGCCGGCTTTGTGGCCGCACAAACAAATCAACCTGGGACTTGACCTGCAGGGCGGGATGCATCTGGTGCTGGAAGTCGACACAGCCAAAGCCGTAGACGGACAGGTTGAGCGGATCATGCAAGAAATTCGTGATCAGCTCAGAGAAGAGCGGCTGCGCGGTGTTTCATTGGATCGCATAGAGGGAAACAAAATTACCGCCACTATCCAGGATGCGCAGATAGCCGAAAAATTCAATGCGCTCATCAAAGACGCGTTTGATCAGCTCAAAAGCACCCAAAACGTATCAGGCGGCACCACCAACATCATTCTGCAACTGCCACCCGCCGAAGCCGAAAATGTTGAAAAGCTGGCAGTCGATCAGGCCCTGGAAACCATCCGCAATCGCATCGACCAATTTGGTGTGGCTGAGCCCGATATTCGCCGTCAGGGACAAAGACGAATACTCATTCAGCTGCCGGGAATCCAAGACCCCGATCGCGCCAAAGACCTGATTGGCCGAACCGCCCTTTTGGAATTCAAGCTGGTGGATGACACCTTGGATGCCAGCGCTGCTGAAAAAGGCACTGTCCCGCCCGGCAGAGAGATACTCTATCGGATCGAAACAGATGCTGAAACCGGTAAAGTTTCAAAGGTGCCATTTTTACTGAAAAGGCGCACACTGCTGACCGGTGCCAACCTGACCAATGCGCGCGTTGATTTCGATCAGTTTAACATTCCTTTTGTCTCCATTAATTTCGATAAAAAAGGGGCACGGGATTTTGAGCGCATCACCGGCGAAAATGTGAACAAACGACTGGCCATTGTTCTCGACAATACCGTGGCTTCAGCCCCCGTCATTCAGGAAAAAATTGCCGGCGGTCAGGCCCGCATTACGGGAAATTTCACCCTGGAGGAAGCCAAAGACCTGGCCATCGTGCTGCGGGCGGGCGCCCTGCCGGCGCCGGTTAACATACTGGAGGAGCGCACAGTGGGCCCTTCCCTCGGGGCGGACTCTATTCGCAAAGGGCTTATTTCCATGCTGATCGGCGGGATCCTGGTGGTGCTGTTCATGATTGTGTATTACAAAGCTGCCGGTGTGATTGCCGATGTGGCCCTGATATTGAACATTGTTTTGATTGCCGCCGGACTGGCTGCGGCCAGTGCCACTTTAACACTTCCAGGGATCGCCGGTATTATCCTGACCATCGGTATGGCCGTAGATGCCAATGTGATCATATTCGAGCGCATCCGGGAAGAACTGGCATTGGGACGCACACCCAGAGCTGCAATTGAAACCGGCTTTAATCGCGCCACCTTGACGATTCTCGACGCCAATGTGACCACCTTGATTGCTGCCGTCGTGCTTTTTCAATTCGGAACCGGACCGGTGAAAGGATTCGCGGTTACTTTAAGTCTGGGCGTGATTGCCAGTATGTTCACCGCACTGATCCTGTCGCGTTTGATATTCGATTACATTTTAGCCGGCCGCAAAGTAAAAACACTCAGTATCTAATAAGCAGCGCTTAACCCGGGCACAAAAATGACGGTTATGGCGGCCGACCGTGACGTAAAAAATCAAATCATTAGCAGGCTCTGAGGCTCAAGCGTTAACATCGAACACTGCAGCGCATGTCTGGCGCAAGCGGGTATTGAAAGAGAAAACTTCATGCGGTTTATCAAACCTGACATTAACATTGATTTTATCGGTAAAAAAAAGATTGCCTATTTCCTGTCGGCCGTCTGTCTGGCCATCAGTGCTGTGGCGTTGATTTTTCATGGGGGTCCCAGGCTCGGTATTGACTTTGCCGGCGGCACACTGGTCCAAATAAAGTTCAAAGCACCGGTTCCAATCGATGCGATTAAAACAGGCCTCGACACAATCGGTCTGGGAAAATCATCCGTGCAGCGCTTCGGCCAGGATAGTGACAACGAATTTCTGATCCGAACAGACAGCTCATACGGCAGCGGTGAAGATTTCAGTTCGGAATTGAATAAAGCCCTGGTGGAATCGACCGGCAACGAAGTGGAAATTCGGCGAGTAGAAATGGTGGGTCCCCAGGTGGGCCAAGATCTTCGGGAAAAGGCCTTGTTTGCCATTTTCTATGCCCTGCTGTTCATCACCATTTACATATCCGGGCGCTTTGAACTGAAATGGATCTTGAGCGGCGTGGTTGCCGCTGCGCTTATCGGGGCGGTCTATCTTTTTGATCTGTTCAATGTCAGCATTCCATTTCTGATCGGCGCGGCGCTGCTTGTCACCCTGGTGGTTTTCTGGTTTCTCGAGCTCAAATACGCCATGGGGGCCATTGTGGCGCTGATACATGATGTTATCATTACGGTGGGCATCTTTTCTATTTTTGACAAGGAGTTCACCCTGCCGATTATCGCCGCGTTGCTGACGATCGTGGGCTATTCCTTAAACGACACCATCATTGTCTTTGACCGTATCCGTGAGAATCTGAAAAAATTTCACAAAAAACCGCTGGATTTTGTTGTCAACCGGTCGATCAACGAAACCCTCAGCAGAACCATTTTGACCTCATTAACAACCCTGGTGGTCGTGGTTACCCTCTTTGTTCTGGGGGGAGGCATTATTCACGATTTTGCCTTTGCTTTGATCATCGGCATCCTGGTCGGCACATATTCTTCCATTTATGTGGCAAGCCCCATTTTACTGGCCTGGCAGGGACGCAGTAAAAAAAAATAATCAACAACCACCGGCTGATAGCTTGGTTCGCACAATTCATTTTTCTGTGGCAAATATCGCGACAGCAGAATATCGAATTGACATTGATGTGAACAGACCATAAGATTATTCATAGATGACAATTTGTTTGCGCCAGACTGCCCCCCCTTTTCCCAGGGGGTTTTTAACAAGATGGAACACCTTCTACCGTGGTTTTGTCTTAAACATGTTCCCGGCATCGGCAACCACTTGTTTAAGCGGTTGATCGAACGGTTTGGATCACCGCAACGCGTGTTTCAGATAACGCCGCAAGAGTTGCTGGCGGTCGAGGGCATCTCAAAACATCTGGCAGCTGCCATTCTAAACTTTAAAGCACCGCGATGGATCCAGGCGGAGCTGGATCGTGTCCATCAAAAAGGGTACTCGGTGGTCACCCTGACAGATGGATCGTATCCGTCGTTGTTGAGAGAGATACCGGATCCGCCGCCGTTTCTGTATGTCTGCGGCAGCCTGGCGGGTACGGATAAAAACGTTGCTGTGGTCGGCTCGCGCAATGCAACCGAGTACGGCCTTTCAGCCACACAGAACCTGTGCGCCGACCTGACCGCATTTGATATTACAATCGTAAGCGGAATGGCACTGGGTATAGATACCGCCGCTCACCAGGGTGCCCTGGCAGGCGGCGGCAAAACCGTTGCCGTACTGGGCAGCGGCTTGAATATTATCTATCCGGCTGATAACCGGAGACTGTTTGAGCGGATATCGGAACAAGGCGCCGTCATATCCGAATTTGCGCTGGGCACAAAGCCTGAAGCCCATAATTTTCCAATTCGCAACCGAATTATCAGTGGAATGAGTATGGGAACGATTGTCGTTGAGGCCACGCGTAAAAGCGGTTCACTGATCACGGCGCGACTGGCAGCAGAGCAAAACCGAGAGGTATTTGCCGTTCCGGGAAGCATTCATTCATTTAAAAGCACCGGCACCCATACCTTGATTAAACAGGGCGCTAAACTGGTGGAAAACGCTCAGGATGTCCTCGAGGAACTGACCGCATTTACAGCGCATGTAACCAGACCGGCAGAATCTTCGAACCGTCAGACCGCCGAAAGACTGGCATCACTGGCACCGGATGAATTGGAACTTTATAAAATTCTCAGTCCCTATCCGCAGCATATTGATACAATCGTTCGCAAAACAAATATTGAGCCGGGCAAATTGCTGAGCCTACTGCTGCAACTGGAGCTCAAAGGAATGGTGCAGCAGCTGCCCGGAAAGCTTTTTGTTATATTGGAGCCGAAGCCTTAAGCGCGTGCAATCACCAAACGGCAAATCGAGCGCAAGGAGAGATCGTGACCAAACCACTTGTAGTTGTGGAGTCGCCGACGAAAGTCAAAACGATTAAAAAATACCTGGGACAGGTTTATAATGTTGCGGCGACCGTCGGCCATATCAAAGATCTACCCGACAAAGAAATGGGGATCGATATCGACAACGGGTTTAAACCCCAGTACAAAAATATTCCCGGTAAACAAAAAGTTATCAAAGCCTTGAAACAGGCTGCCGGTGATGCCACCGATATATATCTGGCACCCGACCCGGATCGTGAAGGCGAGGCCATTGCATGGCATGCTTCTGAAGTGCTTAACAAAAAGGGCCGCAGGTTTCATCGCGTTCTTTTTCATGAACTGACCAAAGATGCGATTCTCAGAGCAATGGCATCGCCGGAGTCTCTTGATCGCCCCAAATATGAGGCCCAACAGGCACGGCGCATACTCGACCGCCTGGTCGGTTACCATATCTCGCCATTACTATGGCGCAAGGTAAAAGGCGGATTAAGCGCCGGCCGGGTGCAATCCGTTGCCGTGCGCATCATCTGCGAAAGAGAGCGGGCCATCCAGGCCTTTGAGCCGCAGGAATATTGGTCGATCAGCGCACATCTTGAAGGTGAATCCCCGCCCCCATTTGCGGCCAAACTGGCTAAAAAAAATAATACCAAAATCGACATACCCAACGAAAAAACTGCTCATTCGATTTTAGCGCAACTGCAAGGCGAAAAATTTGTTGTCAAAAAAATAGCCAAAAAAACGATCCGCAAAAACCCGCTGCCGCCATTTACAACCAGCAAGCTGCAGCAGGACGCCATAAGCAAACTGCGATTCTCAGCCAAAAAGACCATGTTGATTGCCCAGCAGCTTTACGAAGGTATTGAGCTGGGTCCGGGAGAACCCGTCGGTTTGATCACTTATATGCGTACCGATTCCACCCGTATCGCCAGCGAGGCCGCTCAAGAGGCCTTAACTGTCATCCGGGAAAAATTTGGCCCCGATTACGCGCTGGATAAACCCCGCTATTTTAAAAACCGAAAAAAAGTGCAGGATGCGCATGAAGCCATTCGCCCGACCGTGCTCAGGAACACACCTGATGAAATGGCTTCTTATTTGTCCAAGGATCAACTGGCCTTATACCGTTTGATCTGGCAGCGCTTCGTCGCCTCCCAGATGAAACAGGCCCTGATCAATCAGGTTTCGGTCACCATCAAAGCCGGCCCTTATAGCTTTAGCGCCAGCGGATCAACTGTGAAATTCCCGGGCTTTATGGCGCTGTATAAGTCCGTCACCGATGAAATTGCTGAAGAAGATCAGAATAAAAAGCCGATTCTGCCGACACTGACGGAAGGAATGGTTTTAAAACTGCTGCAGTTGGAGCCCAGGCAGCACTTTACTCAGCCACCCCCAAGGTTCTCTGAAGCTTCTCTGGTAAAAGAGCTTGAAGAAAACGGGATTGGCCGCCCCAGCACATATGCCAGCATTTTGTCGACCATTCGCATAAAAGAATACGCCGATCTGCATAATCGATATTTTCGGCCGACTGAGCTGGGTTTCATCGTCAACGATCTGCTGGTTGAAAATTTCCCGGATATCGTTGACGTTGAGTTTACCGCCCGAATGGAGGAAAATTTAGACCGCGTTGAATCTTCGGAAGTGGAATCGGCCAAGATCCTGTCTCAATTTTACGGTCCCTTTAAAAAGGATCTGGAAAAAGCATCCGAAGATATGTTGAGTGTTAAAGGCGTCGGGTTGCCTACAGGGCTCGATTGCCCGGATTGCGGCAAACCCTTGCATATTAAAGTCGGTAAAAACGGTCATTTTCTGGCATGCAGCGGCTACCCGGATTGCAACTACTCCCGAGATTATATTCGAGACGAACGCGGAAGCATCCAGCCTGTTGAATCCAACAGTGAGGAAGTCGTCGACAAGGTTTGCGAAAAATGCGGCAGCCCGATGGTGATCAAGCGAGGCCGTTACGGGGAATTTCTGGCGTGCAGTGCATATCCGGATTGCAAAAACACGCAGTCGCTCAATTCCAATGGCGCCAACCAGAAAATCGGCATAAAATGTCCGGAAAAAAATTGCGGAGGAGAAATCGTTGAAAGACATTCAAAACGCGGCAAACTATTTTACGGGTGCAGCCGATTTCCCGATTGTGAATTTGCCAGCTGGGATAAACCGGTCAATAAAAAATGCCCGCAGTGCGATTCCCCGATATTGCTAGAAAAAACCACCAAAAAAAAAGGTGCTTTTTTAACCTGTCTGTCCACGGAATGCGGCTATGAGGAGCCTCTTTAAAAATCCTTGACAATCTAACAACATCCTGCTACTCAGTGGTAAAAAATAGCCTGATTGGACCCGAATGAAAAGCAATATCGCCATTAAAGACCTTATTAGCCTTATTCTGGTACTCGTCAGCAGCATTATTATTAGCTGCCGGGGAGCAAGGGGTTGATAATGGCCTAAATCCGCAAACATAAAAAAATCAAAACCGTTATCAGCCCGAAACTGATAACGGTTTTTTTTTAGAAAATCCCGCGGTTCTCAAGTCATATGTCGCAAATGATACCGCTTGTCATCATAATGTTGCCAAAAAAGGATGGCGGCACAAGAGTGGGTGCGAAAACACGTTGCACAATCGGAACGTTTTTCGACAACCACTAAAAATTATCCAATGGATTTTAAGGGGTAAAAAAATGAAATTAACCGGCGCTCAAGTATTGATGGAAGTACTCAAAGAAGAAGGAGTCGACACGATCTTCGGATTCCCCGGAGGAGCTGTCATCGATATTTATGATGAACTGATTAAAACCGATATCCGGCATATACTGGTTAGACATGAACAGGGCGCTGTACATGCCGCCGACGGTTATGCCCGTGCCGGCGACCGAGTCGGCGTTTGCCTGGTCACCTCCGGTCCGGGCGCGACCAACACGGTCACCGGGATTGCTTCGGCCTATATGGATTCAATTCCCATGGTCATTTTTACCGGGCAGGTGCCAACCCACCTGATTGGCAACGATGCTTTCCAGGAAGTCGACATCGTGGGGATCACCCGTCCCTGTACCAAACATAATTATCTGGTACCATCGGCGGAAGCCTTTCCCCGCATCATCAAGGAAGCATTTTATCTGGCGCGTTCCGGCCGCCCGGGCCCGGTGCTCGTCGACATACCCAAAGATATTGGCAAGTCCATCATTGATTACAAACCCATCAAAGACGTACAACTCAAATCATACAATCCGACTTATGAGCCGAATATGAAGCAGCTGAGAAAGGTCGTCGATCTCATCAAAGTGTCGCAAAGACCGGTTATCTTTGCAGGCGGCGGCGTCATCTTATCCGGGGCGGCGGCCGAATTGACCCGGTTTGCGCGTAAAGTCCGTATTCCGGTCACCGCGTCGTTGATGGGCCTGGGCACATTTCCCGGCACCGATCCACTGTGGCTTGGAATGATCGGCATGCATGGCACCTACAGGGCCAATATGAGCACCGGCGCTTGTGATCTTCTGATTTCCATCGGTGTACGCTTTGATGACCGCGTTACCGGAAAAACAGATGCATTTGCATCGCAGGCAAAAATAGTCCACATCGACATTGACCCGACTTCAATTCGCAAAAATATCCCGGTAACCATTCCGATTGTCGGAGACTGCAAAATCAGTCTGCGCAACCTGAATCAACTCATTGATGAGGCGGATCTGGGCGACCTCGAAAAAGACCGTCACAGCTGGTTATCCCAAATTGAAGAATGGAAGAATACAAAGCCGCTGGCCTATGAACAGGGGCATACGCTCAAGCCTCAGTATGTGGTTGAAAAGCTTTATGAGCTGACCAAAGGCGAAGCCATTATTACAACCGAAGTGGGCCAAAACCAGATGTGGGCGGCACAATATTATCATTTTGATCGACCCAACCATTTTATTACGTCCGGCGGACTCGGCTGCATGGGGTTCGGACTGCCGGCCGCAATCGGTGCCCAGATGGCCTGCCCCGACAAACTGGTGGTCGATATCGCCGGTGACGGCAGCATCCAGATGAACATACAGGAAATGGCCACGGCCGTCCAAAGCAACCTTCCGGTCAAAGTGGTCATCCTCAATAACGCCTACCTGGGGATGGTCCGCCAGTGGCAGGAGTTGTTTTACCAAAAACGATATGCCTGTACGGGCATGGATTGTGCGCCTGATTTTGTAAAGCTTGCCGAAGCATACGGGGCAATGGGTTTACGCGCAACAAAACCCGATGAGGTTGAAGGCGTGCTCGAGGAGGGTCTTGCGGCGCCCGGACCGGTGATTATGGATTTTAAAGTCGATCGTGAAGAAAGTGTTTATCCCATGGTGCCCGCCGGCGCGCCCATTACAGAGATGCTGCTGGTGTAAATTGGTTATCGGTTATTCGTTAATGGTTATTGGAATGACAAATAACGGATAACAAATAACAGCCGTATAAAAATTAGCGGGTCCTGATTAAACGGTAGATGACACAGGCAAAATGCTCCTATGGGGGATCGAGATGGAAGAAAAAAAACATATCATGACGATGCTGGTCGATAATCAGCCGGGGGTGCTGTCAAGGGTTTCAGGGCTGTTCAGCGGCAAGGGATTCAACATCGAAAGCCTGTGTACAGCGCCGACCATGGATCCGCAGGTATCCAGAATAACCATTGTCACCAAAGCAAATACGCCTGTGATCGAGCAGATTGAAAAACAGCTCAGAAAATTGATCAATGTCATCAAATTGCGAGATATGACCGGACCCAGGGCGGTCAAACGCGAGATGGCGCTGATCTGTGTGAGAGCGCGACCGGAATTGCGGGCGGAAATTCTACGAATTGTCGACATCTTCCGGTGCAAAGTAGTTGATGTAGGCACCGAGCACTATATTATTGAAGTTACGGGGGATGAGGGCAAATTAAAAGCACTGATCAATCTTCTGAAGCCGATGGGAATAGAAAAAATCGCACGCAGTGGAACGTTGGCACTTTACCGCGAACCCAAGTAGAACCCATCTTAAAAATAAATCGTTCGAATTATTCGTTATTAAGAAGTATAGATGCGTAACTGAAAAAAGGAGAGGACGAATGGCACATTTTAATTTTGGTGGTACGCAAGAAGAAGTGATCACCGATGAGGAGTTCCCACTGCAAAAGGCCCGCGAAGTCCTGGCAGATGAAATCGTAGCGGTATTGGGGTACGGCGTTCAGGGCCCCGGGCAGGCATTGAATATGCGAGACAACGGGATCAACGTGATCGTCGGCCAGCGTGAAAATAGCGACTCCTGGAACCGGGCGGTGGCGGATGGTTTTGTGGCCGGCAAGACCCTTTTTCCATTAGTGCAAGCCGCTCGGCAGGCAACCATTATTCAATATCTGCTGTCAGATGCCGGTCAGATGGCCCTGTGGCCGCAAATAAAGGAATGCCTGACCGACGGCAACACGCTTTATTTCTCACACGGCTTCTCAATTGTTTATCACGAACAAACCGGTGTGGTTGCACCGCCAAATGTGGATGTGGTTTTGGTGGCGCCCAAAGGTTCCGGTCGTACCGTCCGGAGCAATTTTTTGGATGGCAGCGGCATTAACTCAAGTTTTGCCATCCATCAGGACTATACCGGTACCGCCAGAAAAAAAACCCTGGCGCTGGGCATTGCTATTGGATCCGGCTATCTGTTCCCCACCACATTCGCCAATGAGGTTTATAGCGACCTGACCGGCGAACGCGGTGTGCTGATGGGCTGTCTGTCAGGTGTTATGGAGGCACAGTATGCGCTGCTACGTAAAAACGGGCACAGCCCCAGCGAAGCGTTTAATGAGACTGTAGAAGAGTTGACTCAGAGTCTGATCCGCCTGGTGGCCGCAAACGGTATGGATTGGATGTTTGCCAGTTGCTCTACAACTGCTCAACGCGGTGCTTTAGACTGGGCACCGAAATTTCGAGATGCCGTCGCCCCCGTATTTGAGACGCTGTATCAACGGGTTGTCAGCGGTGAAGAAACCAAGCGGGTCCTGGAAGCCAACAGCGCACCGGATTACCGCGAAAAATTGGATAAAGAACTGGCTGCCATCAAAGAATCTGAAATGTGGCAAACCGGCACGGTCGTGCGTTCACTCAGACCGGAAAACCGCAAAAAATAAACCGGGCGCAAGGTGTACGGCCTGTGGCCCAAGGCAGGGAACCAAAACCCGCAAACTAAAAACATTCCTTTGCCTTGAGCCTGGCGCCTGTGGCCTTGAGCCATCCTGTTTTGGAGAATCCTAATGGACTCAATCTTCCTATACGACACCACGCTCCGAGATGGAACCCAGGGAGAAAACATCACCTTTTCGGCAGAAGAAAAATTAAATATTGCACTGCGTCTCGACGATAACGGCATTCATTACATTGAAGGTGGTTGGCCCGGTTCGAATCCCAGAGATGTTGCATTTTTTGATCTGGCCAAAAGAGTAAAATTCACGCAGGCCCGTTTGGCGGCCTTTGGCTCAACCCGCAAACCTGGCATTCGCCCCGATGAGGATCCTAATCTCAAGGCTTTGCTGGAAACCGAAACGCCGACGGTGACCGTTTTCGGAAAGAGCTGGGACCTGCATGTCGAGCAAATCATGGGTAACACCTTGGCGGAAAATCTGGCCATGATTAATGACAGCGTGGCATTTTTGAAGCAACATGACCGCGAGGTTGTCTATGACGCCGAGCACTTTTTTGACGGTTTTAAATACAACAAGGACTATGCCCTCAGATCGCTGGGAGCCGCAGTCGACGGCGGCGCAGATTTTATTGTTTTATGTGATACCAACGGGGGCACGCTTCCGTTTGAATTGGAGATGGTCCTTGAAGCGGTTCAAAAAGAAGTAAGCGATTTCTGCAACCGACCGCTCCAAAATGCTGCCGTCAGATTTGGAATTCACTGTCATAATGACTGCAATCTGGCGGTCGCAAATTCGATCAGTGCCGTTAACAAAGGCGCCGTTATGGTTCACGGAACCATCAACGGATATGGTGAAAGGTGCGGCAATGCCGACTTGACCTCAATCATTCCCGTTCTGGAACTTAAAATGGGACGGAGGTGTGTTTCGGTCGAAAACCTTAAAAAATTAAAAAGCCTGTCGCGTTATGTCAGTGAAACAGCCAATCTGGTTCCTGTCAATTCACGACCCTTTGTCGGAAAAAGCGCTTTTGCCCACAAAGGCGGCATTCATGTCAGCGCGATTATGAAAGCACCTCTTGCCTATGAACACATGGACCCGGCAGCGGTCGGAAACAAACGCCGGGTGCTGGTATCCGATCTTGCCGGTAAAAGCAATGTGGAATACAAAGCCAAGGAACTCGGTGTTGAACTCGGCAATAACGGTTTTGACAGCAGTCAGATCGCTTCTGAGATCAAGCAATTGGAGCAGGAAGGCTATCAATTTGATTCAGCAGACGGTTCCTTTAAGATCCTGCTGGAAAAATTTACCGATCAATTTCAGCCTCATTTTGAACTGGAATCCTTCCGCGTCACCATTGAAAAAGATAAAGATCAACCCTGCTCTGCCCATGCGACCATTAAAATTAGCGTCAACGGCAAAGAAGAAATTACCGCCGGCGAAGGATACGGACCGGTCAGCGCCCTGGATAATGCGCTCAGAAAAGCCCTGGGCAAATTCTATCCCGACCTGGATACGATGCGACTGGTCGATTTTAAAGTACGGGTTATCGACGGCAGCCGGGGCACGGCCGCCAAAGTCCGCGTATTAATCGAATCACGGGATCAAAATGAAATCTGGAGCACGATAGGTGTTTCGGAGGACATCATCGAAGCCAGCTGGCAGGCGCTGGCCGATAGTTTTCAATTTAAACTTGCCAATGCCCAGCGTATCCAAATCGAGGAATCAGTAAAATCAGTTTAATGGAGGATTAAATTGAACACAATGAAAGGAGTTAATGCCGCAGACCTCCCCATGTCGGGGTGTCTGCGGCCGATGCTTCCTTTGTTACGGTCAAATCGTTTAATGGCCGAATAGTTGAAGCGTAACGATTAACCCGACGACAAAAACTATTTGACCCATTCTCAAATCAACCATTCAACACAAGGAAGCTCAAGAAATGAATGATCATGTATTGATATTTGATACCACCTTAAGAGATGGCGAGCAGAGTCCGGGGGCCAGCATGAATACGGCCGAAAAATTGCGAATTGCGACCCAATTGGAAAAATTGGGCGTCGATATTCTCGAAGCCGGTTTCCCGGCCGCCTCCGATGGCGATCTGGAAGCGGTTTCGCGAATTGCCGGCAAGCTGAAAAGAACGCAAGTGGCTGCCCTGGCGCGGACCTCAAAGAGCGATATCGACCGGGCCTGGGAGGCCATCCGCCATGCGGTCAAACCGCGGATACACACCTTCATTGCCACTTCGGACATCCACCTGGAATATAAGCTCAAAATGTCTCGCGACGAAGTCGTCACAGCTGCAGTTGAGGGGGTAAAATATGCCCGAACCTTGACCGATAATGTCGAATTTTCAGCCGAAGACGGCTCGCGCAGCGATCGCGATTTTCTGTGCAAAGTGTTTGAAGCCGTCATTGAAGCCGG
>WOR8_10000431_pt1 | contig 43175 bp, 35 predicted proteins | sample DeeMarSeWOR38_10_FD_19890 | JGI IMG/M metagenome (IMG submission 19890)
GCAAAAAATACGCTGAAGAACACAAGTATCACTGTTTCCGGTGTGGCACAAAGAGCTTGGCTGAAATCGACGAGGGCAAAGTCAAAATTGACATATGCGTCAATAAAAACTGCGGGGCAATACATTTGGATCCAGGAGAGCTGAAGGAACTAATCAAAGATCAAGGTGCGCTTTCGGCAGCAAAAAAAGCCTTCTTATCTGTATTCAAATAATAGCGATCCTTAATAAATTTGTTATATCTAACATATGATAGGTCATTAAGTTAAAAGGCAGGGTTGTAAGTCGCCCTGCCTTTTCTTATGTCGTCAATTTTTCGCACTTAATAGTCTATATTAAAGTTGCAATATCCAACATATTAAAGGTGGGCCTAAACTGCAGATATCAACTATAAAAACCAAATATCCTCCGTCTTCATAATTACAGATACTGTTTTTAAATCACAGTTTTTACCTATCATAACATTCGTCCTACTGGACCGCCGCGGGCGGATTAAGCCCGATCAAAATTGAAGATACTAAACCGGCTTTTAGGGTATTAGATCTTGTTCGAGGGCTCCCGCAAAATGCGGGATTTCACCCCTGAATTTATAATATTAATGTGCTCAAAAGGCGTAAGGAAGTGTTTGAAAAACTAAAATCGTTTCTGCACGCTTAGATTTTGGTTCAGGGCAAGGCGTCCCGTGAATTGAAAACGGAGCGTACACGCAGTACGTGAGTATTTCAATTCGCGGGACAACGCAGCCCTGGGCCAAAAGATGAGCGTTCAGAAAAGATTTTTAGTCTTTTTCTACGGGGAAAGTGAGGAAGGCCCCAAACCAACCGATAACGACCACCATCGGAAAAACCGCAAGCACAAGCAGCAAATATATGATATTGCCCCCCTGGATCGAATCGATCACACCCGGCACCTTAAGCCGCCACACAAAGGCAATAATTTGGGTCATAAGCAGGATCAATGAAAGCGGCAATTTAACTTTCACCGCTTTAAGCGGTTTCGACATGTAGTTGATCCACCAGGTGTATAATCCGGTGGCAATGGCAACCACCGTGAATAAAATCCCGGCCCCCAGGCAATGCAGGGCTGTTATCTCCAGAGATTTAACACCGGTAACAAGGTACAAAATGTTGAAAACCGTTGTGGAAAACGCAAACACAATGGGAAAGTGCACCGTCATCGGGTGAGGATGACGCCGGAGCATGGGGACTTTTTCCAGAAGCCAGGCGAGCAGTCGGGGAATTTCTAATTCCACGACTTCTTTTTTTAGCGTTCCCACCTGTGGATATCGCTCTAAAACATCGGTTTCATGCGGAGCCCCCTGTATATCTACTGTCAGATCCTGACCCGCATGATGACGCTTCATATGCAGGCCATTTTTCCAGAGCTTGCTGTTGCTCACATCATAGACCTTGCCTTTATAGGCAACGTAGATGGGTCTGCCGTTATTACCGTCGAATTTTTCCAGTTCCGTAATATCAAATTGCTGCATAAATGCCCCCCCCAGAGGTTCCAGATCAGATTAATAACTTAATGACGACCACGACAAGCAGTGCCAGCGGGTAATAGCTGGCTTTGTTGAAAAGAATCATCGCATACGAACTTTTCTCACTTCGATACAGCTTGATGGTCGGTAGCAGAAGAAAATAAAGTCCCACAAAAGCAAAGGCCAGAATAAAAGGAAGTTCGAAAGCCACATTGGATAAAACCAGTAAAATCCCGGATAAAATAATGGTCAGGATAATTGAACCGAAGATAATGACATTGGCCTGTTCAAGCCCCAAACGAATGGGAACTGTCTTGGCGTGAAACCGGTGATCTTCTTCTATATCTGACCAATCATTGGGAACATTCTGGCCGCCGATTTCCCAGAAAAACATCAATAAAAACAGAACGATCAGGTAGGACGTAGAAGGATTCGGATCGACTGCAAACACGGCTGCGATCGGCCCGGCGGTTTTGACGACTCCGCTGATGAGTGTTCGCGAAGGACTGATGTTCCACATCAAACAATAAATGGTCTCAAGGACGGAACCGCAGATGAAAATCAAAACACACACCGGATTTAGGAGATAGGCACCAACTATGGCCAAAAGTGCCCATGCGATCGACCAGAGAAGCCCTTCTTTAAAACTCAGGAGCCCACGGGCCATCGGATGACGAACAAGCATGGCATCGAGATCTTCGCAATCTTCAAATCCCCGCTGATTTCCCTGTTGAAGCTTCCTTTTGTCGGAACGGTAGCCAACGACGTCATTGAGGGCGTAAATGGCTGTATAGCCCGAAAAGACGGTTATTAGTCCCAGGCCGATTATTTTAAATGATGGAAAATGCCCCAGCCACAGCAGTGAAGCCAGAGCGGCGGTGCACATATCCAGCAGGCCATGCGGTGTCCTGGAGAGCGCCCAGAAAAGCTTCAACCGGGCGAAGCCCGTTAGATCATACCGGCATGACGTTTCGGCCATTTACTTATACCCCATTTTTGAATTGCCCCTTGAGCCACTCATTGAATTCTTTTTCGCTCAGAATCTTTTCTTCAAGCAAAACTTCTCGAATGCTCCTGCCGGTTTCATATGCCTTTTTAGAAACGGCAGCAGCCCGGTCGTATCCGATTTTCGGTACCAGTCCCGTTGCCAGTGCCAGGCTTTTCTCAATATAGCCCGCACAGGTTTCCGCGTTGGCGCTGATGCCGTCAATACATTTTTTTACAAACACATCTGCCGCCGACGCCAGCAGATCAATTGACTGTAAAAGATTGTAAGCCGTTACCGGCAACATTACATTAAGCTCAAAATTGCCCGCCTGGCCCGCCATCATTATGGTGGTGTCATTGCCCATCACCTGGGCGGCCACCTGAATGACAGCCTCCGGGATTACCGGATTGACCTTGCCCGGCATTATCGAAGAGCCCGGCTGCAAAGAAGGCAGGCTGATCTCACCGATGCCGCATCTGGGGCCCGAAGCCAGCCAGCGAAGGTCGTTTGCAATTTTGACCAGGCTCACCGCCAGGGTTTTTAAAACACCGCTGGTTTCAACGGCGGCATCTTGAGCGGCCTGGGCCTCGAAATGATTGGCGGCTTCACGAAACGTGATATCTGTCTGCGAGGAGAGCAAGGCAATAACCCTGGTGGCAAATTCCGGATGGGCATTGACGCCGGTGCCCACGGCCGTACCCCCCAGGGCCAGCTCGCAAAGCCTCTCTTCAGCCGCCGTTATTCTTTTAATGCCCAGTTCGACCTGTCGGGCATAGCCGGAAAATTCCTGACCCAGCAACATGGGAACCGCATCCTGTAAGTGGGTTCGGCCAATCTTATGAATACCTGCGAATTCTTTCGACTTCTTTGTAAGGGATTGCTGGAGCAAATGAAGGGAGGGAATTAAGCCTTCCCGGATGGACACCAGTGCCGCAATGTGGATGACCGAAGGAATCACATCATTGCTCGATTGTCCTAGGTTGACATGATCATTGGGGTGAATAGGCGACTTGCCGCTCCGTTTGCCGGTTAAGATCTCATTAGCCCGGCAGGCAATAACCTCATTCATGTTCATGTTGGTTGAGGTTCCGGAGCCGGTCTGAAAGACATTTACCACAAACTGGTCGTCAAACTGACCGTCAATTACTTCCTGGGCGGCGGTCGCAATGGCATCGGCCAGTTTCGAATCCAGTAAACCCAGTTTTTCGTTTACCTCGGCGGCACACTTTTTCACCAGTGCAAGTGCACGGTTAAAGGATGCGGAAAGTTTTAAGGTGCCAATCGGAAAATTATCGACCGCCCGCTGGGTTTGGGGCCCATAATAGGCGGCTTCCGGAACCAAAACGGTCCCCATCGTGTCCTTTTCTTTCCGATATTTCATATTCGCCAATATCCGGATACAAACTGATGATCTTTTCACAAAGTTCTTTTGGATCAATCACGATCATTTTCCTTTTATCACAACCTCATTAGAGAGGGAATATCTTTTTATTCTTTAAAATATCCCAGAATTTATCACATTCTTACATAAACGAATTCATCATCAGACGAATTCAAAAAACCTCAAAGGTTGAACCTTTGAACCTATCGACTAGCGGCTGATCCCGACGGCCCTGCGCACCCTTTCAAGCACCGGCCCGGCCATCGCCCTCGCTTTGTCAGCGCCGCCGTTTAAGATGCGATCCAGATGATCTTTATCGTTTATCAGTTGATGGTAGGTTTCCCGACGGTCACCGAAGAATTCATTCAGCAATTCGTAAAGCTCCTGCTTGATTTCACTATACGCCAGCCCCCCGTTGAGATAGGCATTGCGCCGAGACGCTACAGCTTCCGGCAAAGCAAAATATTTGAAAATGTTAAATACATTGCACGCATCCGGTTCTTTAGGATCTTCGGGCCGCTTTGAATCGGTTACAATTCGCATAACCTGCTTCCGCAGGGCTTCCGCATCGGCAAAAATCGGAATGGTGTTGTTGTAATTTTTGCTCATTTTGCGGCCATCAATACCCGGTATGGTCATAACCGTTTCCTGAATAAGCGGCTCCGGCACTGTCAGGACCTCTCCACAGATATTGTTTACGGCAACGGCAATATCGCGGGCAATTTCCACATGCTGTCTTTGATCCTGGCCTACGGGTACGACATGGGATCCGTAAAGCAAAATATCGGCGGCCATTAAAACCGGATAATTATACAGGCCTGCATTGACGTCCGCATCCGGCTGCTTAGCGGCATTGAGGTTGTCATCGACTACAGCCTTATAGGCATGCGCCCGGTTGAGCAACCCTTTTGCCGTAAAACAGTTTAGAATCCAGGTAAATTCAAAGATCTGCGGAATGTCGGACTGGCGAAAAAAGATAACCTTCTCTTGATCCAGCCCCAGTGCCAACAAGGTAGCGGCGACGTCATACACATTCTGTTTTAAAGTATCTTTGTTCTTGATCGTTGTCAGCGCATGATAGTCGGCCACAAAATATAAGGTTTGAAAGTTTTCGATCAGGTCAAAAGCCGGTTTGATCATCCCCAGAAAATTTCCGATATGCAGCGTGCCGGTTGGTTTAATTCCACTCAGCGCAATTTGTTTCAACGATGCACCTCACTATAATTAGTAGACGCCTGAATTTTGCATGGAAACATAAGCCGCAGCCTCGTGCAAAATTCAGCTGACGATACATTCCTTAAGATAATAAAATTAATACGGAAAGACGCCTTGACAAGGTTAAATGAATGCTAGCTGCAGCAAGTGGTTAAACCGGGTGAGATTGCAATCAAAAAATCTTATAGATAGAACCCATTTCAAAAACGTGGCTAGGGGTTCAGGGCAAGGCGTCCCGTGAATTGAAAAAGGAGCGTACACGCAGTAGGTGAGTATTTTGATTCGCGGGACAACGCAGCCCTAGGCACCTAGACGCATTTTTGAAATGGGTTCTAGAATAGGTGGGCCACATCCTGGATAATATTTTTTACTTCATCGCCGATCTGGTTTAACGTCACAGAATCCATTTGTAGGAATTTAGCCGAATCCAGTTCGTTGAAATCCACTTCATTCTTAAAAAGACTGTAACCGATGGTGCGGGATAACATGTTCGCCAGATGGACCACCAGAATCTCTTTTTCGATATCCGGGCTGAATTGAGGATCTTCATGCCCGGTGACAACTTTGATAAAGATATCCTCAAACCCCCAGCGTTTTAGCAACACGCCGCCGATACTCAAATGCGCCTGCTGGATATTGGCCTGAATGATATCGAAATTAATTTTTTTCGCCTGGGGAATCTCTGTAAAGGCTTTCAGCAGCACGCTCTTTCCGATATCGTGTACCAGACCCATCAGGAAAAATTTTTCCGAATCATCCAGCTTTAAATGTTCGGCAATGCGTTTCGAACCGTAAGCACAGGTCAGTGAATGCACCCAGAGTTTATCCATTAAGATCCTGAACTGAACCTGATCGGTTTCATATATGCTTTTATTGGCAATCGCGATGATAATGTTGAAGGTTTCCTTCATGCCCATCCGCGGGATCGCCTCTTTGATGTTGCGAATTTCCTGCATTCCGCGATAAACCGGACTATTGGCAACCGATAGCAACCGCAGCGAGATGACCGGATCCCTCTCAATGATGGCGGCAACGTCTTCAGCCGTTGAGTCTGCTCGTTTGATAATCGACTGCACATCACGAACGACCTGGGGCATTACCGGCGGCGCCATCCTGCCGGTAGAAAAATCCTGAATAATCTTTGCAAATATATCTTTGATGGGGGCATCGCCCTTTTTCAACAGAAAATCTTCGGATTCACCGGAGTTTGATCCGACAAACTGAACAAATGGATCTATCAGGCTACTGTCAAATTGTTTGCCGCCGCCCTTTTTGATTTCAGCAACGGCTTCTTCAACACTTAAGGCCGGCTTCTGGGTAAACGGGAAAATTAAGGCATCGAACTCATTGAAAATAGAAATGACCCGGGCACCCAGTGGAATTTGGTCGCCGCTCAGGCCGTCGGGGTATCCGCTGCCGTCAATGGCTTCATGATGGTGCCGGATTATCGGCAGCAATTCTTTAAGGGCGCTCAGTTTGGAAAGGATTTTTTCACCAACACCGGGGTGTTTTCTTATCTCAACTTTTTCATCATCGGTTCGCTCTTCAGGTTCTTTTAGCAGTGTGCCCGGGAAAAAAATCAAACCAAAATCATGCAGCAAACCGGCAAGATAAAGGTTGAAAATTTCGTCCGCCTGGAGAAGTTTAAATTCTTCGCAGAAATTGGCGCAGTTGTTTGCCACGCGTCTGGAGTGATTTCTCAGCAATGGATCCTTTTGTTCGATGATCGCATCCAGTGTTCGCACGAGCTCCAGCAACCATTCTTTGAATTCAGATTCGGATTTAGGCATTGAGAATGCAACCATCTATGTTACCTCATAGAAACCCGGATTGATTGTGGTTTATTGAAAATTCCCGCAACAAGACTTCTGCGAACTCGGTCGAATCGCCGACTCGCAGCCGAGTATTCGGGCAAAGGCTAGTAAAACAATAGATAAGACGTCACTGTGAATACTTATAGCATAGCATTTTAAGCATAAGATAGCTACAGTGAATGCATACAGGCTTAGAAATCAAATAGGAATTGACACTCAAATGGCTTTTCCATATGATCGATTGATAACAAAGAGGTGATTACTTTCGTTTTTAAACTGCAGTCCCCGTAACCCTTTCAGATAAACGCAGATAACATCCTGCCCGCAGAAATTAATGTGGGGCTAAAGATACACAGGAAGTCAACCGATTATGGATCTAGCAGCCACCTGGAATGCCGAATTTATCGAGGTGCAATACAAACGGTGGAAGGCCGATCCCACCAGTGTTTCGCACGATTGGCGCTTTTTTTTCGAAGGCTTTGAGTTAGCCGCAGCTGGGACGCCTGAAGTTGCTGAAGGTTTTGATGAAAAACAACTGTTGCGGCAATCACGCGTTGAGTCGCTTATATATCGCTACAGGGATCTTGGGCATCTGCTGGCCTGCCTGGACCCCCTGGCGGCATGCCCCACTGAGCATCCTCTGTTGAAACTCGAAGCTTTTAATTTAACCGCACAGGATCTGGAGCGGGAGTTTTTTACCCGTCGCTTTGCGGCATCCCGCCATGCCCCGCTAAAAGAAATTATTCAGGCACTCAAAGAGACTTACTGCCGTTCCATCGGTGTGGAATTCATGCATCTGCAGGATCCCTCAGAGCGTCGCTGGCTGATGGATCGCATGGAACCGGTTCGCAACCAACCTAATTTGGAGCCGGATACCAAAAGACGCATATTGCAAGGTCTTGTCGAGGGTGCTATTTTTGAACAATTTCTGAATAAAAAATACATCGGCGTAACCCGTTTCTCCCTGGAAGGGGGAGATGCCCTGATTGCAGCGCTGGCTTTTTTAATCAACCATATGGTTGAATGCGGCGCTAGCGAAATCATTTTGGGCATGGCGCACCGGGGACGGTTAAATGTTCAGACCAACATCCTTCAAAGGCCCCTTGAAGAGATATTCAGTGAGTTTGAAAGCTGTTACAACCCTGAGGAGATCGTTGGCGCCGGGGATGTAAAATATCACAACGGATATTTGGCCGACCTTAAAACTGCTGGTGACCGGCGGCTGCGCGTGTATTTAATGAGCAACCCGAGTCATCTTGAAGCGGTTGACCCGGTGGTGGAAGGATTTTCCCGTGCCCGTCAGGATCTACTTGGAGATAAAAGCAACGCACAGATCCTGCCGCTTTTAATCCACGGCGATGCTGCCTTCGCAGGCCAGGGTATTGTTGCTGAGACTTTGAATATGTCGCAGCTGGAAGGCTACAAAACCGGCGGCACCATTCATATTGTGATCAATAATCAAATCGGTTATACAACGCTTCCTGAAGATGCACGCTCTACCCGATACTCCACCGATATCGCCAAGATGCTGATGGTGCCAATATTTCACGTTCACGGTGAAAACCCCGAAGCTGTTGTGCACGTCATACAGCTGGCCGCCGACTACCGCCAGGAATTTGGTAAAGACGTGGTGATCGACCTGGTCTGCTACCGCCGTTACGGGCACAATGAAGGTGATGAACCTTACTTTACCCAGCCCCGGATGTATGACCGCATCCGCCAGCGGTCCTCTTTACATCAACTCTATGCGGATCAACTGATATCCGAAGACATAATCCGCCAGGATGACCTCGACAAGATGGTTGAAGCGGTAAACAGTCGACTGGAAAACGCATACGATAGCGTGCACGGCAGTGAATGTCCCTTTCCGCAATCCCGGTTCTATGAAGAATGGGAAGACATCAGCGCTGCCTACACCCACGACCCGGTTGCGACCGGTATCAAAAAAAAGCTTCTCGTTTCGCTGGCAAAAAATTTAAACACGGTTCCGGAAGGTTTTAATCTAAATTCAAAGCTGCAGCGCCTGCTTAAAAAGCGCCTGGAATCGGTTGAGCAAGACAAAGGCATCGATTGGGCCAATGCCGAAGCGCTGGCGTTTGCATCCCTGTTAAAAGAGGGTCTTTCCATCCGTCTCAGCGGCCAGGATAGCGGTCGCGGAACATTCAGCCAGCGCCATAGCGTCTTGGTCGACATCGAGAATGAAAACCGCCACGTCCCCTTAAATTCAATCGATGCCAACCAGGGCCGATTTCATGTTTATGACAGCCTTTTGTCTGAAGCCGGTGTACTTGGTTTTGAATACGGCTATTCTCTGGCACGGCCCGATTGCCTGGTTCTGTGGGAAGCTCAATTTGGTGACTTCGTCAATAATGCCCAGGCCGTAATCGATCTGTTTATTGCCAGCGGTGAAAGCAAATGGCAACGGCTGAGCGGTGTTGTGCTTCTGCTCCCCCACGGGTGGGAAGGTTTGGGTCCTGAACATTCCAGTGCCCGTTTAGAACGCTTTTTACAACTTTGCGCCGGAGAAAATATTCAAATCTGCAATCCGACGACCCCGGCTCAGTATTTTCATCTATTGCGCCGCCAGCTAAAGGTATCTTTTCGTAAGCCTTTGGTCGTAATGACACCCAAGAGCCTGCTGCGTCATCCCTCGGCTGTCTCCAAGCTTGACGATCTTTGTGACGGTCATTTCCAAGCTGTTTTGGATGATCCTGAAACGCTGCAGGCCCCGAAAAATGTTATTTTCTGCAGCGGCAAGATCTTTTATCAGCTTTACAAACGGCGGTCGGATATAGAAAATATGGATACAGCCATCGTCCGGCTGGAACAATTATATCCGGTTCCAGAAAAGCAGTTGAAGAATAAAATGAAAAAATATCAGGGGGCCAAAAATTGGTATTGGGTTCAGGAAGAACCGGAGAATATGGGTGGGTGGCATTTTATTCGACCTTATCTGAACGATATCAGCGGCACATCGTTTGCCTGCATCGGGCGCAAGGCGTCATCCAGCCCGGCTTCGGGCTTTCACTCCATTTACAAACAAGAACAAGAGGCTATCATAGAGCAAGCCATCGGACCTTCCGCCGTTGAATAAGGATAAGGCCGCCACCGGTTAAATTAAGGATCACTGGCCTCTGGCTGCAGGCGTCTGGTCAAAGGCTACCGGCGTCTGCTTTCTGCCCTCTGTCGGCCAGTTGCCAGTAGCCAGGTGCAAGAAGCCAGAAACTGTTGGCTAAAATCCAGAATGAATGTATATCTGATAAATCGCTATTGAGGGATCAGGAGACAAAATGACAGTTGAGATAAAAGTCCCCAGTGTCGGCGAATCGGTCACGGAGGCAACGCTCGCCGAATGGTTCAAAAAAGACGGCGACACGGTTCAAAAAGATGAGCCGCTTTTTGTGATCGAAACCGACAAAGTCACCTTAGAAGTGGTCGCCGAGACCGATGGTATCCTGTCGATCAAGGTAGCGGCGGGAGAGACGGTCGCCATCGGTGAAGTGGTTGGTACAATTGATACCGAAGCCGCTCGGGATGCCGCCGAAAAACAGCCTGAAGAAGAAAAGGAGGCACTACAGAAAGCGGTAGCTGAAAAAGAAAAAATAACGAAAAAATCCGAAGAAAAAAAACCCGAAAAAGAAGCGCCCTCTGTCGAAGAAACTCCGCAAGAAGAAGAAGAAGAAGAAAAGGAGGCACCGCAAAAAGCAGTCGCTGATAAAGAAAAAGAGACTGCAGAGAAAAAACCCGAAGAAACCTTGCGAGAAGAAGAAAAGGACGCACTCCAAAAAGCGTTAGCTGAAAAAGAGAAAGAAAGACAACCAACATCGACCCAATCTCTGGCGCCTTCGGTTCGCAACCTGATTTCTCAAAAAAATATCGATGTCAGCAAAATTGACGGCACCGGCCCCGGCGGCCGGATTACCCGGGGCGATGTTCTGCTCTTCATTGAAAGCACCGCTGAAAAGGCGTCTGAAAAAAAGCCTGAAGAAGATCGCAAGGCCGATACCTCCGAAGAGCGGAAAGAAAAAGCCGCCGATGAAGATCGGGGTGAAGAAAAGCAAATCAGCCGTAAACCCATGAGTCCGATCCGACGGCGCATTGCCGCCCGTTTGCTTGAAGCCAAACAAAACACCGCCATGCTGACGACCTTCAATGAAATTGATATGGATCATGTTCAAGATATCCGCACCCGGTTCAAGGAAAGCTTCAAGGAAAAACACGGCATTTCATTGGGTCTCATGTCCTTTTTTATCAAGGCCACAACCGAGGCACTAAAAGAATATCCAGAAGTTAATGCGTTTATTGATCAAGCGGAAATCGTCTACCATCACTATTATCATATCGGTATTGCCGTTGGTGCCGAAAGAGGCCTGGTGGTCCCTGTTGTACGTCATGCCGACAGACTCAGTTTTGCTGAACTGGAGCAGGCCATTGTCGATTATGTCAACAAAATTAAAGAAAATCGACTGGAACTGTCAGACCTCGAAGGGGGCACGTTTACCATCACCAACGGCGGCGTTTACGGTTCCCTGTTGAGCACCCCGATATTGAACATGCCCCAGAGCGGCATTTTAGGAATGCACAAAATTGAGAAGCGCCCGGTGGTCGTCGGTGATAAAATCGAGGTCAGACCCATGATGTATGTTGCACTCAGTTACGATCACCGCATCATAGACGGCCGCGAAGCGGTTTCTTTTCTCAAACGCATTAAAGAATATATTGAGAGTCCCGAACAGTTGATGATGGAGATCTAATTATGGCCCGGAACAACAATTTTGATGTGATCATTATCGGCAGCGGACCCGGAGGGTATGTCGCAGCAGTCCGCGCCGCTCAGCTCGGTTTGCATGTCGCCTGCATTGAAAAAGAATCCCGCCTGGGAGGCGTTTGTCTCAACGTCGGCTGCATCCCCAGCAAGGCCCTGCTGGATTCGAGTGAATATTTTCATCTGGCGAAGGAACACTTTGCCGATCACGGCATTAAAACCGGCAGGGTAACCCTGGATCTTGACGCCATGATGGCTCGCAAAGAGAAAGTTGTTCAGGAGCTTACCGAAAACGTCAAAAAGCTTCTGGAAGGTAACAAGGTCGAAATCATCCATGGCAAAGGCCGTTTGGTCGCAGCGGACCAGGTCACGATTGAATCTGATTCGACGGCATCAAAAAAAAAGCAGACCGCCACCTTAACCGCCAAAGCCATCATTCTAGCCACCGGAAGCGAGGCTGTTCCCTTGCCCGGGCTGAAATTTGACGGCCAAAAGATCATCAGCTCGACCGAAGCGTTAAAATTGGACACCTTACCCAAACACCTGGGAATCGTCGGTGGTGGCTACATCGGACTGGAGCTGGGGTCCGTGTGGTTGCGACTGGGCGCCAAGGTCAGTCTGTTTGAAATGCTGCCTAAAATTGCCACCGGATTGGATGGGCAGGTCGGACGCAAACTGCAAAACGTTCTGAAGCGCCAGGGATTCAAATTTTTTCTGAATTCAGAGGTTACCGAAGCAAACGTTTCAGAAAAAAACATCCAGGTCACATTGAAAACAAAAAAGAAGAATGAAAAAATAACCTGTGATCGGCTACTGGTGAGCGTGGGTCGGCGACCCCTCACGCGAGGGCTCGGGTTGGCGGAAGTCGGTGTCGAAACCAATTCCGAAACCGGCCACATAAATATCGATGCTTCTTATCGCACAAATATCTCTTCCATATATGCTATCGGGGATCTTGTCGCAGGCCCCATGTTGGCGCACAAGGCTTCGGCAGAGGGGATAGCCGCTGCAGAATGTATCGCCGCGCAACCCGGAGAGGTCAATTATGACGCCATCCCCTCGGTCATTTATACCTGGCCGGAGGTGGCCAGTGTCGGACTGACCGAAGAACAGGTTAAAGAACGTGAAATACCGTATTGTGTCGGAACCTATCCCTTCACGGGTGCCGGGCGCGCCCGTTGCATGGGAGAAACCGAAGGTTTTGTCAAAATGATTTCTCACGCGAAATCCGACCGACTGTTGGGCGTTCACATCATCGGCGCACGCGCTGCGGAAATGATTGCCGAATGCGTCCTGGCAATAGAAATGAATGCCAGCTCAGAAGACCTGGCTCGCACGGTGCATGGACATCCCACCTTTGCGGAAGCGCTGCAGGAGGCTGCCATGGCCATAAGAAAGTGCTCGATCTACGCCTCATAGGTCCTCAATATGATCAAAATGCGTTCGCATTATCCGTTTATTTAGTCCCCTTCATACCTTACTGCTGCAAGCATTTAAGCAGAGCGCATGGCGCATAGAGCAAAGCGTATGATTAAAAGGGACTCGCTTCGTTTTTTAACGCTATGCGCTTTGCGCTTAGCCCTTTGCCATTTGGCAAGCTCTATCGAAGTGCGTTTGAGAAAATTTGATAACTTCTATGAGTCTTTAAAGAGGTCCGTGCTGATATACCGCTCTGCCGGACTGGGAATGATGACCACGATGATTTTACCACCGGACTCGGGACGTTTGGCGACTTCAAGGGCCGCCTTAACCGCCGCACCGGATGAGATTCCGCAAACAATGCCTTCCAGCTTGGCCAGTTGACGCGAGGTTTCAAAGGCGTCATCGTTGGACACCGTCACCACGTCGTCCAGCAGAGATTGATCCAGGACCTCAGGAACAAAGCCGGCGCCGATTCCCTGGATTTTGTGCGGTCCTTTTTGGCCGCCGGAGAGCACCGGAGAATCGGTGGGCTCCACCGCGATGGCTTTAAATGACGGTTTGCGCGGTTTGATAACCTGCGATATACCTGTGATGGTTCCGCCGGTACCGACACCGGCGACGAGGATATCGACCCGGCCTTCGGTGTCCCGCCAGATTTCTTCAGCGGTTGTTTCCCGGTGAATTCTGGGGTTGGCCGGATTTTTAAACTGGTTCGGCATGAAGGCCCCTTTTTCAGATTCAAGTATCTCCTGAGCCTTCTCAATTGCTCCCGGCATGCCACTGGTACCGGGCGTTAAAACCAGCTCCGCACCCATGTGGGTTAAAAGCTTACGCCGTTCGATGCTCATCGTATCCGGCATCGTCAGACAGAGGCGATAATTTTTTGCGGCGCAGATAAAGGCCAGTGCAATGCCGGTGTTTCCGCTGGTCGGTTCGACGATGAGCGTATTTGAGGTGATTGAGCCATCCAGCTCGCCGGCCTCGATCATCGAAGCTGCTATGCGGTCTTTCACGCTTCCGAGGGGATTGAAAAACTCCAGTTTGGCAAATATTTCAGCATCCAGATCTGCATTAATTCGATTCAGCCGAACCAATGGTGTCGCGCCGATAGTACTGCTAATGATGGAATGATATTTCATAGCTGGCCTCCCATAAAAAAGCTGCGCTTTTTGGTTATTTGTTATTGGTTAACAGGGGATGGGATCGACGGCTTTTTCGACTTATAGATAAGCCGCGGTGTCTCGATGAAAACGGTCGTATCGGGCGGAACCGATTCCGTCAGCCATACATTACCCCCGATAACCGAACGTGCGCCGATAACTGTTTCGCCCCCCAGGATCGTTGCACCGCTATATATGATGACATCATCTTCAATGGTGGGATGACGTTTCTTGCCTCTGAATTCATCACTGGCGCCTTTGGGAATCGATAAGGCGCCCAGGGTTACCCCTTGATAGATTCGGACATTGTCCCCGATTTCAGTGGATTCTCCAATGACCACCCCGGTTCCATGGTCAATAACAAAGCTTCTCCCGATTTTAGCGGCTGGATGAATATCGATGCCGGTAACACTGTGTGCATATTCCGTCATGATACGGGGCAGCAGCGGCACACCGAGGTTAACCAGTTGATGGGCAATCCGATACACGGTAATGGCCAATACCCCGGGGTAGCTGAAAATGACCTCATCATAACTTTTTGCAGCCGGGTCACCATGATAGGTTGCGCGTATGTCGGCCGCCAGTGCTTTTCGAAGCGAAGGAATCCCTTCTAAAAACTGCAGGGCCAGTTGATAGCCCTGTTCATCACACGCGCTGCAGGGTTGATCATATCGTAAGCAGTCATGCCGGATACTGTTACAAATCTGTTCGGAAAGCATATCAAAAAGTGCGGCTGCCGACTGACCCACGGTGTATTTTAGATTCACAGGATCAATTTTACCGCGGCTGAAATAGCCCGGGAAAAGAATTTCCCTGAGACGGTCAATGATATCAATGACACCTTCTTTGGATGGTATCGGCTCATAATCAATGTGAGTATAACATTCCTGATCGTTGCAACTGTCGATGATCTCCTCGGCAATTCTGGGCAACCGGGCTTTGATCGGCGATATGGACCGGGTGTCAATTTTGCAACTATCGGGTTTTTTAATTCGATCGGCCATGGGTTAACCTTTCTATTCGCAAACATTAGTCATAAAAACAATCATGTTAAAAAAAAGCAGAGCATCAGCCGCTCTGCTATGATTAAATCTCACATTTTCTGTTCCATCTTCAGGTCAACTTTTATCGGAGAGGCACACCATTGCAATTTTTTATCGCGCCCGGCGGTTGCGAAAATAGTTGCCGTCCAGGGCGTTGTTAGCGGCAACAAAATAAATCTCCGTTGCCCCGGTTAAAACTGCAATACAGCAGCCATGGCATCTTCATATTTTTTCTTCATCTCGGCCTGGGTGTCATCAACTTCTTTTTTCTGGGGACCGAAATCAGCCGGGCACTCGGTTTGGAGGGTGCTGACGATACGCTCGATGTCTTCGATATGTTTATGCAGGCCTTCAACCTGGGCTGTGAGTTTATCCTGATCGGCACCTCTAAGTTTGTCGACTTTGCGGACCATGTCATACATTTTCGTCTTCCAGCCGTTGAGTTCGATTTCGATGGATCGACAATAATCTTTTACGTCCATGATTGCCTCCTTTTACAGATTCTTCAGAGATTAAAAAATGTTCATTTAAAAAAGATTCCAAATTAATTATCCGCAGAAATATGCAATGCTGCAATTTAAGTACTTCGTTTAATAAGCTAATAATAAACTTGATCCTTGCCATGTCAATCTAGCGATTTTTTTACTTGACAAAGATAAATTTTACAGTTAATCCATACTAAAATGATATAGATTGTAAAACTCTGAAAATACCGGGGCTGAGTTACATGAAATTATCCACCAGAAGCCGATACGGAGCCAGAATTTTGGTCGACCTCGCCCGCCATAAAGACCAGGGCCCGGTTCAAATCGGTGAAATATCAAAACGCCAAGATATTTCCGTCAAGTACCTCGAACAGCTCATCCGGCCCCTAAAAAAAGCTAAACTGGTTACCAGCGTGCGCGGCCCCAAGGGTGGGCATCTGCTGGCGGAAAAGCCTGAAAATATCTCTCTGGGACAGGTTGTGCGATTATTTGAAGCTCAGACTGACCTGGTTGAATGTGTCAGTTCTCCTGAAAAATGTCCGATGTCGGACGATTGCCAGGTTCGCCTGGCCTGGCGGGACGCCACCAAGGTCCTGTATGAAAAGTTGGACACCACCACCATCTCTGATCTAATGAACGGCGATTACGCTTAAAAAGCTTAAAACCGGGATCACTTACCCCTGCCGAAAATGCAGCAAGGCACGGTGGAATGATGCAATATCGGTTTTCAAAGGATATTATCCATTTTCAATTTACGGTCTGAGACGGATTTTTCGATTAATCTAACATTCCAGAATACTAAAACCTATTTTTCCAGTGTTCCAGTATTCCAACATTCCAATTGGGGCGAAGTCCCTAATATAAGAGGAGGATGCCATGAAAAAAATTGTCATTTTAGGATCAGGCGCTGGCGGAACCATGGTGGCCAGCAAATTACGTAAGAAGTTGAGCCCCAAAGAGTGGCAGATTACCATCATCGACCATGATGAAATCCACCACTACCAGCCTGGATGGCTGTTTATTCCATTCGGCGTATACAGCGCGCAAGATTGCCAAAAACCCAAGCGGGAGTTCATCCCCGAGGGCGTTGATTTTGTTCTGGATGAGGTGGTCGGACTCGACACGGACAAGCGCGAGGTCACCGCCAAAAAAGGGTCCTACGGCTATGATTGGCTTGTTATCGCCACCGGCTGTAGCATCGAGCCTGAAGAAGTCGACGGCATGATGGATGACTGGCGCAAAAATATCTTTGATTTTTACACACTGGACGGTGCGCTGGCCCTGCGCGAAAAAATGAAATACTTCGACAAAGGCCGTGTGGTGCTCAATATCGCCGAATTGCCCTACAAATGCCCGGTTGCTCCCATTGAGTTTGTCTTTATGGCCGACTGGTTTTTTGGCACCAAAGACGCCCGCGGCGATGTGGAAATTGAAATGGTGACACCGATGGCCGGCGCGTTTTCCAAGCCGATTGCTTCCAGCATCCTGGGCGACATTGCGATTCAAAAGAACATTAAAGTCACGCCGAACTTTGACATTGCCCAGGTCAACGTGGAGGAAAAAACGATCGAATCGCATAAGGGCGAAAAAGTAGACTATGATTTGCTGATTGCGATTCCGCCCAACTTCGGCGCAAAGTTTTTGGGAGGTACCGGCCTGGAGGATCCGCTGCGCTTTGTCGAAACGGACCATTTCAGCCTGAAGGCCAAAAATGCCGATCACATCTATGTTGTTGGTGACGCTACCAACGTCCCTGCTTCCAAGGCCGGTGCGGTCGCGCACTATGAATCGGAGACGGTTGTGGACAATTTAATTCGTGAAATTGACGGCCAGGAACCGCACGGAACATTTGACGGCCATGCGACCTGCTTCATCTGCTCGGGTCATGAAAAGGCCTTTTTAATCGACTTTAACTATGAATATGAGCCGCTGCCCGGTAAATTCCCCTTCCCGGGACTCGGTCCCTTCAGCTTATTGGGAGACAGCTACATTAATTACTGGGGCAAAATGATGTTCAAATGGGTCTATTGGAACATGATGCTCAAGGGTGTGGAATTGCCTCTGGAAGAACAAATGACCATGGCCGGTAAAATGCGCCATGTCCTGACACAAGCATAAGGAGGCCGCCATGACAACCGAAAAGCAAATTCTCGAGCGACTCGATCGCATCGAGGCTCAGCTGGCGCCTGTTTCCCAAACGGCCAGCGGCCTGAACGAACTCAGAAATGATTTAATACCGTTAAGCGGCCAGGCGTTTCGGCTGCTGATCCGGGAGCTTGAAGATGTGGAGTCCAGCTTCCAGCTGGAAGACCTGCTGGCACTGATGAAACGATTTTTGCGCAGTGTCAAGAACCTCACGTTTGCTCTCGAACAACTGGAAAACATGGTGGACTTTGTGCGCACCGTTGAGCCTCTGCTCAAATCATCTGTGCCGCAGTTGATTAATTACCTCGATGATCTCGAGCAAAGGGGGGTCCTGCGAATCATTCAATCAACGCTGGATGTCCGTGCCAAAATCGCAGCGACTTACAGCGCCGAGGATGTCGAACAGATCGGCGACGGTCTTGTGGCCCTGCTGGGGTTGGCCCAAAAGCTCAGTGATCCTCAGGCAACCGCCTTTCTCCAGAAGATGGCCGAACTGCCATCAAAAGTGGATCTGGCAAAGGCGAAACCGGTAGGCCCCTTCGGAATGCTGGGCGCATTATCCAGTAAAGAGGCCAGACAGGGGTTGGGCGTGTTAATGGAATTGACCAAAGCCATGGGTGGTCTGAAAAATGGCGGCGGCAGCGCAGCAACGGATGCATCAGAGCCCATCGCCTAAAGCCTAAGATCAACAAAGGGTGCCGCTTTGAAACCGGCACCCTTCTTTTCCCCATAAATTCCTGATCCGCATGCGCCTCAGCCGGTCAACCGCACCGGTAAAAGCGCTTTTTTTGTTCACTGCGTTTCAGGTTTTCCCATCCGCGCTTAAATTGCCCAAAATGACTGCGAACGCTTGCCTTTTTCCAAAAGTTCTGCCATAAAAAGCATATAAAATAATTGGCTCTGGGCCTAAATTTGCGGGAGAACGAATATGGAAAAACAAATGGTTCAATGTGAAGACGGGCGCCGCAGACAGGCGCGCATCCAGGGGCTTCCAAAAGAGGAAGGCGATTTCAGGGTTTGGAAAGCCGGTGTTCGCTTAAAGGGCAAGCACGTATCCGGAGAAGCCTGGTACAGTTATCAAACCAAAACCTGGTATTTTATCACCGATCCGGAAGGCAAGCACAGTCACCTGATGGACCGGCTCAATGAGACCCTCCGGGGCGAAAAGGTCAGAAAACTGCAGGATCAGCTAAAACAGCTGGAATCGCGGCAGACCATCGAACAAAAAAAGATTGCCGAACATCGCAAATCCCTGGAAGCTGTCGTAAGCGAAATCGAGACGGTCAAAAAAAATATTGCCAAACTTGCAAAAGGAGTCCCGCTGGAATCCGGCACATCACTGAAATATTCTTCAGCAATAAAAAGAAATTAATCTATATTTTAATCTAAATTCAGGGTTTAAAATCTCATTGTCATCCTCCGCCTTTATGTCGTGACGCTTTGAGTTTGATCTGAGGTGCCCCGCCCTTATGAAGATTTATAGATGTTGGTGTTTGAACCTATTTAAGGAGGATTTCACCGGATAATGTTCGATTATCTTTTCTACACTTCTCTTACTGTTTTTCTCCTCGGTTTGATCTATAAGGTTTCAACCTGGTTTACCAAAAATATCGGTAGCCTGGGAAAAACAACCACGACGTCTCAACGGTTGTGGTCAGCCGCCAGGGGCTTTATCGGTGTAATTTTCAGTTTCAAAATTCTCCTGCTGCTTGAAGCTTTCGTGCTGGATGTTTTATTTCAACGCCGCGTTTTCAAAGAAAGTTTCATCCGCTGGCTGGCACACATGTTGATATTTTACGGATTTATGCTGCTGCTGCTGATGCACGCCCTTGAAAACGTAATATCTGAAGCGTTATTTAGCGACTATTATTCGACCCTGAATCCGTTTTTCTTTCTGAGGGATTTTTTCGGCGCCATGGTGCTGGCCGGTGTGATCCTGGCGGCAATTCGTCGTTACCTTTTAAAGCCGCAACGGCTTCGAACCGGCGGCATGGATCATTATGCGATGATGATTGTGGCGGTTATTATGCTGTCCGGAATTTCCCTGGAAGGTCTTAAAATTGCCTCTCACTCCGAATTTATGCGGATGGTCTATGAGTTTTCCAACATAGATGATGAAGATGAAATTCAAGCTCTTGAAGCGGTCTGGGCAAGAGACTACGGCATGGTTTCACCCAATGTCGAGGCGCCCTTTGACGAGGACCTCATCGAGACCGGCAAGGAGGTGCATGAGAGCAACTGCATGGACTGTCATGTATCTACAAAATGGGCGTTTAACGGGTTTGCCATGGCCAAACTTATCAAACCGATGGCATTATGGCTGGACGAAAAAGACGGTGTCACACTGCTGTGGTATATTCATATCCTCGCCTGCTTTATCGGGCTCGCTTATCTTCCCTTCAGCAAGATGTTTCATTTGATTGCCACACCCTTTAGCCTGATGGCCAACCGGATCATGGATCCGGACAAATCCTTGCCGGCCAACATCATCACACGCCAGATCATGGAACTGGATGCCTGCACCCACTGTGGCAGCTGCAGCTTGAACTGTTCTGCGGCCATGGTTTTTGAGGCCATCGGCAATGAATACATATTGCCTTCCGAGAAAATGGTGCTGCTAAAAAAGCTGGCTTCCGGCAAAAAACTCAATGAAGCTCAGACGCGCGCCATCCGGGAAGGCGTCTATCTGTGTACCAATTGCGACCGCTGCACCGTGCGCTGTCCATCCGGAATCCGGTTAAGGGAATTGTGGTACGGTGTGCGCGAAGCGTTACTGGAAAGCGGGCCGCCGCTGCCCCATGTTTTAACGCCCTTTTCCTTCGCACGGGGATTAATCATTCAGGAAACCCTTTCGTCTGATATTTACGCCCGTCCGATTGAAGGTGCAAGGCAGGCGCTTTCCGGCCGATTTGCCAATTTGATGGACCCGGATACCCCCCTCCCGTTAAATGCTCAGGGGACCGAAGCATCACAGACGTCCATAAAAGACACCACCTATACCCATTGTTTTAGCTGTCAGACCTGCACAACGGTGTGTCCGGTGGTCGGCAATTATGATGACCCCGAACAGGTGCTCGGATTACTGCCGCATCAAATCATGTGCAGCCTGGGCCTGGGTTTAGCCGAAATGGCTGCCGGTGCCCGCATGAACTGGGATTGCCTGACCTGTTATAAGTGCCAGGAAAACTGTCCGCAGCAGGTCGAGGTGTGTGACGTTTTGTATCGGTTGAAAAATACCGCCGTAGCATCCATCGCGCGTTGAGGCTCGATGGATGGTTATTCGTTATTTTTTATTCGTTATTCTAAAAAATGGTAAAGTCGAAAAGCTTTTTTAATCACGAAAACACGAAATCGGAAAAGCACGAAATTTTCTTTTAACCTTTCGCGTTTTCGTTCTTTCGTGCTTTCGTGATTGTATTTTCCAGTTGGATTCCCCGATTACCGGGATTTCAGCTGAGCTTCAAATGGAAGGTTTAGATTAGGAAATAACTATGAAATTCGCTTTATTCCACGGTTGTAATATTCCAGCGCGCGTCGAACAATATGCAGATGCCACCGAAGCGGTCTTAACCCGACTGGGGGTCGAACTGGTTGAACTGACCCAATTTTGTTGCTGCGGTTATCCGGTACGCAACACGGATCATCGCGCCTATGTCCTTTCGGCCGCTAAAAATTTGGCGGTGGCCGAAAGCAGCGGCCTCGATATGCTGGTGATGTGCAAGTGTTGTTACGGCAGCCTGAAAAAAGCCGAATATTTCTTAAATCAAGATCAAGACTTAAAAGCCGATATCAATCGTCTTCTGGCAAAAGAAAATCTGGAATATCAAAATAAGATCCAGGTCAAACACCTGCTTTCGGTTCTGTATCATGATGTGGGCCTGGATCGATTGAAAGATAACATATCAACAACCTACAAAGACCTTCAGATCGCCGTCAGCTACGGGTGCCATGCCTTGCGGCCAAGCACGGTGACGGGTTTTGACGATCCCGTATCACCGAAAATCTTTGACGAACTGGTGGAGGCCACCGGTGCGTCCAGTGTGGATTGGGCCCGTAAGTTAGACTGCTGCGGGGCCCCGCTAACCGGCATCAACGACCGGCTGGCGATGGATATGGCTATAAAAAAGATTACCAGTGCCCGGGATGCGGGTGCCCGATTTATCTGTACCGCGTGTCCCTATACCCAGCTCCAGTTCGATGGGGTTCAAGCGCGTTTGGCGGCTGATTCAAAAAACGGCCAACCGCTGGCACCCATTCTTTATCCCCAGCTGCTGGGTTTAAGCATGGGCATTGACGAAAAGACCCTGGGTATCTCTAAAAATAAAATTGACCTTTCCGAGGTTACATCATTCTTAACGACGGAGTAATTATGTCAAAAACAGATACAGGCGCAGTCATGGTGGTGGGCGGCGGTATCGCCGGAATGCAGGCATCCCTGGATCTTGCCGATTCCGGTTATTATGTCTACCTGGTGGAAAGTTCAAGCTCTATCGGCGGCATGATGTCGCAACTTGATAAAACCTTTCCAACCAACGACTGTGCGATGTGAATCATCTCGCCCAAACTGGTCGAGGTCGGCCGGCACATCAACATTGAACTTCTGACGCTTACCGAAGTGCAGAACATTAGCGGCGAAGAGGGCAACTTTGAAGTCAAATTGACCCAAAACCCGCGCTACGTCGACATGGACAAGTGCATTGCCTGTAATGCCTGCGCGGAAAAATGCCCCAAGAAAGTTTCCAACGCTTACGACGCCGGTCTGAGCAAACGCAAGGCGGTTTACGTGCAATACGCCCAGGCGGTCCCGCTGAAGTATGCAATCGACGCCGATACCTGCATCTATTTCCTCAAGGGCAAATGCAAAGCCTGTGAAAAATTTTGCCCGACCGGTGCCATCAATTTCGAGGACCGCGCAAAAAAAATATCCTTGAATGTCGGCGCGGTGGTTTTAGCCTCCGGCAGCGAGGCTTTTGATCCCCGTATGCATGACACCTTCGGCTATTCAAAATCAGCCAATATCGTCACCAGCCTGGAATTTGAAAGAATCCTATCGGCCTCCGGACCCTATGGCGGACATTTAGTCAGGCCTTCGGATAAGAAGGAGCCCGAAAAAATTGCCTGGTTGCAGTGCGTGGGTTCCAGAGATGCCCATCATGGCGCGCGCGGATATTGTTCCGCCGTCTGTTGTACCTATGCCATCAAAGAAGCCATTTTAGCCAAAGAGCACAGCACAAATGGTCTGGATACGGCGATTTTTTACATCGACATTCGAACGTTCGGCAAAGACTTTGAACGTTATTACAACAAGGCCAAAGACGATCTGGGTGTCCGTTTTGTCAAATCGCGCATCACCCATGTTGAGCCCACGGATGAAAACGGCAAGCACATTATCCGCTACGTCGACGCCGCCGGCCACGCCCGCGCTGAAGAATTTGATATCGTTGTTCTGTCGGTGGGCCTGGGGGCCCGGGATCAGGCTGTCTCCCTTGCCAAAAAACTGGGTGTCGATTTAAACCATTACCAGTTTGCCAAAACCGGAGGTTTCGATCCGGTTCAGAGCAGCCGAACCGGCATCTATGTTTGCGGTGCCTTTCAGGAGCCGAAAGATATACCCACCTCGGTCATCGATGCCAGTGCCGCGGCCGGAAAAGTTGGAACCCGGCTTGCGGGCGCCAGGTGGACCCTGACGAAAACCAAAGTGCTGCCCCCGGAGATCGATGTCAAAGGAGAACCCCCGCGGATCGGTGTGTTTGTCTGCTGCTGCGGCACCAATATCGCCGGATTTGTGGATGTGCCCGCGGTGGTGGCGTATGCCAAAACGCTGCCGAATGTGGTCTATGCCGAGCAAAACCTCTTCAGCTGCTCACAGGATACCCAGACTCAGATATCGGCAACGATCAAAGAGCACCGTCTCAACCGGGTTGTGGTAACCGCCTGTACCCCCAAGACCCACGAACCCCTTTTCCAGGAAACGCTGATCAACGGGGGATTGAACAAATATCTTTTCGAGATGGCCAATATCCGCAACCAGTGCTCATGGGTGCACAAAAACGATATGGACCGGGCCACTGAAAAATCCAAAGACCTGCTGCAGATGGCGGTGGCCAAAGTCGCGCTGCATGAACCCCTGGTGGAACCCAGGATGGAAATCAACCAGGCCGCCCTGGTCATCGGCGGCGGCGTTGCCGGCATGACCGCCGCTCAAACCCTGGCCACGCAAGGATACAAAACCTATCTGGTTGAAAAAAATGGGCACCTCGGCGGGCAGGCACGCCGGCTGAATGAAACCTGGCAGGCCGAACCTGTCGGTCCGTTTCTGGACAAACTTGTAAATGACATCAAATCCGATGAAAACATCGAAATATTTTTAGATGCCAAAGTCGAGAGCGTCGATGGATTTATCGGAAATTTTAAAACAACGATCCAGACCCATGGTGACAGCAAAGTTTTGGAACATGGCGTCACCCTGATCGCCTCCGGCGCCGAAGAGTTTAAACCCGATGATTACCTGTACGGCCAGGATCAGCGGGTGCTGACCGGCCTGGAGCTCCAGAAGAAAATTCGAGATGGAAATGGGTTGGACGCCAGCCAGACGGTCGTATTTGTCCAGTGTGTGGGTTCACGCATTCCCGAGCGCCCTTACTGTTCAAAGGTTTGCTGCACCCAGTCCATCAAAAGCGCCTTGAGCCTTAAAGCCCAAAACCCTGACAGGGATATTTTCATTTTGTACCGGGATTTGCGGTCTTATGGTCTTAAAGAGGATCTTTATCGCGAAGCGCGCACCCGGGGGATCAAATTCATCCGCTATGACAACGAAAAGGAAATCGGGGTCAGATCTGCTGAAAATGGCCTGGAAATTACGTTTGCAGATCGGGTGCTCAGGCGGCAAATGTCGATTCGCAGCGATCTTCTGGTTCTGGCCAGCGCGGTGGTGCCCGAAAAAAGCAATCCTCTGGCGCAAATGTACAAGGTGCCTCAAAATGACGACGGTTTTTTTGCCGAAGCTCATGTCAAACTGCGGCCCAATGATTTTGCCACCGACGGTGTGTTTGTCTGCGGCCTGGCGCATGCGCCCAAACCCATCGAGGAATCCATTTCCCAGGCCCAGGCAGCCGCCTCCAGAGCGGTGACGGTTTTGTCGGCGCTGGAGGTTTCGGTCAGCGGCACGGTGGCTGTGGTGGACCCGAACTGCTGCAGCAGCTGCGGGGTTTGTGTGGAGATTTGTCCCTATTCAGCGCCAAAATTCAATGAAAATAACGGCAAGGCCGAAATCCAATCCACCCTGTGCAAGGGCTGCGGGCTGTGTGTGGCCTCCTGCCGCTCCGGTGCCCTTCACCTGAAAGGATTCGACACCGGTCAGATTATGGCCATGATTCAAACCTGCCTGTTTGAGGCCGCACCGGCAGAAACCACCTTCAGCTAAAACCCATCTCAGAAATGCGTCTAGGGGCCCATGGCTGTGTTGCGGCTCGGCTCAAAATGCTCACATACTAACGTGTATGCTCCGCTTTCGAACCGAACCGCGCCTTGCCCTGAACCCTGATCCACATTTCTGAGACGGGTTTTAGTATCACGTCCCACAACTTGGTTTCAGGTTTCAGTGTTCAGGTGTCGGGCAAAATAGCTCGCAGCTGATAGCTTATGGCTTGAAGGCTGGGGGGCCAGAAAGCCTGGAAGCTCTCGCGCTTTCAAGCCTTCCAGCTTCCCAGCCTTATAGCATTTTAGCCTATCCGCTGAGGCGGATTATTCTGTCTCGGCCGAAGGACCACGTTTAGGGGGAATGACCAGGGTTGGATAGATGGATTCCTCCGCAATCTTTTGAGGGGTGCTTCCAAGCCATTTTTCAACCCAGGCTGATTTTGCGGAAGAGCCCAAAACAATCAGGGTTGCTTGACAGTCTTTGGCTGCATTTTCAATTTCTTCGTCCGGATCGCCGATATAAACATGCTCTCGGGCCTTGATTCCGGCAGCCTCAAAACTCTCGCAGATTTTTTCCAGTTTGTTGCGGAATTCTTTACGCGTTTTTTGAATGGCTTTTGCAGAAGCGTCATTTAAATCCTTTTCATTGACGACGTGCACCAGATTGACTTCCTCGACAACGTTTTTTAAGGCTTTTAAATATTCGACGGCCCGTAAACTGCTGGGAGACCAGTCAATTGCCAGTAAGGGACGGTCAAACGGTTCTTCTTCTGAAATAGCTGTCTCCGACAGGTGTTTGTAAACCAGTACCGGCGTCCAGGCTCTGCGAAGCAACTCGATAACATCCGAACCCGAATACAGGTGTTCCAGAACACCCTTGTGCGAGCGTCCGATGACGATCAGATCCGCATCCTCCTTCCGGGTGGCTTTGATCACCTCGGCCACCAGGTTGCCGACCACGATATAAACGCCGACCTCCATGCCCTGCTCAAAGAGATTTTCGGCCCAGTCTATAAACCGTATATTGGCAGCTTCTCGCAGCCGAATCTCTTCGTCTTTCTGGTATCCGGTGCCCCTGCGCATGGCCACACGATCTCTCTCGATCACATTGACAAATACGACATGCTCCAGAGCGCCATCGCGCAGATTCAGAAGGGACCGCAATGAATCGAAGCCCAGCTCTTCAAACTTGGTCACAAAAAGCAGTTTTTTAATTTCCATGCAGCCCGCACCTCTTGTTCGTGTTGTCGGCAAAGACGGTAACCTTAGCCCATTACTTTTTTAATCGCTTCAGATAGCTCTTCGGGTTCCACCGGTTTTTCCAAATAAATCTCCGGCTCCGGTACTTCTGCACCGCCAAATTCGGTTAAGGCCTTCTGAGATCTCAAAAATGCCTTCTCGGCAATCTCTCCCAACACGATGACTTTAATATCTTTCAAAGATTTGGCGGTCTTCAGCTCTCGATATAATCGCACGCCGCTTTGCCGCGGCATTAAAACATCGAGGAGAACCAGATCCGGTTTTTCTTCTTTGATCATCCTCAGGCCGCTTTCGCCATCTTCCGCAACAAATGCTGTATAGCCGTTTTCTTCCAAAACCGCCACGCTAAAACGCCGCACATCCGGATTGTCATCTACGACCATGGCTTTTTTAGTCATGCGGTGCATCCTCCGTTAAAAACAGGTTGAATCCTAAAGCTAATTCAAATGGGTTTTCCTTCTTACTTATCTAAAGAATATAAGGGTTACGATTACAAAAGTAGGTACCAAAAATACCAGTGCATATTTTAAAATATAGCCAAAAAAACTCGGCATGGGTGTACCGGCTTCTTCGGAAATTGAGCGAACCATAAAATTTGGCGCGTTGCCGATGTAACTGCAAGCGCCAAAAAAAACAGCACCGGCAGAAACCGCTTGAAGATAAATTGCGTTTTCAGTCATTAGCAGCGGGACTGCCTGGGTTTCGGGCATTCCGGCATAAAATGCTCCCAGGGCACTGTTAAAAAATGTAAGATAGGTTGGGGCATTGTCGAGAAAACCGGAGAGCGCTCCGGTGACCCAGAAATAATGCACGGGCCGGGTGACCCCGCTTGTCAAAAATGCCAGAGCGCCATGAGATCCTGCTTTTAAAATCAGCAAACAGGGAATCATCGTGATAAAAATTCCGATAAATAAATAGGCCACTTCAATGATGGGAAACCAGGTAAAGTCATTATCATCGCGCAATTTAATGGGTGTTGCAACCAGCGATCCAATTCCCATCAAGATCAGCAGGCCATCGCGAGCCCAGTCTTGAACTGACCTGTGTACGCCCAATGTACTGACTTCGCCCCAGTCCACGATACCGCTCATCAACACAGATCCGACAATTCCGACCAAAAATAAAAAATTATAGACCCCTTCAAGTTTAAGCGGCTTTTTGACACCTTCCTCTGAAGGGGCGCTAAGCCCTTCTTTGCGATAGTGATACGTGTCGATTAAAAAGTAGCTCACCAGAAGTATGATAACAACCGTCAGCATGTGAGGCAGGATGTTAAACGTCCAAAAAAAAGAGACACCGTGTAAAAATCCCAAGAAAAGCGGTGGATCTCCGAGCGGGGTGAGTGATCCGCCAGTATTGGCAACTAAAAATATAAAAAACACCACCATAAAGGTACGATTTTTACGATAATTGTTGGCCCGTAAAAATGGGCGGATCATTAGCATCGCTGCGCCCGTGGTGCCCATCCATGAGGCCAGCAATGTGCCGATGATCAGCATCGCCACATTCACCAGCGGGGTTCCGCGCAACCGGCCACGTAATAAAATCCCGCCGGAAACCGTATATAGAGACCACAGCAAAATAATAAAAGGCACATAGTCTGCAAGGATGATGTGAAGAATCTCATAGAGCGCAGCACCTTTGAACACAATCAGAAACGGTATCCCTAAAGCTGCGGCCCAAATCGCTGAAATTTTTCCAAAATGATGATGCCAGAAATCAGGTAAAAAAAGCGGGAAAAGTGCGATGGAAAGCAAGATACAGGCAAACGGTATACAGCTCCAAAGGGGAAGGATTTCACCGATATTTGCATGTCCCGCCCCCTGATGTGCGGCGGCTGTATTATGGGCTGTTGAATTGTCGCCAGGGTTTTTATGGGCCTTCAGGTCATCCATCTGTTCAGAGGGCGGGGCGCTTGATTCTTCAAGATGTTTTGGCTGGCTTGCACTCGCATTATTAACGCACAACACGGCAAGAAAAAAGATTAAAAACAGTAATTGGAAAACAGCCTTCCTTTTTCTTACAATCTTCATTTGTCCCTTTCCCCGCTCTACAAGTCGAAGTCGCTGATAGATTTGAGCCGGAAGATTCAACAATTGCCCACAATTCAGGTTCGCCGTTGGCGCGCTTTTTGATAATATTCTAAGTAAAGCATGTATGAAGGCTTTCGGCCGTTTGATTACCATGCTGTATCTTAATTAATTGAGGGGTCCGGGGAGTTTATCACTCCTCGTTTCTCGAACGGCCCGCCCGAAGTGCTTGTTTGATGCTTCTTGTGCCTGCCGCATATGGAGTTTCTCGTAAAAACTCACAGACCCCTAAATTAATTAGAAATAATCTCACATATGCTTCGCCGGCCTAAATTTTTGACATTAGCAGACTCTATCTAAATTTAAAACTATTTTTAGATAAATGTACCGCTCATCGTGACGCAGTATTTTCGTAAATAATCGACCGGATGGTAAGACAGTTTGGCTTTTCGAAGCCCTTCGTCGTTCAAATCCTGCTCTCGATTGACAAAGGTGAATTGGCTGGCGGAATTGGCTAAAAACTGCTGATTAATCGCCTGGTAAATCCCTTTGTACGCCGTATCCCCTTTTTCAAAATGAATAAGCAATGTGTCATGGGTCATCGCCTCGGCAACGGTATAGGCTGCCATTGAACCGTCAACCAATAAGGCACCGCCGAACAGACCGGCCAGCTGTCGCCATTCTTTAAGGGTTTTAAAAATAGCGCGATTTTCAGACGAGAGGATATCGGACGACTCGCAATCCCGCCATGTGCACCAGTCCGCCTGCATCGCCATGGCCTGATCCACCATCTCTGCCCCGAAAGGCAGGTAGGCGAAATCGTATTTGCGGCTAAATTGATTGAGCAGATTCTTTTTTTTATGATAGCGGTTGCCTTTCAACTCAACCAAATCCGTTACATTGTAAAGATAATCCCAGTTGCCCCTTTCTTCTTCAATAGGTGTCCCCGGCTGTAGTCTCTCCCGCCACAGATTTGCAAGCATCTCCGGAACCCGCGTAAATACGGACCGGGTGCTTTGGCTCACCCTGAACCGGCTTTTCCAGTCGACCGCATCCCAGGGACCCACGGGCGCCCAGCGCAATTCCTCGGGCACGCTTTGGCGAATCCAGATCAAGTCCTCATCCCAGGCCCATCGAAGGCCGTATTCTTCCGACCAGGCCCACAGGTTTAGAAAGCTGTAATCAGATGTAATCTGCGGACATCGGGAAAGAATTTCCAGATAATCTTCCTGCCTGTCAAGACTGATGGGTTCAAAACGAAGGCTCATAAGGTTACACAATCGTTTGGGATTTTGGTTTCCGGGTATCTTTCAGGTGTCGGGTTTCAGCCAGCTGACAAAAGTTAAATTTGTTTAATTGGTTTAATTCGTTCAATTGGTTCGGTTTAAGCCAACCAATTCAACCAATAAGACCCATAAAACTAATCGAACAAGTCTTTGACCTCCAACCTTTGAACCCGACGACCGACACCTCATCCAATAATGGCTTCGGCAAGCTCCCTGCCGGTTGTGTATGCTTCTTCAAGATATTCCGGATGTTTTAAAATATCTTCCTGAAAATCAAGCTGGCGGTATAAAAGCGCTTTCCATAGTTCCATGTCCAAAACATCAAAGAAATATCTCACACTCAGAAGCATTCCATCAAAAAGCTTTTTTCCTTTAGTGGCGCCAGCGGATATAAAAAGCCCTTTGCGTTTGATGGTCTGTTGGTCCCTGGGGGTTTTATCCACCCAATATTTTTTGACCCACAGGGATTGGAACCGGTCCATCAGGATCTTTGTATGGGAACTGACCGTATAAAAAAAGACCGGCGAGGCCAGAATAAGTCCTTGAGACGCCAGAATTTTATCCCGGACGATTTGGAAATCATCTTTGATGGCACATTCCCCGGCTTGCAAACACCCGTAAATTTCAAGACAGGGAGAAATTTTTAAGTCGCGCAATACAATTTCTTCGACTTCAGCGCCCGAATCCAGCGCTCCTTCGATGACTTTTTTTAACAGGGTGGCCGTATTGCCTTTTCGCCGGGGACTACCGTATATGGCTATTATTTTGGGATGTTCCAATTCGCGCTCTCGCTTTAAAATTTGGATAAGTGACTAAAGTGAACTAAAGTTGGGAGTGACTAAAGTTGTGGTGTCGCTGGGCCCCATCTTTTATAAAATTAATCGTTCGACCCAGAGGCTCTCGACGAGCAGAATTCATTAACTTTAGGCACTTTAGCTCACTTTAGTCACTCTAGTCACTTTGGATTTCTAAAACCAGCCCGATCGGGCAATGATCGGAACCGAAAATTTTGTTGTCAATAAAAGCCTCTTTGATCCAGCCTTTTTTGATAATATCTTCGGTCACAAAAAAGTAATCGATGCGCCACCCGATATTCCGATCCCTGGCTTTAAACCGGTAGGTCCACCATGAGTATTTTTCGGTATCCGGGAAAAAATGCCTGAAAGTGTCAACATAACCATTTTGGGTGATTCGATCCAGCCAATCACGTTCGATTCTCAGAAAACCGGATGTTTTTTCATTGGCTTTCGGGTTTTTCAGGTCAATTTCGTTGTGAGCCGTATTATAATCTCCGGTAATAATAAGGCTGCGTCCTTCACTTTTCAGGGAATCGGTATATTCGAAAAATTTTTCGTAAAAATCAAGCTTATATTGAAGTCTTTCATCGCTCATCTGGCCGTTTGGGAAGTAAACATTAAAAAAATTAAAATGATCGAACTCCAGTTCGATAAGGCGGCCCTCTTGATCGAATCTGGAAATACCGAGTTCCGTGTTAACGCGCCTGGGCTTGATTCGGCTGAATGTGCCGACGCCGCTATAACCCTTTTTCAGCGTAGCATGGGACCAATTTGTTTCATAACCCGGGATATTCTTCATTTCATCGGTCAGCTGATTTTCCTGAATCTTGGTCTCCTGAATGGCAAAAATATCCGCATCTAGCAGATGAAAAGAGGCAAAAAAATCCTTTTTGATCACGGCACGCAGGCCGTTCACGTTCCAGGATAACAATTTGATATTCTTTTTCTTTTTAGGCATATCTGAAATCCCTTCTACTATCAGTCGGGCTCTTTAACGTAGTTTTTACAATATTATGGTGAAGATTCTTTCATCACGAAAACACGAAAATTGGAAAGCACGAAAAATTTTTTTATTTCGTGTTTTTATCCTTTCGTGCTTTCGGGATTGATTTTAGTTACTTAATTCGATCTCATTCGCCCAGCAGACTTCTCACTTTCACCAGGCTTTCATTTTCCGCAATCCCTTCCAGCGTCGCTTTCAGCGAGCGCAGGCATTCACGGATAATTTCAGTTTTGGGCCTTGATGAGCTCAGCTGCGCATCGATGCTTTTTAAATCGGCCATCAATTCCGATAGGCTATCAAAATCGAGGCCCAGATTACCGGCCTTGGTTTTAAGCTCACCGGCGGCCTGCTCTACCGCCTGACAGCTTGATTGATCCATAATGGGTTGATCGGTTAGTTTGTGGTGTGATTCGCCCGTCAGAGCGGCACCTCCCATCAGGCTTTTAACTTCATCGACACCTTCTGTGCTAATGCCGATACCGCCGGAAAGTGTCCGAATCTCCACCAGCTGCAATCCGATCAGGTTTTGCGCCACCTGGGAGCTGGAATCCCGATCCATGCCGAGATTCTCACCGACCTCGTACATGGATACCTGTGCCGATGTATCGCCCCGGGTTTGTTCGAACAGTTGAATCAAAAATTGCTGGCCGCTTTCATCGAGTTCGCTGCTGTTCATAGAATCAATCGCATCCTTTCGTTTAACTATTTTCACCGCCCGCTTCGCTCGAGGCGCAGAGAGCGCAGAGGGTATTTTTCTTATTTCTTTTCGGTGAGAGGCCCCGCCCTCCAGTCGCGATGACCGGTCGGATCTTAATAAAATTATGGGCGGCCTCCGAAAAGAAATAAACCCAAGCCCTTCGGGCGGGTTCCTTTTTTTTAGCTTCTGGAAATAAAAACATATCCTGCTAATATTATCCGGGGTCAATCTAATAAAATAATCCTGCCGCGAAGCGGCTGAGGATTTTCATTTGTCGGAGGCCGACATTTAAATTATAGGACCCGATCGGTCATCCCGCTCTTAGCGGGGCGTCTCAGCGACAAACGAAAAAAATTTAAACTCTGCGGCCTCTGCATCTCTGCGGTTGAAAATATAATGATCACATCATTATTCAGCCACAACTGCTTGAATCGCCGACTTGATGTCCGGATACAGAAATTCAAACCCGTAGGCTAAAAGCTTGTCGGGAATGGTTCTCTGGCTGTAGAGTAGGACATTACCGAATTCTCCAAGCACCAATCGGATCATAAACGCCGGTGCGGGCATGACCGCCGGCCGGCGCAATACTTTACCCAGTGTTTTTGCGAACACGCGATTTCTCACCGGCTGGGGAGCACAAAAATTAATCGCACCCTTGACCTGCGGATTTTTAAAAATAAACCGTATGGCTGCCAGCAAATCCGTCAGATGTATCCAGGGAAACCATTGGGTCCCGCGGCCGATGGCCCCCCCCAAAAAGAATTTAAACACCGGGACCATTTTTGCCATGGATCCGCCGTGTTTTCCAAGGATAACGCCAAAGCGCATCACGGCAACCCGGATGCCTTTATCGGTTGCTTTAAAAGCCTCCGCCTCCCAGTCCACCGAAAGATTTGCCAAAAAATCATCACCGGATTTTTCGTCTTCTTTTAAGATGTCATCACCTCTGTTGCCGTAATAACCGGCACCGGATGTGCTGCAAAGGACAATCGATTGTCCGCTCGGCAGTGCATCGACCACATTGCGGGTGGTTAATATTCGACTGTCATAAATCTCTTTCTTATAGCTTTTACTCCAGCGCTTAAAAATTGATTTCCCGGCCAGATTAACGACGCCGTCCACGTCACCGAGAGCATTCTGCCAGTCTCCCGGCCGGCTTGTATCTGCTGAAATATATCGATAGCGCTCGGAGGTTATTCGATTTTGAGTCGCCGCGCGACCTACCGCGATGACAGCGTGTCCCTGATCAAGAAGATAATCTGAAAGGTTGGAGCCAACAAACCCCAGACCACCTGTAATAAGAATTTTCATAAGTCGCCTCCCCCAATCAAAAAGGTAAAAATAAACAAAAGAAAGGCGGGCTTTATCGCCCGCCAATAGATTGATGAGATGAAATGCGACGCTTTTACCGGAAATTGCAAGGCTGCATATCAATAGTTTTGCAATCCTTGCATTTCAGCAGGATTGCGTTTGTCCGAGCATTGCGGACACAGACCGAAAAATTCCAGCTTGTGCCCGATAATTTTAAAATCTGTCGAATTGACCTGCTCAAGATCAATCTCCAAATCGGGTGTTATCGCCGCATCAACAACCCGATCGCAGCTTACACAGCGAATATGGCAATGCTCGGAGGGGTTGCCATCAAACCGCTTGAGGGAACAACCGGGTTCAAGCTTTTGAATATTACCGGATGCAGAAAGTATCTCAAGGTTGCGATATACGGTTCCCAGACTGATGCGCGGCAGCCGTTTGCGTACCATCTCATAAAGTTCATCCGCACTCGGATGGGTATTGACTTTACGCAGTTCTTCCAGAATGACCTTTCGCTGACGCGTCATCCGCAGGTTTGATTTTTTTTGCAAATCGATAGGCCTCCTGCCAATGAACAGATAAAAGATTACCCTCTTTCTTCAAGGGGCTCCAGCTCACAGACATCCGGACCGCAGTAATCACCGATGTATTCGGATTCCGGACGATACAGCATTGGTTTGGGCGCAGCGCCGGCAAAATATTCTTCGATCACATGGGCGCTCCAACCCGATATTCTGGAAATTGCAAATACCGGGGTGAATAAGTCCATTGGAATTCCCATCGCATAATAAAGCGAAGCGCTGTAAAAATCAACATTTACATAGATATCCTGGCCTTTGCGTTTCTTAAATTCGGCTTTTCCTGTTTTTTCAATTAATTGCGATATTTCATACCATTTGGTGTCACCGCAGCGTTCACCCATTGCCTTGGACATGGGCGCCAGAATATGGGCACGGGGATCATCGGTATCATAGACCGCATGTCCCAGCCCGAATATTTTACGGCCGGCATCAAATTGCTGATTGACATACGCTTCTACCTTATCTATGGAGCCGATTTCGGATAACATCTCCATGACTCGGACATTGGCGCCCCCATGTAGTTCTCCGGAAAGCGAGCCCACCGCTGCGGCAACGGCGGCATACATGTGGGCGCGGGTCGAAGCGACTTCACGGGCAGCAAATGTTGACGCATTAAAGGAATGCTCGGCATGCAGCACCAGGCAGGTGTCCATAAACCGGCCCACTTCTGCGTCCGGTTCTTCGCCCTTCAGCATATAAAGGAAATTTGCGGCGTGATCCAGGTTGGACAATGGCTTCACCGGTTCTTTATCGTTACGAATACGATCCCAGGCGGCAACAATCGTGGGAAATTTTGCGATCAGCCGTATGGCCATTCGAAGGGCTGCTTCCCTGGTTTGATCCGCGATATCGGGATCATGATGGGCCAGCATGGAAACACCGGCCTGGAGAATATCCATGGCCTGTGCTTTTTTCGGCCGGGTCTTTAAGGCGGCGATCAGCTCCGGCGGTATATCTCTTTCCGCCACCAATTGATCTTTAAAAGCCTTCAGTTCGGCTGTGTTCGGCAATTTCTCAAACAGAAGTAAATACGCAACCTCCTCAAATGACGTCTTATTCGCCAAATCCTGAATAAGATAGCCCCTGTAGATTAATTTCCCGGCAGCACCCTGAACATCGCTGATACGGGTATCGGCGATAACCACACCGCGCAATCCTGTATTCAACATAGGTTTGCATTCTTCTTGCATAATTCACCTCATCTTCTTCCGATCCCATCTCGAAATTAAAAGAGCAAATCGATTTATTAACCTATTCTACCTGTTTAAAAATGGATTTTGTATTGAGAAATGTCAAGTGGGAAATGATGGGAATTAGAGGCCCAGATGAATCGGCAGAGTCCGCCACCGCAGGCCCAGCCGATTCAACGGGTTTGGTTTATCAATACGGCATTTTTTCCGGAGGGCGGCGCTCGGGTACATATTCGTGCGGAATTTTGCCCTCATTCCATTCCTGGGAAACATACAAACTGCAATAGCAACTGCCGAACTCTTCAATATCCGGTACGCTGTAGACGCAGGGACAAAAGATGTCTATGTCCAATTCCTTATCATCCGCCAGCAAGCGACACGGACAGCCCATGTAGCCGTAGTTCTCTTTATTGGCGATCAACGCTTCCAGAAGTTCAAAGGTTCGCTCTTTATCCTTGTTAAAATAATAGCCTTTGGGTTCCTGTACTTTTTTCATTCGATCGTAGAGTTCTTGAGGTGTCATTCCATTCCCAGAGCCTCCTTTATTTCTTTTTCTTTATATCCCACAATGACGGTTTCGCCGATAATGATGGTCGGGAACGAACAGCGCGGATTAAATTTTTTGACATCTTCGATGATGGCCTTGCGTTCCTCGCCCTCGAGTTTATCAACGTCAACAAATTCATATTTTATGGTACATTCACCTAAGAATTTTTTGGTTGCCTTACAATGGCTGCAGGTGCTCAACGAGTAAATTTTAACTTCGGGCTGTGACATAAAAACGTCCTTTCGTGGTGTTGTGTTCTATTATCATCAAATTGCCTAACATGTTGTCGGTCATAGCCGGCAACCTTATCAGATTTCGATTCGTCCGATAGCTCCCGGGTTGAAATTACAATCTTTAAAAATAATATAAAATCCAAATAAATTCAAATAGAAAATACCAAACCATTTTGCGACAAATTTAAAACAACTTGAGACACGGCTATTTAATTTAGAGGGCCTCTCGATTGGACACCCAAAAACATGAATCCGGCGTGAGGCCAATTTGATTTCGCAGACTCACCAAAAGCCGAATATCCAAGCCACGGCATTATCCGGCCCTGCGGGAATTTCGTAAACATCCGAAATAGATTGTCGGTAAGCCCGGAGACCAGTCTCATTAAGAGCATGAGACACACCTGTATCATAAGACAGAAAACCGGTCGACCCATCCCATAAAACAAGGTTTTGGGGGTGCGTCAAAGTTCTCTAAAACCTACCATTTTGTTCGCCAATCCGGTAGCTTATAGCCCCTGAAAGGCCATTCAAAACCGGATTACAAAATGAAAATTGTTTTGGCACAAAATTTGCCAATAAATAGTTGAAAATTTAAAATAATTTTGGTTTTCTAAGGGTCTTGACAAAAAAGTAGATTTATCTTATTGAGAACCATTACTAACAAGCGGGAACCGTATAAACGGTCTAAGTAAATTTTCATGATCTTCACTTAATGAAAATCAACCCAATTTAATTTAAATTGCCAATTCCACGAAGGGAGAAATTATATGCCAGACGAAGAAAAAGTAATCCCCAAGAAAGTCGTTCCCAAAACGAAGCAGCTGGAACCCAGGGAACTCACCACCTGTGAGGCCACCGCGAGGATGCTTGCAAAGGCCCGCAATGACGGCGTCGAGCTTGCGTTTGATCGTGCGACCAGCATGAAAGCCTGCCCCATCGGAGCCGATTCAGCCTGCTGTAAGCACTGCTTTATGGGACCCTGCCGGCTCAATTCCAAAGACCCGTATTCCAAAGTCGGCGTTTGCGGCGCGACTATCGATACCATCCAGTCGCGAAACTTTGCGCGGGCGGTCGCCGCGGGTACATCGGCCCACACCGATCACGGCATGGCCATGCTGGATTTATTCCGAGAGGTTTTGGAGGGCCACATTAAGGACTATAAGATTAAAAATGTCCAAAAACTGGAGTACGTAGCCCGGGAAATGGGTATCGAGACCGAGGACCGCGAGGTCAAAGATATTGCCATGGATCTGTATAAAGAACTGGAGCGGACCTATACCCAGGTGGATGGCGAAATTCCGTTTGCCAAGCGTGTTCCGGAAAAAACCCTGGAAACCTGGCGCAAGGAAGGCATTGTGCCCCGCGGTGCCATGCGCGAAATCATGGAGCTCATGCACCGTTCCGCCATGGGCGTCGACCAGCATTACGCCAACATCACCAAACAGTGCAGCCGCACCGCTCTGGCCGATGGCTGGGGCGGATCCATGGTGGCCAGCGAGATTTCCGATATTTTATTCGGAACACCGGCTCCGGTGGCAATCGAATGCAACATGGGCGTCCTGAAGGAAGACCAGGTCAATATCATCATTCACGGACATGAACCCAATCTATTTGAATCCATGGTCGAATCGGTAGCCGAGCCGACGCTGGTGCAGGCCGCCAAAGATGCGGGTGCCAAGGGAATCAACCTGGTGGGGATGTGCTGCTCGGGCCTGGAAATGTTTGTACGCCACGGAACACCCCATGCCGGCAACTTCATGTCCACCGAGACCATTCTGGTTACCGGTGCGGTGGATGCCATGGTGGTCGATGTGCAGTGCATCAAACAGGCCCTCGCCAAAGTGGCGGAATGCTATAACACCCAGCTGATCACCACTAACCCGCGCGCCCGAATTGAAGGCGCCAATCATATCGAATTTCATGAAGACAAGCCCAAAGATTGCACCGATGAAATCGTCATCCAGGCCATCGGCCGCTTTAAGAACCGGGGCGTGGAAGTGGACATTCCCAAGATTGTCAACAGTGGCGTGCACGGCTTTTCCCATGAGTACATCAACTACATGCTCGGCGGTACCTTCCGTGCGTCCTACACGCCACTCAACGACAATATCATTAACGGCCGCATCCGCGGTGTCGCCGGGGTGGTCGGATGCAACAATGCCCGCATGAAACAGGACTACGTCCATGTGGAGCTGGTCAAAGAGCTGATCAAAAACGACGTGCTGGTGGTTCAGACCGGATGCTCGCAAATAGCGCTGGCCAAAGCCGGACTGACAACGCCCGAAGCCGCCCATCTGGCCGGTCCCGGATTGAAAGAAGTCTGTGAAACCGTGGGTATGCCGCCGGTTTTAGGCATGGGTGCCTGTGTGGACAACAGCCGCATTCTGATTGCCTGTGCCGAAATGGTCAAAACCGGCGGATTGGGCGACAGCATCGCTGATTTACCGGTGGCCGGCTGCGCCCCCGAGTACATGAGCGAAAAGGCCATCACCATCGGACAGTACTTTGTGGCCTCCGGTGTGTTCACGGTCTTCGGGGTGACCTTCCCCATTATCGAAGGCACCAAATTCCACAAGCACCTGTTTGAAGAGCTTGAGCAGAAGGGCATGGGCAAATGGGGTTTTGCCACCGATCCATTCGAGATCGCCCGTATGATGATCGCCCATATCGACAAGAAACGCAAAGCCCTGGGCATCGACAAAGCCCGCGAACGCATCCTGATGGATATGTCCGATCGACGTGAGATCGATGCGGCTTAATCGAATCGGCCGCTGATCACAAAAAAATGGAGCCCCAACCAGGGCTCCATTTTTTTTGCTAAACTTATACATTCTTAGACCGCTAACGATTAATCAATAATAGATAATATCAAAGCAAACTTCTACTCAATGAGATGGTATGGTTTTTCGATCAGACTGCTGATCAGGGTGCCCTCTATCTCTCCATCTTCAGGTTCGATACTGGTGACCAATCCCCGATTCACCCTGATGCGGGTATTGACTTTATGCAAGTTCAACTCGAATTGATGCCGGATAATGAATTCCGGGGACTGCCCAAACGTCCAATCCCAGGATTGATATTTCTCTGCGGCCATCCGATGGATGCGGTTCCAGTCTTTTTCGGATAATTTCCATTCACCCATCTCACCCCATGCTGCGGCAACGCCTTCAATAATTTTTGATCGAAAACCATGGATATCCAGGTTTTCTTTCAAATATCCCGAGATGTTTTTCACGCTGCTCTTTTTTGATGGGATTCCTTTAGATTCGATGATGTCCAGAGTGGGATCCAGATTGCGCAAACAGTACTCTTCCAGGGCCAGGTTTATCCAAGGATCGGTTATGTTGTTATTTATTAAGAACAAAGTCTCTGCCCTCATATTGTTTCACATTAATTAAGGATAATGCCTTTTAGAGAATTGTAAAAGATTGGAATTGACATTTATTGAGTCGACGTTTTATCTTCCGTGGCACGGCCAAGAATCGCATTTCCTCCAAGTAAATTTTATAAAATAAACCAAGACAGGCACGATGATTTGGGAAGATGCCCTCATGTCTGCATTCGGGCCGAGCTTCCTATTCCCGATTATCTTCTGCCGACGCCGGAGTTTCTAAAGCTTCCGGAATATAAACTGTCTTGGTTTATTCATCCAGATAAAGATTCTTCAGATATAAGTGCCTGTTTTCAGCTCCGGGGGGTTGCCTCATGACCGAATATGTGACTTCTGCGCTGTTTGTTCACACGGAAGATGCGACCCATCTTATCGAGCCGCTGCAAAACAATTCTGCGGGAGCCCGTATCACCCCTGTTGCATTTGATGCCTTCATGCAATCTCCGCAGGCCCAGCTTGCGGGGGTCGATCACGTGGTGGTTGCCGGTCCCCTTGATGTGATCAAGGGGATTTTAAGCCTGGCCACCGATTACCATTTCAGTATTGGCATCCTCCCAACTGAAAAGCAAAAAGATTTAATCAAGTTTTACGATCTGCCCAAAAATTCGGCCGACGCCGTCGATCTGGCGTTGCTGCAGGATGGCCGGGTCATGGATTTAGTATTGTGCAATGGAAAGATCATGATGTTCAAGGCAACCGTTGGCCAGATCCCGCTTTTGGATACCCCCGCCAAAGCCAGCTGGATACGGGTATTGGCCGAAGCCATGAAAAATCTAGTCCATCTTTCAATCCTTATTTTCTTTGTCTTCTGGCTGAACGGATGTGAGCCGAAACCGGCAAGCGAGCCCTCCGGCAAAACCATAAAAATCGGCCTGATTGCACCGCTCAGCGGCCCCGAAGATATCAAAGGCAAGGAAGGTCTAAGAGGAATCCAATTTGCTATGCGAATGCAGCCTTATCTTCAAAATGGCGACCGCATCGAGGTGGTTACAGAAGACGACAAGAACAATCCTGCTTTAGCAGCCCAATCGCTGAGAAATTTGGTCCAAAAAAATAAGATATCAGCCATCATTACATTTTCAACCAGCGATCCGGTTCTGGCCATGGCAAAAGTTGCGGATAACTATAAAACGCCGATTCTGGCGGCCATCGCCACCCATCCGGACATCACCGCGCACAGCGGTTTTATCAGTCAGCTCTGTTTCGATGACCAGTTTCAGGGGACCACTGCGGCGCTGTTTGTCAGAGACGAACTGCTCATCGACACAGTGGCTGTCTTCAGCAACCCGCGCAACGCTTATTCCAGGTACCTGGCTGCCAGGTTTGAAAGTAAGTTTAAATCCATCGGGGGCGAAATCACCGATTGGATCCGTTTAACGGAAGAACCCGCAGACCTGCCCAAAAAGATAAAGCGGGTGCACGAGCATAAGCCGGAACTGATTTATCTTCCGATAGGCGCAAACGATGTGCTTCACATTATCCGGGAATTGCGAAACCTGCGCTGGAAACCTCAAATGATGGGAAGCGACGGATTAATATCAACCATGCTTGCGCAACATAAGCAGGAATTACACCTGTTAGACGGTATGCTGGCGATTGATTTTTTTGCCCACGTAATGCCTTTAACTGCTTTCGGGGAAGAGGTAAAAGAAGCGTATGAAGACATGTATAGAGGTAAGTTTCGGGGCGCATCAACCGCTTATTCGCTACTCGGCGTAGAAGGATATGCCCTGTTGCTCGACGCAATGAACCGATGCAACGATCCCGCAGACCGGGAATGCCTCAACAATCAGATTCGCTCAACTGATAATTTTACAGGATTTATTGGCAACATTACCATCGGATCGGACGGTAAGGCCCAGCGCCCGCTTTGCATCAACTCCATTCGGAACGGCCTGTCGAAATTTATCGTCAAAGTCTATTAATTTAATTCATCCGCATTGCAGAATTTTATCATCTTGACACATACCTCGCCTTATTTTAGTCTCTTAATTAAAATAATTCCCTAAACAATATCAAAAATTAAATCGAGATTTCGCTATGTTTGAAAACTTGGATCCTACCCTGTTGGCCCGTATTCAGTTTACTTTCACCATTGCATATCATATTCTTTTCCCGGCCTTTACGATCGGGCTGGCCAGCTGGCTGGCGGTGCTCGAGTGGCGCTGGCTCAGAACCGACAATCAAGTCTATGCCGACGTCTATCGCATGTGGGTCAAAATCTTTGCCGTCACCTTCGGCATGGGGGTGGTTACCGGTGTAGTCATGCCCTTTCAATTTGGCACCAACTGGTCGAGGTTTGTGGACGCCGGCGGCAATATCATAGGGCCGTTGCTGGGCTATGAAGTTTTGACGGCCTTCTTTTTGGAGGCCTCGTTTTTAGGGGTGATGCTGTTCGGCTGGAACCGCGTCAGCCCCAAAATGCACTTTGCTTCCACGGTAATCGTTGCGGGGGGGACATTGATTTCGGCCTTCTGGATTCTATCCGCCAACAGCTGGATGCAGACGCCGCAGGGGTTCCGTGTCGGGGCGGATGGTCTGCTGTATCCCACCAGCTGGCTGGAGATAATTTTTACACCCTCGTTCCCCTTTCGATTTGTGCACATGATCACGGCTGCCTATTTGACGACCGCCTTTACCGTGGCCGGCATCGGCGCGTATTATCTGTGGCAGCAGCGCCACATTCAGCACGCAAGGGTGATGTTCGGCATGGCCATGATCATGGCTGTTTTCGTGGCTCCCATGCAGCTGCTGTTCGGCGACCTTCACGGGCTCAACACCCTTAAACATCAGCCTGCCAAGGTGGCCGCCATGGAGGGTCTCTGGGAATCCCGGAGCGGCGCGCCATTGGTACTTTTTGGCTGGCCGGACCAGGAGGAAGAAACAACCAAATACGCCCTTGAAATTCCGAAAATGTCGAGCCTGATCCTGACCCACGACTTCGAAGGTGAAGTCAAAGGTCTCAAAGAGTGGTCCAAGGAAGACCGCCCGCCGGCGGTCTGGGTATTCTGGACTTTTCGCATCATGGTTGGGGTCGGCATGCTGATGATGGCAACCGGCCTGATCGCGATTATACTTTATTTTAAGAAACGGTTGTTCGACACCCGCTGGTTTCAATACTGGTGCATGGCCCTGACGCCGGCCGGGTTTATTGCCGTGCTGGCCGGCTGGTTTGTAACCGAAGTCGGCCGCCAGCCCTGGATCGTCCAGGGACTGATGCGCACATCAGATGCTACCTCCCCGGTAATGGGGACATCCATCGCCATTTCACTGACCGCCTTTGTGATTGTCTATATTTTCGTATTCGGTTCCGGTAGCTACTACATCTTAAAACTAATCGGCAAAGGCCCCGAAGATGCGCAAGCAGCCTACGGCGATCATGGCATCGAAAAGCCGCCGATCGTCACGAAATTACCGAGGATAAAGGAAGAATAACATGTTTAGCTTTGAAAGTTTTGTGGACCTGCCGTTGATCTGGTACGGCCTGATCGCCACCGCCATTTTTCTCTATATTTTGTTAGACGGATTTGAT
>WOR8_10000464_pt1 | contig 43175 bp, 32 predicted proteins | sample DeeMarSeWOR38_10_FD_19890 | JGI IMG/M metagenome (IMG submission 19890)
AAAGGGCCAAGCGCCAACGAGAGCAGGCTGAAAGACGAAAACAGTACCTCGAGTCGCTCGCCGGTAGGGAGAGCCATCTGTGGGCCAAAATCGACAAGCTCATCGCCACCAGGCAACCCAGACAGTACGACGAGGCGGTAAGCCTTCTCCGAGACTTACTGGATCTCTCCGACATGCAGAACACAAGCTCCAATTTTTCTGCTCGCATGGACGCCCTGCATAGTGAACACGCAAGGAAGACCACTCTTGTGGAAAGGTTCCGCAAGATGAAGCTCATAGGAGGATGAAGCGAGCAATACGGCTTCGGCAATTTAAGTTTAAAGATGTGTCAGAGGACAGAGATGGCAAAAACAGATCGATCAGCGCCGTTTAAGGTTAATCATGAATCTAATAGCAGAGGTTCTTCTACAGCAGCAGCTGTGTCTTTCTCGGGTGCCGTATGGCAAATTTTGTTATCCTTGAGTTTGCCGGGCGATATAATGCTGGTCTAAAGCCTGGCGCAGATATGTTTTGATCACGGCTTGACGGCTAATGTTTAACTCCTTTGCAATAGCGTCTAATTCTTTAAGCATATCAAGCGTAAAGTCAACATTGACTCGTTTAATCGGGGGCCGCATTTCGCCTTTATTGGTGAAATATCCGGAGATGTCTTTCCCGCTCATTGCCATCTCGGCAATCTCATCGGCAGTTGGTTTTGTTTTTTTAGCTGTTTTGCTCATATAGTTTTTCCTCTTGCTTTGTCGATTTCCACAGGGTTACGAGGTGATAATACTCGCCTTCCTTATCTTCTCTAACCTCATATATGACGGTATATAATATACCTTTTACCCAGCCGATTGCGCGAAACTGTTCAGGATCATCAGAACGACAGTCTACATAATGATAGTGGGTCCAAATCTCTTTGACTTCATCGAACCCAATTTCCCTCCTCGGGTCCTTTCGCAGTTTTCCACTTTTCGCTTTATCGTATTTGAACCGCATAATTTATTGGTATAACAGTTATACCCTTTTGTCAATTTTCTTTTTATCTTAGACAGATTTAGCGCGTTCATATTCATGGGCACGGGGAGTTAAAGTCCCCCTGTCTTCAAAAATTTTTCGTTTGATATCATTAGGTTAACTTGACACCCAAGATGAACTGTGCCCGTTTTTGCCCCCCTTTTAACAAAAAAAGCACCTACGAAAAATTTCGTAAGTGCCTGAAATCATGGTGCCGAGGGACAGAATCGAACTGCCGACACGGGGATTTTCAGTCCCCTGCTCTACCGACTGAGCTACCTCTTATTTTTGTCAAGATTTTTTTCCCATATCACCATACAGATATTGCATCAACGCACAGGCTGCGATTGTGGCGGTTTCGGTCCGCAAAATGCGAGGCCCAAGTCCGGCAACTTCAAAGCCATAGTTTCTGGCTTTTTGGATTTCCCGCATGTCAAACCCTCCCTCCGGGCCCAGCATGATTAAAATATCGTTTATTGTATGATTGGTCCTCGACGCAAATGTTCGATCAAGGGGCTGGGTTTCATTTTCCCAGAAAATATATTTCACGTCACAGGCCTGCCCCAGTTCTAACACGTCTTCAAAAGCCAGGGGCGCTGTGATTTGCGGCAGAACTGATCCCCCGCACTGTTTAAAGGATTCTTGGGAGATTTTTTGCCAGCGCTGCATCCGGGCGGCAAGGCGCTTTTCGTCAGGGCGGGGTATAGATCGCTCTGAAAAAAAGGGAATCCAGCGATTCATTCCAAGCTCACACAATTGCCGCACCAGGCTGTCCATTTTTTTGGCCTTTAGAAACGCCTGCGCAACAATCAGTTGAACGGGGGAATCGTTAGTTGCAGGATATTTGCGCGCAATGCAAAGCTCGGCTCTGCCGCCAGACAAGGTTTTTATCATGGCGTCGTATTCAAATCCCGAACGATCAAATAGTCTGATCGTATCTCCAGCTTTAAGGCGCAAGACGTTTTTGATATGCTTGGTTTCAGACCCGCTAAGCGATACAGTTGGTTTATTGACCTCAGTTGATTCGATAAAAAAACGTCGCATAATAATTCTAAACTACAAATGCCTTATTTCTAAAATAAAGCCTGCCCACCATTCCGAGCTCAGGCGAGGAGAGCGGGGATATTAATCAATTTAATCTAATCGATATGGCGCTAACAAATACCTAAGCATCTCAATTTGAAATCCGCACTTGTGTTCTTCTAACACAAGATATGGAAAAAATTCAAATGCCTTGACACCCTAGAAGGCTTATGATAATTTTTGTAAGAATAATAACCCATTGCGATTGTTCTCGCAATAATCCTTTAATTTTTTTAACCCACGGTGACACATATGACTGACGAGAAGCCTATTTTTGGTAAATCTACCAAATCTGATTCACCCCGACCCAAAGAGCCAATTGATTTTTCCGGCCTCATGCAACCCGAAATCGAAGCGGAAGATGATGACATAATTGAACTTACAGAAGAGGTGCAAATGTCGTCAGACTCGGAAAATGAAGCAACCGAAATCAAAGACGAAGGACAAAAGGCTGCCGAGGATGAAGACGACATGATCGAAGTACCTGACGATGTCTCCATGAAAGCCGAAGACGAGCAGGGTTGGATTGAACTGTCGACGGAACTATCCCATGAAGCAGCCGAAGAAGATCAAGAAGAGGATGAAAACTTATTTTCATTAACTGATGAAGCACCTGTTGAATCCGAAGAACATGAAGATATCGCTGATGCGCAAGGGAAAATAAGCTGGAAGAAGATGGATGATGATGGTTTCCTTTCACTGACAAATAAGAACGCCATCGAGTCTGAAGATAATGAACAGCTGTTAAAACCCATCGACGAAACCGTTCTTGATTTAGAAGAAGATGAAAACTCCTTCATGTTGAGGGATGAATCAGATATCCGATCAGACGACGATGAGGTTCTCGATATAGCGGAATTTGATGAACAATTGCCTTCAGAAGATCAAGCAACCATGGATTTGGCCGAAAAAGAAGAACAAACAGATACAGACGATGAAGAATTTCTCGAACTTATTGAAATTGATGAAGAAAGCCCAGCTGAAAATGAGAATGTGATTGATTTTGACACCACCGAAGATGAGTTGGAGAATGCTGAGATAGAAAATTTCTTTCGCAAGTCCTTCAATGAAGACATCGAATTTGATCAGAACGTTGAAGATGAGGTTGCCGAATCGCTGGGAATGGAATTAGGATCAGAAATTGATATGTCGGCGGATTTACCTGAGGATGAAAACAGAGATTTAAAAATGGACACTGATGCCGTCACAACGCAAAAGAAAGAGCCGGAGACAATCTTTTTCGAAAATTCCGTAACGGACACCTCGGATGTTTCGGCCCATGGAAAAGTGCGTGAATCAGATGAAAATCCTCCCGAAGACGCGCAAACACACGAGGCGGCGATCGAATTGGGCGCCCTCTCCTCCCAGCAAATCGAGCAAGCCGTTGAGCGGCTTGTTCAGCAGAACTATTCGGAAAAAATTGAGTCTCTCATTACTCAGGTAATCGAAAAAGCCGTTTCCAAGGAGATTGAAAAACTAAAAAATATTTTACTCAATGATCTTTCCAATAACGAAAATGAATAAAGCGCTTATGTAAAGTTTGGCGCAGTTGCAACGAACTAAATTTTAATCTTGACCAAAATTAAGGATTAGTCAATATTAAGGGGATTATCCAATGATCCCCTTTTTAATTTTAATGGAGGCGTGTCAATCCAATGAGTTCCAAGCTACTTGACAAGGGTTATGAACCCCACGATGTTGAACGGCGTTGGTATGATTTCTGGGAAAAAGAAAAACTGTTTGCCGCCGATGAAGATAGTCCTCTTGAAAGCTACTCCATTGTCATCCCTCCACCGAATGTAACCGGTGTTCTCCACATGGGGCATGCGCTCAACAATACGCTGCAAGATATCCTATGCCGCTATCGAAGACTGCGAGGAGACAATGTTCTGTGGATGCCGGGAACCGATCATGCCGGAATTGCAACTCAAAACGTGGTCGAAAAAGCACTCGCCGAGGAAGGCATCGATCGCCATCAGCTTGGCAGAGAAAAATTCATTGAGGCGGTTTGGAAATGGCGCCAGAAATACGGCAGTGCCATCATCAATCAACTTAAACGCCTGGGCGCATCCTGTGACTGGGATCGCGAACGCTTTACGATGGACGAGGGTCTGTCGCGGGCCGTGCGCAAGGTGTTTGTTGAGCTTTACCACCACGGACTCATCTATCGAGGAAATTACATTATCAACTGGTGTCATCGTTGCCATACGGCCCTGGCGGATCTTGAAGTCGAACATGAAGAACATGACGGTCACCTGTATTATATCCGTTATCCGTTTCCAGACGGCTCAGGGGAGATTGTAGTGGCAACCACACGTCCGGAAACCATGCTTGGCGACACCGCTGTGGCCATAAACCCGGATGACGAGCGATATCAACATCTGGCCTCTGGCACGGTGATTCTACCGCTGATGAACCGAGAAATTCCAATCATCAAAGACAAGTACGTCGACATGTCTTTTGGCACCGGTGGCCTAAAGGTTACCCCGGCGCATGATCCCAACGACTTTGAAATTGCTGAACGCCACCATCTGGCCAGCGTGAAGGTTATCGGGGACGATGGCAATATGACCTCAGAAGCCGGCACGTTTGCCGGAATGGATCGGTTTGAGTGCCGGGAGGCTGTGGTGAAAGCACTGAAAAAGGACGGCTTGTTGGAGAAAATTGAACCTTACCGGCACAGCATCGGTCACTGCTATCGGTGCAAAACGATTGTGGAACCCAACTTGTCTCGCCAGTGGTTTGTAAATATCAAACCGCTGGCCGCAAAAGCCATCGAGGCGGTCCAAAATGGTCAAACCAAAATCGTGCCCGATATCTGGACCAAGACCTACTACAACTGGATGAATAACATCCGCGACTGGGTCATATCGCGCCAGATTTGGTGGGGTCACCAGATCCCGGCATGGACTTGCGAAGGGTGCGATGAGGTGATTGTTTCAATGGAAACGCCGCAAACATGTTCGAACTGCGGGGGCCCGAAACTTGTCCAGGAAACCGATGTTCTGGACACCTGGTTCAGTTCTGCACTGTGGCCGTTTTCCACCATGGGCTGGCCGGATGATACCCAATTGTTAAAAACTTTTTATCCGACGTCCGTGCTGGTAACCGGCTTTGACATTTTGTTTTTCTGGGTTGCCAGAATGATGATGATGGGCATCCATTTCATGGGGGATGTTCCTTTTACGGACGTGTACGTGCATGCATTGGTCCGTGATGAGGACGGACAGAAGATGAGCAAATCCAAAGGAAATGTCATCGATCCCCTTACAATCATCGAAAATTACGGGACCGACGCATTTCGTTTCACACTGGCAATCTTGGCAGCCCAAGGCCGCGATATCAAGATGTCCGAAAAACGCGTTGAAGGATACAGACATTTTGTCAATAAACTGTGGAATGCCGCGCGATTTTCGCTGATGCACCTTAACCGGAGCTATGGCAATATTAACGCTGATCTTCTTTCACTTCCCGACCGTTGGATTCTGTCACGGCTTAACCGGGTAAAAAAATCCACCGCGCATGCTTTGGACACCTACCGCTTTAACGATGCGGCCGGCGAGCTTTTTAATTTTATCTGGCACGAATTCTGTGACTGGTACCTGGAAGCCGTCAAACCCGCGCTTTACGGTAAAAAAGGAGGCGATCAAAAAGAAACGGCCTTAAGTGTGCTGTGGCATACCCTGCATGATATACTGGTCTTGTTGCACCCCTTTATGCCATTTGTCACCGAAGAAATCTGGCAGAAGCTGCCCGGCACCCGAGGTTCAATTATGAAAGCCACTTATCCATCTGATCATGGCGATACGGTTGGAATCGTCCGTGATAAGGAGGTGGAATCGCAGATGGCGTTGCTTATTGAAATGATATCTGCCATTCGCAATATCAGGGGCGAAATGAATATATCTCCATCTCTGGCGTTGCAGGTATGGGTGCAGTCAACAGATCGTGCAACCACCGAGACCATTAAGCACCATCGGGATGTGGTTATTAATCTGGCCCGGTTGAAATCACTGCATATCAGCAGTAAAGCCGAGCGTCCGAAATTCTCCGCTACGGCGGTGGTTGACGGCGCGACGGTTTTTGTCTCGCTGCAAGGTATCATTGATTTTAACAAAGAATCCGAGCGCCTTGAAAAAGAAATCAATAAACTGTCCAATGAACTGGCAAAAGTTACAATAAAGTTGGGAAATAAGGCTTTTCTCAATAAGGCCCCTGCCCGTGTTGTCGAAGATGTAAAAGAAAAACACGCTCGCCTGTCTGAAAAAAAACAAAAACTGCGTACAAATTTGGGTCGGATAAAAGAAATTGAAAAATAGTCGTCTGTTGCGGCTTGCGAGTGAATCAAATTCGGATTTCAGGTTGAAGATTGCAGTATGAAAGTGCAATGATACCTATACGCGACACCATACCGGCCCGAAATTATCCGATTGTCAATACCACAATAATTGGGATCAATATCCTTGTCTATCTGATTCAGATGAGTCAGGGTTCCGATCTGGCTCAGTTTGTTTATATTTACGGCCTGGTCCCGGCGCGTTATTCGGTATCCCAGATTGCATTCTATTTCAGCGGCTTCCAACAAGGATTTTCCTTTTTATCCTTCATGTTTTTACACGGCGGTTTTTGGCATCTTCTCGGCAACATGTGGTTTCTTTACATTTTCGGAGATAATGTGGAAGACCGCCTCGGTCCCCTGCGCTATTTGCTGTTTTACCTGTTGTGTGGCATCGCATCCGGATTGTCTCATCTGCTGTTGAACCTGAGTTCCAATATTCCGATCATCGGCGCCAGCGGTGCCATCGCCGGTATAATGGGGGCTTATTTTATTCTCCATCCGAAATCAAAAATACTGACCCTTATTCCCATCTTTTTTATTCCATACTTTGTAGAAATACCCGCCTTCTTTTTTCTCGGCATCTGGTTTTTTCTGCAATTTATCAATGCTGCCGCAAGCCAAGCTGCCATCAGCGGAATTGCCTGGTGGGCCCACATTGGCGGGTTTCTTTTCGGAATCTTCTTTTTATTTCTATTTCTCAAATTGCCACAGATCGGTGTTTCGGATAAAGTTCGGCGGGTAACCGAGAAGAAAAAAAGCCATCGCCTGCAAGTTGTCCGGCCGGCAGGAACCGGTGCCGATCCGCACCTTTACGGAACGATTAGCATAACCTCCTATGAGGCGATGACAGGAGTTCGCAAGCTGGTAAATATCCCGCAAGGGTTTCAAAAACGACTATTTAAAATTGTTATACCGCCCGGCATAAAGGAAGGAAGCGTATTGCGGTTACAAGGCCTAGGGAGGGATTATCCATCGGATCAAAGAGGAGATCTTTTCCTGAAGGTTTCAATCAAATCGTAATTAAGTGTTTACGCTTTGAGATATTACTCAGAAGATGCCTTGGCAAACAACGCCGAGACTTTGTTTCGTCCGTTTTCCTTGGATAGGTACATGGCTTTATCTGCGCGTTGGATAAACGCTGATAATTCCTCTTTCGGATGATATTGGGTAACCCCTATACTGATGGTTATTTTTACTTGGCTGCCCGGTAATGGCTCAAATTTCTCAGCTTCCAATGTTTTTCTTATTCGCTGGGCGACAGTTTTTGCCTCTTCTCCGCCTGTCTCGGGCAAAATCACCGTAAATTCCTCGCCGCCATATCTATAAGCCGAATCGTTTGTTCTAAGGCACGATTTTATAATTTGACTAAATCGGACCAATACCTTGTCGCCTTCGAGGTGGCCGTAGGTATCGTTGTAGTCTTTGAAATGATCAATATCCAACAGCAGAAGAGAAAGCGGATGCTTGTATCGATTGAAACGATCAACCTCTAATTCCAGCTGGGTGTAAAAGGATCTTGAGTTATAAAGTTTGGTGAGGCCGTCGGTAATGGCAAGCTTTTGCAATTTTTGCATCATCCGGGTCCGCTCCTCGGTGAGCTGTCGTTCTTTTAAAACCCGTTTTAGCCGGAGCAAAAGTTCTTCAAGGCGCACCGGTTTAATGACAAAGTCGCTGGCTCCGACGTTTATAGCTTCTTCATATGTATACTCATTACTGTAGCCGGTTATGACGATGACATCGACGCCGTTTTTTTTCTTGATGATTTCGGTGAGCTCCAATCCCCCCATACCGGGAAGCATAATATCGGTAATAACGACATGAAAATCATTCATTTTTAATAGATCAAGCGCTTCTTCTGCACTGGAAACTGTCTGCGATGCGTATCCGGCATTCTGAATATACTCATGCATGACATCTCTGACAATGTGCTCGTCATCAACAATCAGAATGTGGATATCTGAATTTGATTGGTCCATTGGCTATTTCCGGAATTTGAAGCTATATTTGAAAGAATAGCTGGGGGTTGACATAATTGCAAGAAATTTGATAAATAACCAAATTAAGTACTTTCTAATGTATTAATATAGCTGGAAAAACACAGCATGTCAACCGACTTTTGAAGGCCTTACGGCATCGAAATTGTAAAAATTCAAATGTCTTCACCAGCGTGGCCAGTTACGTCCCCAAAATGCAGAATATCAGAAATTTCAGTGTCATCGCTCATATTGACCATGGCAAATCCACCTTATCCGATCGCCTCATTCAGGCCACCCGTGTTGTTTCGGATCGGGATTTTCAGAATCAAATCTTGGACACGATGGACATAGAGCGCGAACGCGGTATCACCATTAAAAGTCAGACAATCTGTCTTCCATATACAGCCAAAGACGGCCGCATTTACCATCTCAATTTGATTGATACGCCGGGACATGTGGACTTCACTTATGAAGTCTCCCGCGCGCTGGCTGCTTGCGAAGGCGCTCTGCTGCTGATTGATGCCAGTCAGGGGGTACAGGCGCAAACCCTTGCCAATCTGTATCTTGCCCTTGAACATAACCTGGCAATCATTCCGGTCATCAATAAAATCGATTTACCATCCGCGGACATCAGGCGGGTCAGAGAGCAAATCACTGAAGATCTCGACCTTGAAGATCAAAAAATCATTGAGATCTCTGCCAAAGAAGGCATCGGCATCGACCACGTATTTGAAGCAATCATAAATTATCTCCCGCCGCCTGCCGCAGATTCCGAAGCGCCGCTTCAGGCTTTGATCTTCGATTCCCAATATGACGCTTACCGGGGCACGGTGGTTTATTTCCGAGTATTTCAGGGAAAGATCCAAGCCGGTGATACCGTCAGCTTTATGTCCAACAATAGCTCATACAGGGTAGAGGAAGTCGGCATTTTTCAACTGAGACGCGTACCCATGAAAAGGCTTTCCGCAGGCCAGGTCGGGTATATGTTGGCCAATATTAAAACGGTCAGCGATACCCGTTGCGGTGATACCATCACGTATCTCAGCCGGCCGTGCAACAGCCCTCTGCCGGGCTTTAAAGAAGCAAAACCGGTCGTATTTTCATCTCTTTATCCGGTGGCTTCGGATGGCTACCAAGAGCTTGCCGCCGGTCTTGAAAAATTAAAATTAAATGATGCCGCATTGATTTATGAAAAGGACACATCGGTTGCATTGGGATTCGGCTTCCGGTGCGGATTTCTTGGTCTTTTACACCTGGAAGTGGTTCAGGAGCGGCTTGAACGTGAATTTGGCCTTTCCCTGATCCTGACCGCCCCATCCGTTCAATATCGCATCATTATGCAAGACGGTTCAGAAGAAACGATCGACAACCCTGCGCTGTACCCGGATCCCACTCGCATTAAAACAACCAAAGAACCATTTATCCGGGCATCCATCATCATTCCGAATCGTTACATGGGAGCAGTGATGAAGCTGTGTCTCGAGCGCAGGGGGATAAATATAAATTATCAATATTTAACAAGCGATCGTCTGGAAATGATCTTCGAATTGCCGCTGGCCGAGATCATTTATGATTTTTATGACAAACTCAAATCGATTACCCAGGGATATGGGTCGTTTGATTATGAGCTGAGAGACTTTCGGGAAACCGATTTAGTGAAATTGGATATTTTGATCAACGGCGAACGGGTAGACGCGCTGTCTCAGTTGGTATATCGGGACAACGCCGTTGCACGGGCTCGACACACATGCGAAAAATTACGGGATGAAATACCCAGACAACTATATAAAATTGCCATTCAGGGGGCCATCGGCAGCAATATTATTGCACGTAAGACGATATCGCCATTGCGAAAAGATGTTACGGCCAAATGTTATGGGGGCGATATTACGCGCAAACGAAAGCTGCTGGAAAAACAGAAAAAAGGCAAAAAACGCATGAAAATGGTGGGCAAGGTGATGATTCCGCAGTCTGCATTTTTGTCGGTACTAAAATCAGAATGATCCAAACAGATGCTTGAAAGGGAAATAATATGGGAAAAACGGTTGCTGAAAAAATATTTGAGACGCACCGGGTGGATCATCCGGCCGATGATGTCCATGTCATCCGCTTGGATGCTGTTTTTTGCCATGAGATTACAACCCCGATTGCCATCAATGATTTAGTTAAGCGCGGTAAGGATCGGGTGTTTGATCCGCAAAAAATCAAAGCCGTGATCGATCATGTATCCCCCGCCAAAGATTCAAAGACAGCCGTGCAAGGTAAAATTTTGCGCGAATGGGTCCGGCGACATAATATTAAAGATTTTTTTGATATCGGTCAAAACGGCGTTTGCCATGTACTTTTTCCGGAAAAAGGATTTGTCCGACCCGGCTACGCCATCATTATGGGAGATTCGCACACCTGCACCCATGGCGCTTTCGGCGCCTTTGCCGCCGGGGTTGGAACAACGGATCTTGAGGTCGGAATTTTAAAAGGGGTGTGTGCCTTTCGTTATCCGGGAACCATAAAGATAAACATTTCGGGAGACCTGCCGTCCGGTGTTTTCGCAAAGGATGTTATTCTTTCAATTGTGGGCCGATTGGGGGTAAACGGGGCAACCCACAGGGTCATTGAATTTGCCGGCTCCGTTGTGGAAGCAATGAGTATGGATGCCCGAATGACATTGTGCAACATGGCGGTTGAAGCTGGTGCAACCTGCGGCATCTGCTATCCGGATCAAACAACGGTGGATTATCTTTGGGAGTTTATTCAACAAGAATATGCCGCCAAATCCGATGCGCTGAAAGCGTTCCAGATGTTTGGACCCGATCCGGATGCTGTCTACGAAGACCTGATTGATCACGATGTATCTCAGCTGGAACCCCTGGTGACCTTCGGGTTCAAGCCGGATCATGTTAAGCCGGTAAAAGAAATGGCGAACATCAAAATCGATCAGGTCTACATCGGGTCCTGTACAAACGGCCGCATCGAAGATCTGCGGGTTGCGGCTCAAGTTTTGAAAGGCAAAAGGATCCACGATTCGGTTCGCGGCATTGTGGCCCCGGCAACCCCCAAGATCTTTCGCCAGGCCCTTGATGAAGGACTAATCAACATCTTCATGGATGCCGGATTTTGCTTCACCAATCCGACCTGCGGTGCCTGCCTGGGCATGAGTACCGGCGTACTCGCCGAAGGTGAAGTCTGTGCGGCGACGACCAATCGCAACTTTCCCGGCCGCATGGGAAAAGGGGGCATGGTTCATCTGATGAGTCCGGCCACCGCGGCTGCTTCCGCAATTGCCGGTCATATTACCAATTCGGTACTTTACGCTGGTTAATGGATCTAATGTGAGGATTGACAAATGAAAAATTTCAACGGCAAAGCCCTATTTTTAGACAGATCCGATATCAACACGGACGAAATTATCCCGGCACGATATCTCACCGAAATTTCGAAAGAAGCACTGAAGCCTTATCTGTTCGAAGATCTTAATTTGGATGGATTCAATCGGCAAAAAGATACTGCCGGTAAAGGTGTCATCATCACGCGGGCCAATTTCGGCTGCGGCTCATCCCGGGAGCATGCACCCTGGACGCTGGAAGTCAACGGCATTCATCTGGTCATCGCGGTAAGTTTTGCCCGAATTTTCAGACAAAATATGTTCAACTGCGGCATGCTGGCGGTTGAGTTATCCGCTCAGGTGATCGATCATATATTTAATGATCATTCGAACAAAGAAACCAAAGTGACAGCGGATCTGGATAAAAATATCTTTCGTTTTCAAGCCGGTGGACAAAAAGAAGATATCCCTTTCTCGATATCCGAATTTGACCGTGCACTTGTTGAAGCAGGCGGGTGGCTGGAATACGCTGACAAAAGGTATTACTAGAACCCATGCACCCAACCCGGATTCACTTAAGGCTGAGAGCTAAACAGGTTTCGTTTTTTAGGCTTCAACCTGTGCGCTAAATTCGAAATCCGGTTTGGGTCATTTGAATTTTGGTATTCGAGATTGTTTCGGCCCGCCCTAGCGTGACTTATCTGCGGGGGCATTATAGCTTTTTTGAGATACATTCATCATCTTTGCTTTCCATCCCGTCCTGATAGCACTTTTTCCCGTACCAATTGATCTGCCGGCAGATACCGCGGATGATACTGACTTCTTTTGCTCTGAGCTGCAGCCGAGTGAAAAAACGACGAAAATGATTCATAAAATAATCCGGATTATCCGGGTTAATATAGCTGATGCGAATCAATATGTCTTTGAGCTGCGCATACATCGCATCAAGCTCATGGCGATTTGCCAAACGCGGAGCAAAATCCTTTGGTTTATCGGCGCTGTACCGAAATAACTCGTAACACATAAGCATGACCGCCTGGGCCAGATTGAGGGAAGAAAATTGCGCCGTCGGGATGTTCACCAGCATATGGCACAGACGAATATCCACATTGGTGAGCCCTCGATCCTCCGGCCCAAAAACGATGGCAACGCGGTTTTGCCCGGATATGGAGAAAAGCTTTTCAGCCAACGTGGATGGGGAGCAAATGAGCTTACGCTGTCCACCTAAACGGGCCGTGGTGCCGACGACATAATTATAGTCGGCCAGGGCGTGGTTGAGGGTATCGTAAACCATCATTTGTTCGACAACATCAAGGGCGGCATGGGTTGCCATCTTGCAAATCCTCGTTAAATCGCAGTTTTGCGGATCCACCACCACCAGATGATCGATACCCATGTTGCATATCGCACGGGCTGCCGCCCCGATATTTTCCGGATAGCGCGGTCGGTATAACACGATCGAGATATTTTTAAGATTGATTTTGTGCATCAACAAACGATTTCAAAACGATTAAAAAAGTAAGAAATTTCAAAGGCGGCGGTTTCGGGTGCATCTGAGCCATGAACCACGTTTTTCTCGATGTCTGTGGCAAATTCTCGCCGAATCGTACCTTCGGCTGCTTCTTTATAATTGGTAGCACCCATTAATTCGCGATATCTGCCAATGACATTTTCCCCTTCCAGCACCATTACCACCGCAGGTCCGGAACTCATAAAGGTGGTCAGGCTCTCAAAAAAGGGCCGTCCTTTATGCACCGCATAAAAACCTTCGGCCTGCGCTTTGGACATATCTATCATCTTCATGGCAACGATTTTCAGATCGTTGACTTCCAGCCGCTTGATCACCTCACCGATCAGTCCGCGCTCCACACCATCGGGTTTGATAATCGCTAATGTTCGTTGCATCTTCTCTAATTCCTTTCTTCCATTTTTAAGTCCAAGGTGCCATAACATCCGGTATTGGGCAAGTCAAAATTTGTCAATTGGCGGGTTCAAAGTTTCAGGGTTCACGGCGAAGATAACTTTGAACGGTTCAGCCTGTGAGATAGGGTTCCCTTCAGGTAATTTAAAGGGGGTGATTCCTGAACCTGTGAACGCCCATAAATTTTCAATCTCGTTAGATTAACCCATTATAAACAATTGACCACTGACAACGCACAACTAACTTTTAATCTAGTTGACAAAGAAATAGCCAAATTTTATTATTTACCCAATGCCTTATGAGATCGGAAGTTGACGTAAGAAAATGAATTGAGGAGTGATTATGCCCATCTACGAATTTTACTGTGAAGACTGCAATACCATCTTTAATTTCTTTTCGAAATCGATAAATACCACAAAGAAACCCAAATGCCCGAAGTGTAAAATCCAAACGCTCTCCCGCCAGATGTCGGCATTTGCTTTTACCGGAAAGGCCAAAGAAGACAGTGATGTCGATGATCTGCCCTTTGATGAAGCCAAGATGGAAAAGGCCATGCAAATGCTGGCCGGTGAGGCCGATAAGATCAACGAAGATGATCCACGGCAGGCCGCCAATCTAATGCGAAAACTCACGGACATGACCGGAATGGAGCTTGGTCCAGGCATGAACGAAGCGCTAAAACGGATGGAAGGCGGCGAGGATCCTGATCAAATCGAAGCGGAAATGGGAAATTTGTTGGGGGAAGAAGAACCGTTTCTTTTACCCGAAAAAAAGGGACGAGCAACTAAAGCCAAACGCCCGGCTCCGACGCGCGACGAGACTTTGTATGACCTTTAGGTTTCCATTCATAAATCAAAAGTTTTTAACAAGCGGCCTTCTAAGATTTAACCAAATTGATATTAAAAAGGAAGCCTTTTTTAAACGTACATTTTTTTCAAGTTCAAGGAAGGCAAAAAATGGATAAGAAAATATTAGAGAAAATAGAAATCAAACGGGGAGATATCACCAACCTCGAGGTGGATGCGATTGTAAACGCCGCCAATAAATCATTGCTGGGAGGTGGTGGTGTTGACGGTGCCATCCATCGGGCTGCTGGACCGGAGTTATTGGAGGAATGTCGAAAGCTGGGAGGGTGTCCCACCGGTGAAGCCCGCATTACCAAAGGCTATCGGCTTCCGGCGCGCCATGTGATCCACACCGTGGGTCCGGTTTACAGCGGAAAACCCGAAGATAGTCAATTGTTGACAGGTTGTTACAAAAATAGCCTCAACCTGGCTGTTGAAAACAATGTGAAATCGATTGCATTTCCGGCTATCAGTTGCGGGGTATATGGCTATCCCATTGAAGAAGCCTGCAAAATCGCCGTGGATACCACCTGCAACGCTTTGAAATCAAACCCAAGCATTGAAAAAGTTATTTTTATTCTATTTTCCGCCGGAGACTACAACATTTACAGCGATTATCTAAAAATGATTAGCCATTGACAAAGTCGATTCGCGTCATTACAATTAAATTAATTTTTGATCAGGAAAAGGAAATTCCCGCCGGGCCGGACACGGCTGATTATACAAATTCAAGGAGGATGTTATGATAGAAGTTACCGAAGCGGCTAGACAACAGATAGCTGAGTATTTCAAAGACAAAGAGATTGCACCTATCCGAATTTTTCTGAATGAGGGGGGATGAGGCGGCCCCTCATTGGCGATGGCTCTGGATGAGCCTAAGGAAAATGACAACGTATATGATGTAAACGGTTTTCAGTTTATTATGGATAAGGATTTCTTTGAAAAGGCTCAACCGGTGAAGGTCGATTTTTTGGGATATGGCTTTAGCATCAGCTCCAACATCCAATTTGGCCCGACAGCCTGCTCAAGCTGTGGCACAGCCAGCAATACCTGCTGCGGATAGCATCCAACCAGGGTAAACGTAAAAGGGGCAACATCCAAACGGTGTTGCCCTTTTTTATTTTATATTTATACCCTACTGTGTTGGAGAGAACCAGCCCGCTGGGAGGTCGTCATCGTACTCGTCCTCTTCCTCGATCCGTTTGGCATCGCGCTTAACAAACTTTATTTGTCGATTACGAGAACGAGGACGACGACGAGATCGATAAATAATTTATAATCCGCAGCAATCCTCATATCAAGTCAAGTGTTTTCAGAAAAAACGATGCCATCTCAAAAATATATTGAAATCATTCGCTACCACGAAGAAACCAAGCATCATTTTGACCGATACGCAAAATCGTTGGGTTATATGGATTGGGAGAATCAACCCGATCCATTCCGAGCATATGAAAACACAACTGTCTTCCCCTTGCCACTGCTCAAGGAAGATCCGCCCGTCGGTTATCAAGATTTATATCACCGATCCGAAAAATCTTCCCTACCCTTCACTATTAAAAATATAGCCGGCTTTTTGGAATTATCGTTGGGACTGTCTGCATGGAAAGCTGCGGGAACATCGCGCTGGTCGTTGCGAATGAACCCATCAAGTGGGAATCTTCATCCTAGCGAGGGTTATCTGATAATCCCCCAAACGGAATCTGTTCTGGGCGGCGTCTATCATTACAATGCATTGACGCATTCATTGGAATTGCGGGCCGGCGTTTCCAGTGCACTGTGGCAGGATATTATATCTCATTTTGAAACAGAAGGTTTTCTTATCGGGTTAAGCAGTATTTTCTGGCGCGAATCTTGGAAATATGGTGAGCGGGCCTTTCGCTACTGCAACCATGATGCCGGCCATGCTCTGGCGGCCCTCAGTATTGCCGCCAATCTGTTCGGTTGGAAAGTTACTTATTTATGCGGGCTTTCCGACGACGCCATTGAAGGTGTGTTGGGTTTGAACCAAGCAGGATACCACCAATTGGAAAAGGAACATCCGGATCTCTTATGCCTAGTTTATCCGAATCAGAAAAAAACGATTTCCCGCAGTCTTCCGAACGAAATTATTTCAACCTTGATCGACCTGCCCTTTAGCGGCCACCCGAATCAATTAAGCCCGGAAAAAATCGACTGGGAGCTTATTTATAAAACAGCAGATCTTACCCGTAAACCGATGACCGAAGAACACATATTTGATTACGGCGATCAAAGCTGGTTTACCAAATCATGCAGTCAATTTTCGGCTCCTGAAATCATTCGCAAGCGCAGGAGCGCCACATCATTTGACAGCAATGGTTCCGTGACGAGAGAGCAATTGTTGAGCATGTTGGACAAAACCATCCCCCGCAATACCTGTTGCCCTTTTGATGCGGGGCTGATGCACCCTTCGACGCATTTATTTCTTTTCGTCCATAATGTCGAGGGTATATCTCCAGGACTCTATTTCTTCTTTCGCAATGACAATGACATAAACGCAATCAAACAAATTTCTAAACCCGATTTTATGTGGGAGCAGGTTGAAGAAAATTTTCCACTCTTCTTCTTAAAAGCAGGCAACTTCCGACAAGATGCAATGATGGTCAGCTGTCATCAGGAAATCGCCGGTTTTAGTGCCTTTTCCTTGGGCATGATTTCCAAATTCAGAGACATTATAGAAAAGGAGCCGTTTCGATACAGACATCTTTTTTGGGAGACCGGTATGATCGGACAGGTGTTATACCTGGAGGCAGAAGCCCACGGTGTCAGAGGCACGGGTATCGGATGTTTTTTTGATGACGGCGTTCATGATATCATGGGCTTTAAAGACAACCAATATCAGAGTTTATATCATTTTACCATCGGTGTGCCGGTTGAAGATCCCCGCCTGACCACGTATCCGCCTTATTTTCACATAGAGGATCGCTAAAAATTTTCCCATTGCGAACAACAACCATCATACCTATATTGTATTATTGTGTGCTGACCATGTACAGGTGAAAATAAAAATTTCGATATTCATAGGTATTAATAAAATTTGCCTTTTAAGACTTCGACAAGCTCCCTTCGGTCTGAGCCTTTCGGCAGTCAGCCCTTCGGGTTGAGCCTCAGGGTCGAAGACTGTCGAGTCATTGTTGGTAATGCGCTGCGAACAGGAGGAGAATATGCCCGCCAACCAACTGATAAACGAAAAAAGCCCCTATCTGCTTCAGCATGCCCACAACCCGGTAGACTGGCATCCGTGGGCGCAGGAGACCTTTGATCGGGCTGAAGCTGAACATAAACCGATTTTCCTATCCATTGGTTACGCGACCTGCCACTGGTGTCATGTTATGGAAAGGGAATCGTTTGAAGATGAAGAGGTCGCCAAATATCTCAACGATGACTTTATTTGTATTAAGGTGGATCGGGAAGAGCGGCCCGATATCGACGCCGTATATATGGCGGCCTGCCAAATGCTTACCGGTAGCGGGGGATGGCCGTTAAATCTTTTTTTGACTCCGGATAAAGAGCCTTTTTTTGCCGCCACCTACCTTCCCAAACGCAGCCGATTCGGGCGGGCCGGGCTGATCGAACTTTGTCAACAAGTAAAAAATCTATGGGCTTCTCAAACCGATAAAGTTACAGATTCGGCTAAAAGCATAGCGGCCAATTTAAACCGCGCCTTTTCATTTTCTTCAGCCGACGAACCGGATGAATCCTTGTTTGATCACGCCCATGATCAAATCAAACGCACCTATGATGCCCAATTAGGCGGATTTGAACCCGCCCCCAAATTTCCTACGCCGCATCGGTTGCTTTTTTTATTGCGCTGTTATCATCGTACCGGCAACCTTAAGACGCTGGAGATGGTGGAAAAGACACTGATCGCCATGCGTCTGGGAGGGATCTGGGATCATGTGGGATTTGGCTTTCATCGGTATTCCACCGATAAGTATTGGCTTTTGCCGCATTTTGAAAAAATGCTCTACGATCAGGCTTTGATTGCCATTGCATATTTGGAGTCTTACCAAATCAGTAAAAATCCCATGTATGCACGGACCGCCAATGAAATCTTCACCTATGTGCTGCGGGATATGACATCGCCAGAAGGTGCCTTTTATTCGGCCGAAGACGCCGACAGCGAAGGTGAAGAAGGTAAGTTTTATGTATGGACGGTCGATGAATTTCGTCAGGTGATAGCTGATGACCGTTTTGAGATGTGGCAAAGAATTTTTCGCTTGAGCCCGGAAGGCAATTTTAAGGAGGAGGTGTCCGGTGAAAAGACCGGCGCCAATATTTTACATCTCACCGCCTCCCTGAACCAATGGGCGGACAGATATGATTTGGAAGCCGAGCAAATGATACAGGAATGGGAAAACATCCGCATTCAACTCTTTCAGGCACGCGAACAACGAATTCATCCGTTAAAAGATGACAAAATACTTGCGGACTGGAACGGACTGATGATCGCCGCGCTGGCTCTGGGCGCCCGCGTATTGGAAAAACCTGAATTTGGTGAGGCAGCATCGAAGGCAGCTCAATTTGTCTTAACGAAAATGCGGGATAGTAAGGGACAGCTTTTCCATCGTTTCCGTGACGGCGAGTTGGCGATCGACGCTCAGGCCACCGATTACGCCTTTATGGTTTACGGTCTTATGTCGCTTTACCAAACCACTTTCGACTTGACTTTTGCCGAAGAAGCGTTGAATTTTCAAAAACAGATGGACAACAATTTTTGGGATGAAAAAAACGGCGGCTTTTTTTCAACCGCCAAGGAAAGTGATGAGCTTCCGGTGCGTCCCAAAGAACTTTACGACGGCGCCACCCCATCGGCAAATTCAGTTGCGCTTTACAATTTACTAAGTCTGTCCCGATTAACCGGAGATCCAAAATGGGAAGAGAAGGCTCAGTCCCAGGTGCTGGCCTTTTCCGGCACGGTTAAGGCCCAACCGGCAGCGTTTACGTTCTTTTTGATGGGTCTGGACTTTGCATTACGCCCGAGTCAGGAGATTGTCATTGCCGGAGAACCCGATAAAGCAGACACCCAGAAACTGCTTTCCGCCCTGAATCTTAATTTCGCCCCGAACAAAGTGACCCTGGTCAAATCGGATCAAAATGCGACCCGCCTGGCCAAGTTTGCGGGATTCACAGACGGATTGCAGGTGGTGAAAGGGAAAACAACGGCCCACATGTGCCGGGGCGGTTCCTGCAGCGGATCAACGTCAGATATGCAAACCGCATTAAATCATATTCTTGAAAAGGGACAAGAGACAAAAGCAAAGGAATCCAAAAGATAGTGGATCGTTTTGTCTCCGATATGAAAAAGAAAGATCTTCAACACTTTCATAAGTTGTTGATTTACTGGTATTTAGAAAACCAGCGCGCATTGCCTTGGCGTGAAACAGACGATCCCTTCCGCATCTGGGTTTCCGAGGTCATGCTGCAACAAACCCAGGTCAATACGGTTTTGTCCTATTATCGTAAATTTTTGGACGCGTTTCCGACCGTAAGCCACCTGTCTAAAGCACATTTGCAGGATGTCCTTAAAATGTGGGAAGGCATGGGATATTATGCAAGGGCCCGCAATCTTCACCGTGCGGCAGGTATCGTTCAAAAAAAATATAACGGGATCATACCGAATAGTTGGAAAACGTTTCGAAATCTGCCGGGTGTCGGGGACTACATCGCCGCTGCGGTATTGAGCATCGCCTACGCTCTTCCCTACCCGGTGGTGGACGGCAATGTGAAACGCGTATTGGCCCGTCTGCTCAGGGTCGATGTTCCGGTTAACAGATCAAATTCAGCCAAGATATTCAAAGAAGCCGCCGGCAACCTGCTGGACTCCAAAAAGCCCGGGACATTCAACCAGGCAATTATGGAACTCGGCGCTCTGATCTGTAAGCCCAAAAACCCGCTTTGTCAAACCTGTCCGATTCGACCGTTTTGTCAAACCTGTCAAACCGGAGAAGTTATAAAATACCCGCAAAGGATGGCATCCCGCAAGATACCCGAATATCACATTGCGGTCGGTGTCGTTTTTAAAAACGGTCGGGTCCTCATTACGCAGCGAAAACCGGAGGGGCTGTTGGGAGGCTTGTGGGAGTTTCCAGGCGGCAAGATCAGAAAGGGAGAGACCGCCGAAGCCGCTTGTTTGAGAGAAATCGCGGAAGAGGTAAACCTTAAGATAAAAATTGAAAATTATTTGACCCAGGTAAAGCATGCCTATACCCATTTTAAAATCAGCATGGAGGTTTTTTGCTGTAAGTACATCACCGGCAGGGTGAGGTTAAACGGGCCGGTTGCCCATCGCTGGATATCGCTGGATAAGATCGATGCATATCCTTTGCCTAAAGCCAATCACAAGTTTTTGCTAAAATTGAAAAACTGGGTAAGAGACTCAGGTCAATCATTTAAATGACCGACATCCTTCTGATTCAACCTCCCATACGAGACTTTTATCTCACCACTAAAAGAACCATCCCCTACGGTTTGGCCTGCCTGGCATCCACCCTGATCCAAGACGGTTTTTCAGTTCGCATCGTGGATGGACTTGCCAGCACCAAGTCGCGCATTCTCGATCTGCCTGAGGAAATGACCTATTTGAATGAATTTTACGGAAAAGCCGATCGATCGCCGTTTGCCCTCTTTAGTCGTTTTAAACATTTTGGATACAGCTTTAACCATATTGCTAAAATCGCCAAAGCGTCACAGGCGTTTTTGGTCGGCGTGTCTTGCCTGTTTACCCCTTACATGCAAGAGGCTATCGAAACCGCAGAAACCGTAAAAGCCTTTCACCCCTCATGTAAAATTGTAATGGGGGGTCATCATCCCACTGCCGACCCTCAAAGTGTCATGCAATCTCCGGCGGTGGATTTCGTGCTGCGCGGGGAGGGTGAAGTTTCCGTATCTCTGCTGGCGAAAGCCATTAAAAAAGGGGGGCTTTACGAAAACATACCCGGCCTTGTCTATCGAAAACCCAATGGAGATCTTCTCATCAACAGTCCGGCTGTGATGGACAAACCGGACCGGTACCCGCTTCCGGCCAATCATCTGATCAATCATAAGTTTTACATGCGAGCAAAAAAAGGAAGCGCGGTGATTGTGGCCAGTCGGGGCTGTCCCATGAAGTGCACCTACTGCAGCGTCGGTGCTTCATCGTATCTAACATTTCGCAGGCGCAGCGTGGCGTCGGTCATTCGGGAGATTGAAACCGCCATTGTACACGATGATGTCGGCTTTATCGATTTTGAAGACGAAAACCTTGCTTTAGACCGCAAATGGTTTTTGAAGCTTTTGCAGCAAATCGAATTGCATTTCGGTCGAAATCACTTGGAACTTAGAGCCATGAACGGTCTTTTCCCGCCATCACTGGATGATGAAGTCATCGAAGCCATGAAGGCGGCTGGTTTTAAAACCCTGAATCTTTCCCTCGGCTCCACCTCGCCCGAACAACTCAGTCGATTTCAACGCCCTGACGCCAAACACGCTTTTGACCGGGCGTTGACGCTTTGCGAAAAACATGGTCTGAAAGCGGTGGGATACATTATTATCGGGGCTCCTTTTCAACAGGCGCAGGATTCCCTTTCAGATCTGCTATTTCTCGCCGAAAGAAGGGTACTTGCGGGCCTTTCTGTTTTTTATCCTGCCCTGGGGAGTCGTGATTATGACTTGTGTGATAAATTGGGAATTTTGCCAAAGACTTTTTCTTGCATGCGATCCTCCGCTCTTCCGTTGTCCCATACCACCACGAGATTAGAAACGATTACCCTGCTCAGACTCGGCCGAATACTTAACTTTATGAAATATCTGCTTGACAAATGTGAAATGATTCAGCAACCCATGCCACAACCTGCCGTTATCGAAAATACCGATGACCGCATCGAAACAGGCAAACTGCTGCTTCAACGCTTTTTATACGACGGCAAAATACTGGGCATAACTTCAAAGGGTGATGTTTTTGAACACAATGTTGCAATGGACCTGACGAATAATTTTCTTGAGAGGTTAAAATCACTGCATTTGCGTGGGTGCACATATCGTGAAAAAGAATTTTGATCCTATATACGCTTGTTCAAAACAACTGAAGTCGATTACGATAAACGCTAATAACCACCTTCGGATCATCGGTGATGACGATATTTTGTTTTATCCAGGTGGGCACTCTACCACGATCGATCATTTCGTCGATTTGATTTTCTATGCCTTTCCAAAATCCGCCTTTGCCCTCGGTGTCAAATAAAATAACAGGGACCGGCTCTATTATATTCAGTTTCATATTACAAAGGGTGATCCCCAGTTCTTCGAGCGAGCCTAAGCCACCGATATTGAAAATCGGAAAAGACGCCACCTCAAACCATTTCTGCCTGCTGTGACGACAGGTCGCTTGAAACACTTGGCAAAAATCAACATCGGTCGTCATAGATTGATCGGTGATGTCCAGAAAATTCGCACCGGAGAGAATGCCGCGTTCCCGGGCAAGCAAATTGGCCTGTTCCATCACGCCGCTTCCGCCGCCGGTAACAATACCGATATGCTGTCCCCAAAATTCAATAAGAGCATCCATAAGTTTTCCCAGGCGGGTTTCGCCTTCATTGGAAAGCCGAATATTTGATCCATAAAAGGCAAACAGCATGGACTTATGAAAGTCGGCCTGTCTTTCAGGCAACACGAAATAACCCTTTCCGTCACGCATGGTATGCACCATCAGACTGTTATTGAGCCCCGAAATCCAATACACCTCAATACCAAAGGCATGGTATTCTTGTAGGCGATTGTGGTCGAGTTGTGAAAGAAACGGACCACTTTCGCAGGAGGGCTCAAAGAAATACAGCGCGTCTAATTTTCTTTCGCAGGCTAAGTTTATAATATCCCGGTGTTCGATGAGGTTCGGAAAGTACTTCATCACAAGCATGGCCGGACCATTTTTTATAGCAGCATCCAGTTTGGAGGTTGCATAAACATGACTGCAATCACTTTTTAAAGAGTAATCGCGCCGGGCCACCGCACACATCGCTTTTGTAACCCCGCAAGGTTGACCCGGACCGTTTGAAAAAATCTGAGGTTGGCTAAGCCGATTGTCACCATTATTAAAGACAGCAATGGGTTTTTCTAGAAAATGACAAGTGGAGTGCTTAAAGTTGTCGAGTTGTTTTTCTAAATTTCGCAATTGGTCGTATGCGTAATAGGGGTGGCCGTTGCCAAATTTTTTCACTTTGGCGCTGTTTTTCGATTTCGCCGCGCAGTAGACCTTGGCGGAGATCAGTGGGTTTACAATGGGATGTTTGGTTTGGTTGACGATCTCTAGATAAATTCGAATACCCCTTGTTTTAATGGGGTCCAGGACCGTGGCCGGTAAATTCCTGCCAAGTTCAAAACCACTTTGCAAGACAACATAGTGCTCATTGAGATACATGGAGCAGGTCGTTATCACGCCTTTGCCTCCTTCGATGGTCACCGCGGATACATCTTTTTGAATCTGATACCGATTCAATAGTTCTCTGCCGTCTTCGCGTAATAAAATTCGGCTCAATGTATCCCTGTCGAGCGGTTCTCTCAGGTCACAAACGACTTTGTGTGGGGCGATAACGATACTGCCGTCAGCAGAAATCGTCGTGGATGCCGGAAGCTTGAGTTCGGAGCGCTTAATTGCCGCAAGCACTTCATCCGAAGTCAACAAGGCTTCGGGATCACAGAATACAAGCCTACCTACAGGCATACCCAAGGTAAAAAAATCCCGCAGTTCATTCAGATCCGGATAGCCCGGGATAACCGCTGAAGCCACAAGCTTTAGGGTTACGGTATCACCTTGAAGACCATCGGCAGACGGGGGGGCTGATTTTATTTGAACGCCCAGCCGAGCAATCCTTGATCGTTCACTGAAAACAATATGTTCAGGTTGATGTTTTAATCGCTGAATTAATGGATCGCTCAGGCCAAATGTCGTCTCAAAGGCAATGGTTTCGGAATCCGAATCTTTGACGTTTGTTATAATTCCATCATTCGATTGCAACAGGCCGCGAAATATGTGGTTGTTCTTCAGGCTCTTTTGATCCATGCATTATACCTTTTGTCGTTCGATATTCGTCGCTGATAATATTAACAAAATGAGACAACCTCATGAAACGTTGTTAGAGAAAAAAATAGACCGTCTCGCTTTTATATCGCCTAAAAATCGCTTATTCAAACTATTACGGGGAATAGACTGGCAAGCTGTTAAAGAAACGGATTAGTATTCAAGATTTGCTTTGAAAGCCATAGACGCGTATTAAATCAAATATCGAAAAAAAGCAATAGTTTGACAGTTGTGTTTTTCTGGTCAAATGATTTTACAATTTAATATTTCGGAAATATGATAAGCTTTTTTTTCGAAACTAAAGTTCGCTAGTATCTTTGGTTATCTGATAATATATTTTCAATTATTTTCATCAACGAATTGTTGATGACGATCTCCTCACTAAAATTGCTCAGGTCCATTTGAGCTAATTTTATATTATCAAGGACCCAACCGAAGCCTAAATTTTCAAAAAAGATTATGGTCTCCTTCCCCATCATCCGATCATCCTCCGTTTTCTATCTGCACTGCTTAATTATCCTGCAGTTTTTCGATCCTCCAGATCTTCAACAAAAATTCAAGTTGGCGGTGCGATCCAAAATTCATATCAGAAAGCAAAAAAACATTTTGTACAATATATATCGTCACATTGACTGCTTACTTTAGGAATTATCCCGCGTTCCAAAACCGATGATTTTTATTTGACACGCCAGATGCGATCTTCTATTATTTTTCTATCAATTACTGGAATAGCTAAAAATGATCATTTCCCAAGACGTCCCATCACAGCTATGGAAAAACGAAAAGGCATCAAAGGGCCTTTTTATCACCGACTTCGATGGAACATTACTCCGCTCTGATCGAACATTTGCTGCATCTGATCTCAAGGCATTAATGCAACTCGGTAAGCTGCATATCACCCGGGTTATTGCAACCGGGCGTTCAATTTTTTCTTTTAATACCGTCGCCGATTCAGGTTTGCCGATTGATTACGTTATCTTTTCAACCGGAGCGGGTGTGATTCATTTTCCGCGTAGTGAAATAGTCAGAAAGGTAAGTCTTGAAGACAGTGAGGTCAAGCGCGCATTCGACGTCCTGGTTGCGGAGAAACTCGACTTTATGATTCACCGGCCGATCCCCGAAAACCACAAGTTTGCTTATTATACATCCAACACCGAAAATAGCGATTTTGAAACGCGCATAACGCTTTACAAACCGTATGCGTTCCCCATCTCCCAAACTGTTGATGGTTTCGGTCCGGCAACCCAGTTACTTGCGGTGCTTCCGCCCTCGCAAAACACGATGATCGTAGATGACATCCGAAAAAAGCTATCTGATTTTAACGTCATTCAGACCACATCCCCCCTAGATGGTAAATCCACCTGGGTAGAAATTTTCCCGGCAAACGTATCAAAAAGCCTCACTGCTGATTGGCTTGCTAAAGAGCTTGATGTCGATCCTGAAGATACATTGGCTATGGGTAATGATTACAACGACTTGGACCTCCTTGAATGGTCCGCAGCCAGCTTTGTTGTCGCCAATGCGCCGGATGCGTTGAGGACCCGATTTGCCGCAGTGGCTTCCAATAATAATTGTGGCGTCGCTGAGGCAATTGATCGCTGGCTTGACGAAAAAGCTTTTTAACCAACATGCCATCAAAAGATAAGGAAAAACAGATATCTAACGTAATTGTAATTAACCCGTTTGAAGTGCCTGAAGGAAAAATGGAAACATCTCCCCATTATCCCGGCCTTTATGGAGTAGTTGGTTAAATTTGCCCAGAATGACTCGACTGTCTGGCTCTCACATGTGGGCTTTTAAAGAATCGCAGACGTATCGGCTTATTTCCGAGTCATTGACATCAAAACTTAAAGGATTCAAGGTTGTCCGATATGTTATACACAGCGTCATAATAAATTGCGTATTTGCACTTTGAATCGTTGATTTTAGTATTATTGTATAGGGTTAAACATGCAGAACGCTGTGTATGTATGCGAAATGGTTTATGCCGTTCTGTATAGTGAGTTTCAAACATAATTGTTTTATCCCACCACTTGCTTCACCGCTTCTTCAAAAATATTTAAGCACTCATCAATTTCGGCTGAGTTTACGGTAAGGGACGGACAAAACCGTATACTGTTTTCGCCACATCCTAGCAGTAACAATCCCTTTTCAAATGTCTTTTTAATGATCTGTGCTCGCCAATCGTCAGCCGGTTTTTTGGTTTCGCGATCCTTAACCAGTTCAACGCCCACCATCAATCCTTTTCCACGGACATCCCCCATACAGACATATATTTTTTGTAAATGATGCAAACCGGCCATCAATCGTTCCCCTTGTATGGCTGCGTTTTTCATTAAATTTTTTTCAAGTAGATCAATGGTTGCCATGGCCGCCTGGCAGGAAAGGGGATTGCCGCCGAAGGTCGATGCGTGGGAACCGGCTTCCCAGTTCATGATATCCGCCGGAGCGATCATGGCACCCAGCGGCAGCCCTGAGGCGATACCTTTTGCGAGCGCCATAATATCCGCTTCAACGCCAAAATGTTCCATGGCAAACATCTTTCCGGTGCGCCCCATACCGGACTGCACTTCATCGGCTACATAGAGAATGCCGTATTTTTGTGCAATCTTATACATCTCCTTGTGAAACCCCGGCGGCGGTACAATGTATCCGCCCTCACCTTGAATGGGCTCGACAAAAATGGCGGCCACCTCTTCGGGAGGCACGGTGGTTCGAAACAAGGTGTCTTCAATCCAACGCACACAAAACAATTCGCACTGCGGATAACAAAGATTGTAGGCGCAGCGATAACAATAGGCATAGGGAATATGGGTGATGCCGGGCACAAACGGATTGTAATGTTTTTTTTGAACCGTTTTACTGGCAGTAAGAGACAGTGCGCCCATGGTTCGCCCATGAAAGCCGCCAAAGAATGCTATATTTAATTCCCGCTTGGTATGCCAGCGGGCCAGTTTAAATGCAGCTTCCACCGCTTCAGCGCCGGAGTTGCCAAAATATGCGCGCTTTTTCCCTTTGCCCGGTGCCATGGAGGCCAGTTTTTCAGCTAAAATTATCTGAGGCCTGTAATAAAAATCTGTTCCCGACATATGCAGCAATTTTTCTGACTGAGCCTGAATGGCTTTAACAACCTGCGGATGACAATGTCCGGTAGCATTGACGGCAATACCTGCAGTAAAGTCCAAAAAAATATTTCCGTCGACATCGTGAACCCAGAGTCCCTCAGCCTTTTCAACCACCAATGGATAAATTCGGGTATAAGATGGAGAAACATAAGATTTATCAAGTTTTATCAATTTCTTTGCTACAGGACCCGGAATTTCAGTTTTAATCTGCGCAGATTTTTTCATGATTTCTCCCGAAAAATTCCAGACGTTACAGAATTGCCTAAGAACATTAAGATTCAAAACATTATCAAACACAAATCCAAAGGCATCCGATTCACTTAGAACAGATATTTTATACTCTAATAACAACAGCTTATCTTCATTCCACAAAAACGTCAAGAGTGTAAAACTTTTGTAAAATCTGCCTGCATGCGTTGACACGCAATAACTAGTCTTTGTAGAATTATAGATAGAAGAGATTATGGATTGAGGGATTGGGGATTTGGGGAATTTTCGAAATTTCTAATTTCATTTCTTTTGTACTTCGAATTTCCGGTTTATCCGGGTGAGGAGTTATTTCATGAATCGAATTAAAACCGTATTTCTTCTATTGGCCCTGATACTCATTGCAGTGCCGTCATCGGTAAATGCAAAAGATCATTCAACCATTCGCAAAGCAGCCCAGCAGGCACATAAAGACGGCAATTGGAAAGATGCCTATACGCTGTATCGCAAATTGGGTTTGGAAGTCGAAAATGATCCCAAACAGGTGGGTCCAGATTTTACCCAGGCCTGGCAATGTCTGCATCAGTTAAACCGCTTAAACGAGCTGGATGCATTTCGCGAGCAAGTAATTGAACGGCATCGCAAAAACTGGCGCCTATTGCAGGCGGCCGCGCGAAGTTACATCCAAAATACCCATTGGGGATATATGATTGCCGGTGAATTTTACCGGGGTGGTCATCGTGGGGGTGGCAAATACGTCAATGCCATTCAGCGCGATCGTGTGCGTGCCCTGCAGCTGATGAAGCACGCTATGGATCTCACCGCTGAAGAAACCCCTAAATCAGAGGTAGCCTATTTTTACCTTGAGTTCGCCCGTATGTTCATGCAGTACCGCGGTTACCATCAGGCCTGGCGCCTGCAGTATTTAACCGACCTATCCCGTCTGCCCGACTATGAGCCGGGTTATGGCTATGAATACGATCAAAGACTGCAGGGCGCACCGGTAGACGCCCAGGGACGCCCCATTCTCCATCAGCTTCCGCAACGCTTTGACACTGCACAATCCGATGGTGAACGCTGGCGATACCTTTTAATGCGCGCTGTTAACACGGACAATCGCTTGGAGAATCAAGTAAAGTATAACTTTGCTGCTTTTCATCACCAACAATTCGGCGTGCAGACATTATCATCCTATGGTGCCTTTTTCCTCGGCCGCAAATCGATCGGGGAAGAAGATTTAAAAAACGACCAAAGCGGGCCTTACGAAGTTCATACCTTGGCCGACACCGAGACGATCGCAAAATTAGCCGTCGGTGTAAGGCGTTTTGATCTTCCCGACGAGTTTAACTATATTAAACTTCTAAATGAAATCGTTCAAACACCGGATACCGGCTATGCGAATCAAGCAACGCGGCTTTTGGCCCAGATATATGAAAACCGCCGGCAATATGATCGCGCAGTCGACTTTTGGCAATTGTACAAAAACTATCATCGATCTGAAGCCCAGCAACACATCGACCAGATTATCAAAAGCTGGGGGGTTTTCGAACCTGTCGGCTCTCAACCTTCCGGCCGTCATCCGACCGTTGAATATCGCTTCCGCAACGGCCAGCGCGTAAATTTCACGGCATATCGCGTCCGCGTGAACCAGGTGTTGCAAGATGTCAAAGCCTACATTCGGTCTAGCCCCCGACGTTTGGATTGGAACAAAATAAATTTAAATAACATTGGATACCGCCTCGTTCATGAGAATCAGACCCGCTATATCGGTAAAAAAGTAGCGGACTGGCAAATGGAACTGAAACCCGATGCAAGACATTGGGACAAACGTATCACCGTCAACCTGCCCGAGGAATTGAAACAGCCCGGCGCGTATCTTGTGATGGCGGAAATAAATGACGGTAACACGGCACGCATCATCATATGGGTCAATGATACGGTCATTATCAAAACGCCGCTGAAAAAACAGGTCCTTTACTATGTAGCCGATGCGGTTACCGGCAAACCCGTTGCCGACGCTACGGTAAAATTTTTCGGCTATCGCACCCAGCGCATTAAAAATACCAACCGCTATCGCGTGCGTCACACCAGCTTTGCCCGCCAAACCAACCGCGACGGTCTGCTGATATTAGGTCCGAACGAAATGAAAAACAACCTGAGCTGGCTGGCAACGGTCACAACCGCTGAGGGTCGTCTGGCATTTCTGGGATTCTCCAATGTCTGGTATCCAAATTATTATGATCGCGAATACAATCAAATCAAAACCATCTTCATGACGGATCGGCCGGTTTATCGGCCCGGTCAAAACGTGCAATTCAAAGCCTGGGTCCGGCATGCAAAATACGATAAAAAAGATGTATCCCGCTATGCCGGGCAGAGCTTTACCGTTCGCATACGCAATCCCAAAAATGAAGAAATTTACACAAAGACCATGCGCGCAGATGAATACGGTGGATTGACCGGCGAATTTGAGCTTCCTTCCGATGCGGCTTTAGGGGTGTACCATATTTCTCACGGATCGGGAATCGTATACGGCGGTCATACATTTCGGGTGGAGGAGTATAAAAAGCCCGAGTTCGAAGTGACAATAGAGGCCCCGGGTGAACCGGTGATGCTGGGCGAAAAAATAGCCACCTTAATTAAGGCCAATTACTACTTCGGCGCTCCGGTGACCGAGGCCACCGTAAATTACAGGGTGTTGAGAACCGAACACGACAGCCGCTGGTATCCGGCGTTTAATTGGGATTGGTTTTATGGAACGGGATATTGGTGGTATGCCTATGATTATCCATGGTACCCGGGTTGGCACGAATGGGGCACCAGGCAGCCGATGTGGAGCTGGTGGCATCATCGGCCGCAACAACCGCCGGAAGTCGTTGCCGAAGGTGAAGTTCATATCGGGCCCGATGGCACAACCAAGGTAGTTATTGATACGGAGTTGGCGAAATTGATACACGGCGACACAGACCACCGCTATACCATCAGCGCGGAGGTACGCGATCAATCCCGGCGAACCATTATGGGACAGGGGCAAGTTCTGGTCGCCCGCAAGCCTTTCAAGGTATATGCCTGGGTGGATCGTGGATATTATCGTGTGGGCGACACCATTCATGCCGGCTTCAAAGCCCAGACATTGGATCAAAAGCCGGTTCAAGGAACAGGTGTGCTGAGGCTGCTGCGCATCACGTATACGGATAATAAACCGGTGGAAGCCGAGGTTCAGCGGTGGTCTCTGGAGACCGACACCGAAGGTCAGGCGAATATCCGGATTCAGGCTTCAAGCGCCGGTCAATATCGTCTATCCTATACCGTCACCGATGGTAACAAACATAGGATTGAAGGTGGCTATATTTTCACGATACGGGGTGCGGGCGACGATGGTTCGCAATATCGCTTCGCAAAGATCGAATTGATTACCGACAAACGCGAGTATAGCCCAGGAGATAAGGTTCGGCTGTTGATGAACACCGACCGCATAGGTGCGGCGGTGGTGCTGTTTGTCCGCCCGGCGAACGGGGTTTATTTACCGCCTAAAGTCATTCATATGACCGGCAAAAGTGCAGTGGAGGAGATTACCATCACGCAAAAAGACATGCCCAATCTTTTTATCGAAGCCCTCACCGTCTATGATGCCAAGGTACACAGTGATTTGCGTGAAATTGTGGTACCGCCCGAAAAGCGGGTATTAAACGTCAAGGTAACACCTTCAAAAAGCGCATATCTGCCCGGACAAAACGCCAAACTCAACATTCAACTCACCGATTACGATGGAGAGCCGTTTACGGGTACGACCGCAATCACCGTATACGACCGTTCCGTGGAATACATCTCCGGTAGGTCCAACGTGCCTGAAATTCGCAGTTTTTTCTGGAAATGGCGCCGTTCCCACTACCCCCAAAAGGAGTCCAACCTGTTGCGCTGGTCATACAATTTATTAAAAAAGGGTGAAATCCCGATGCGAAATATCGGTGTTTTCGGCTATCTGACAGAAAAAACTGCTGAAGATCATCTCGCAAAAGACGAAGTTGGCAAAGCAAAAGGGGCGGCTGAATTTAAAGCCGCTGCACGTTCCCATATACAACCCGCTCCGGCCGAAACCGAAGTGGCGGAGGAAGGATTGGCAGACCGGGAACCACTCGCTATCCGCGAGCGCGCTAAAAAAGAGAAAGCCGGAAAATTTCCAACACCCGGGGCCGAAGACCTGGTGCAACCGACCGTGCGAACCCGGTTTGCCGATACGGCTTTTTGGGCCGCTACCGTGAATACAGACGAAAGCGGATTTGCCGAGGTGGATTTTGCGATGCCCGAAAATCTTACCGGCTGGAAAGTCAAAGTGTGGGCCATGGGTCACGGGACTAAAGTCGGAGAAGGTTCGACGGATATCGTTACCCGCAAGGATCTGATTGTACGACTGCAGGCACCGCGTTTCTTTATTGAAACCGACGAGGTCGTGCTTTCGGCAAACGTGCATAATTATTTAAAAAGCAAAAAATTGGCTGAGGTAAAGCTGAACATTGAAGGTGGGTGCCTCGGACTGATGAAAGGAGAGGATGCCGAACAGTCGGTTCGCATCGATTCCAACGGTGAGAGGCGCGTGGATTGGCGGGTGAAGGTATTAAAGGAAGGCGAGGCCATTGTGCGCATGATCGCACGTACCGATGAAGAATCCGACGCCATGGAAATGCATTTTCCGGTATATGTTCACGGCTTTGCCAAGCAAATTCCCAAAAGCGGTGTCATTCGGCCCGATGAGACCAGCACCGTTGTTTCCTTTGACGTTCCCGCTGCGCGTCGGGTAGATGAATCACGGCTGGAGCTGCGGTACTCGCCAACCCTGGCCGGCGCCATGGTGGATGCATTGCCCTATCTGACAAGCTATCCTTACGGATGTACCGAGCAGACGCTCAACCGGTTTCTGCCGACGATCATCACCCAGCACACCCTGAAGCAAATGGGTCTGGATTTAAAACAAATCAAAGAAAAATTGACCAACCTCAATGCCCAGGAAATCGGAGACGACAAACACCGCGCAAAGCGCTGGAAACGCTATGATCACAGTCCCGTGTTTGATGAAGAAACAGTCGCCGATATGGTAAAAACAGGGATTAAACGACTGGCCGACATGCAGTTATCCGACGGGGGTTGGGGCTGGTTTAGCGGATATGGCGAGCGATCCTATCCGCACACCACCGCTTTGGTCGTTCATGGCCTGCAGATTGCGCGGGACTGCAATGTCAGCCTTCCCGGCGGTATGCTGGAAGCCGGTGTGCGCTGGCTGAAAAACTATCAGGCCAAAGAACTGGTGCGTTTGAAGCGCTGGGATCAAGAAAAGAAAAACGGCAAGTCCCAGGCCGATAATCTGGACGCCTTTATCTATATGGTACTGGTTGATGCAAACAGCGAGGACAAAAACATGCGCAACTATCTTTACCGGGACCGCAACACATTGTCCGTTTATGCCAAGGCCATGTTCGGTATGGCCTTGCACAAAATCGGCGATGCCGAAAAGCTGACAATGATGATCAGAAATATCGAACAGTATCTGGTTGAGGATGAGGAGAATCAAACCGCTTACCTGAATTTATCCAACAGCGGTTACTGGTGGTACTGGTACGGCTCAGAGTACGAAGCCCATGGGTATTACCTGAAGCTTTTGTCACGCACAGAACCCGGAAGCCAAACAGCATCACGACTTGTCAAATATCTGCTCAACAACCGCAAACACGCTACCTATTGGAACAGCACGCGCGATACGGCCGTCATAGTAGAAGCGTTCGCCGAGTATCTGGCTTCCAGTGGAGAAGATCGACCGGATTTAACGCTGGATGTCTATTTCGACGGCCGGAAGATGAAAACGGTCCGGATTACGCATGAAAATCTATTTACATTTGACAATAAATTCATTCTCGAAGGTAAATCGATTACGAGCGGAGAGCACACATTGGAGATTGTCAGATCCGGCAGAGGTCCGGTGTATTTTAATGCCTATCTGGACTATTTCACCCTTGAAGACTTCATTAGCCGAGCGGGTCTTGAAATCAAGGCCCAACGCAGGGTCTATCGCTTAAGGCGAGTGGACAAAAAGATTAAAGATGTGGGCTCTCATGGACATGTCGTGGATCGAAAGGTGCAAGCGTATGAACGCGATATGCTGGAAAATTTTGCAACGGTCAAAAGCGGGGATCTGGTTGAAATTGAACTGGAGATAGAATGCAAAAATGATTATGAATATCTGGTATTTGAAGATCTGAAAGCTGCCGGATTTGAACCGGTAGAGGTCCGCAGCGGTTATAACGGCAATGAATTAGGCGCTTATGTGGAATATCGCGACCAAAAGGTCTGTTTCTTTGTCCACCGACTGGCCCGCGGTCGCCACAGTGTGAGCTATCGGGTGCGAGCGGAAATACCCGGTAAATTCAGTGCGTTGCCTACGAAAGTGTACGCCATGTATGCCCCTGAACTGAAAGCAAATTCAGATGAGATCAAATTAATCGTAATGGATAAGTAAATCCGGTTGAAACCGTTCATTGGATTGCATAATTATGGTAAACTTTAATCTACAATTTATGTAGATCTTTTTCACGGAGATGAAGATGTCGGCAAAAATAAACAAACGGGTTCCCCTATACAAAGGAAAGGTATTTCAGTTGGTTTCTGAAAATATTACCTTAGAAAACGGTGTGACAACGGATATGGAATTTGTTCTTCACCCGGGGGCCGCAGCGATCGTGCCCATGCTCAATGAAAAAAAAGTACTTTTAATTAACCAATACCGTCATGCGCTTCGAAAATTTATATGGGAGATCCCTGCAGGAACACTGGACCCAAAAGAAAGCGCGGTTACCTGCGCACAAAGAGAATTGATTGAAGAAACAGGTTATTCTGCAAAAAAATGGCAGAAGTTAGGAGAAATTACACCGGTTCCCGGATACTCGAATGAACGCATTTGTATTTTCCTGGCAACGGAAATGGAGCCTGCCGCACAAAACCTCGATGAAGACGAAATCCTGAATGTTAGGGAGGTTAAATTTGATGAAGCATTAAATATGATTCATCGAGGAGAAATTCAGGATGGCAAAACAATATCCGGTCTTTTTCTGGCAAATACATGGTTAAACAAAGATAGTTCAAATTTTTAAGCCCTCAATTAGATCTCGGTATCAATTGGAGCGGAAATCAAGAAAAAATGGGCGAACATATTGAGACATATTTAAATAAGCTGAAAACAAAAGCTCTAATAAATGGAGCGACTGATGCTACAATTATTGATGCAATATTTTGCAACATTAGGGTAAACCTTCCTGCAGTTCGCTTCAAACTGAATGCTTACCCGTCATACTTGATATTTTGACTTTAATCACCAGGGTTTCTTTCAATGCAGCATCCTTAAACTTATAGATCTGATCGGCATACTGGGCCGTAATAATTTCCAGCGCGCGGCGTTTTTCCTCCAAATCCTCCACAATAAAAGCTTCTCCAAATCCAATAACGCTGCGGTACTTCATTCCCCAATCACATCCTGTTTTGCCCGGTTTGACTTCGGTTCCGACGTCAAACTCGAAACAGACATTGTTGTTTCGCTCTAAAATCTCACGTTTTTTGCCCTCTTTTGCGCAATGAAAATAGAGGGTGTTGTCCGCATAACCGAAGCATAAAGGTACAATGTATGGTGCGCCGTTATCAGATAATGCTAAACGGCATACCAATGACTGTTGAATAATGGATTCAATGTTAGATTTATCGGTGATCTCTTTTTCGTTTCTTCTCATTATATGTCCTTTTCTCTGTCATCATACAACCATAATTGAGCGAAAGCTCAATTAGTTGTTTATTGGTTATTCGTTTCGAGATATCGATGATTTAAACGACATTCCAATGATGATGCTGAAATTAGATTGTGGAGAATATCCTTTCAATTAACAAATCTGGTTATTCAGAAAGACCAAGTTAACAAATAGCGAATAAGGATTAACTGCCCAATTGGGCAATTTCCGATCATTTAGGATAACATTAAGTGCTTTTCAAAGCGCTGGCATATAGCACGATTGTTTGTGCGAGTCAACGACCACCCGCAAACAGACTGTGTCGCAATTGGCAAAACTGCGCATACTACTCTTTTTGTCATTCCGAGTCCGTCACTCCGGTGAACCCCTTTATTTATCTGTGCAATCTGGGAAATCGGTGGATTAGACGGCGGCGGGATTTGGTCGAGATTGATTGACTTGCGACTGAGTCAAGCTTTGCTGTTCCAAGGCCGGTAAAACAGCAATGATACCAACAAAAAACCAGAAAGGCTCCATGATGCGAACGATAATAAATGTGTTGGCAGCCAAAGAGTGAAAAAGTAAACCAGTATATCCGGCAAGAAATCCTATGCCAAGCCCTCTAAAATACGGGCTTTTCACAGATCTTATATTTTTAATAGCCAATTTTAAAATAGAATATAAAAGGTAAATAAATGTCATAAAACCAATAAGCCCTGTCTCAACCAATACCCTTGGGTATTGGGCATCCACGAACTTATACCCGGTAATGCCATATCCGAATAATGGATAGCGGGGCCAATCTTTTAAAACCTCATTCCAGCTAGCCAGCCTGGCTGATGTTGACGTATCCAAACGTAACGTACCGACTTTTAGCTGCCCCGGTCTTTCCGGTTGTGTAAATGTATGCAAAATTCTATTCTTCACCGATGTTGGAAGAAAAAGCGGACTGATGAGAAAGAACATCAAAATCAATCCAATGATAACCACCCGCCGCCGAACCATTGAACCGATAACCAAGCATGCCGGTATCAAGGCCAGAAAAGAAGACCGCGATTGGGTAAATAAAAAAGGTGGAATAATACATATAAGTAACAATACAAGCAATTGTTTGGTTCTTTTATCGTCAACCTTGACCAACACCCCGGCAGCCACCGCTCCGATAAACAACAGATAGCCACCAAAGGTATTCGGTTCTCTGGTTTGCCCTTCAAAGGGAGCGCTCACGCGTTCACCGCTCGGTATCTGGAGGATACCGATTATTGATGTGATCAAGCATGTCAGAAAAAGACAAAATATAAATCGCTTAATCTGGTCGGTGTTTTTAACATGATTGACCATCATAAAAAATACAACAAAGTATTCGATATACTTTAACACAAAGAATGCGCCCGTTTTCGGACTCACCCGTCCCCCCAGAATTCCCAGACCGGTCGAAACCAGACACACCAGAACATAAAAAAGAATTGCCAAATTCAACGGTGTTTTCAACAAGAGACCAAGCTCTTTATGGATCGCATTTTTAGCAAACCAACTTATTCCAATGACGACCAGCAAGAGGTCTTCGAAGCGCAACGTTACACCTCTTTCAAGAGATGCGCCCGCTGTTTGTCCAATTATTATCTCAGGGCTCAATAGCATGGAAAAGATTAGAATATAAAACCCCCACTCAATGTTGATGAATGAAATCGTGAATATTACCAGGCATAATGTTCCCCACAGTGAAAGAGAGGAAGGATTTTGTGAAATTAGAAAGCCGGCCAAAATGGCTGTAATTAGAAATATTGCGAAAAATAGAGGCGATCGCATCGTTCTAATTCGATCGGAAGAAGGGCTTATTAGATGATATCAGCCAATTCTCAATGGTAAAATTTATATTCTGCCAAAAGATCACGCTCAGTACCAAAGCCACTGCAACAATAAGCAGCAGGATTCGAACTAAATTTTTCTTTATTCCTGTTTCTTAATTCCTGATTTTACGAAATTATGAACATATGATTTTAAATCATGCTTCTTTTTCGGCGTTGCACCATAACCGTAATAATAATGGGAATGATACCGGTAATACTCGGGGCCTTCTTCTGATTTTACATTATTTAAGATGATCCCCACTAATTTGGCATCCACGTTCTCGAGGTTTGATTTGGCCCGTTTCAATACGCCGCGACCGATCTTCCCCACTTTGTAAACTAAGAATACGCCATCCACCAGGGTGGCAATTTCAGGGGCATCGGCCACCGGTAATATGGGAGGCGCATCGATAAAAATGAAACTGTAATCCTGTTCGACTTCCTGCAAAAAATCTCTAAAGCGTGTAGAACTTAATATTTCAGAAGGATTCGGGGGCCGGGTTCCGGCTGTTATGATATGCAGGTTATCCATGCCCGGCGTTTTCAGAATATCATCAATCCCAAAGTCACCCAGCATGACATCGGAGATCGTATTGTATATATCCTTCCATTGATAGTTTCCCAGCACATAATCTGTGAGTCCCGGGGCTTCAGGCAACCCAAAAATTTTGTGGACGAGTGGTTTGCGTAAATCCGCATCGATCAAGAGTACCTTGTTTCCGGCCTGCGCCATGATAAGTGCCAGGTTGACAGCATTCAAGGTTTTTCCTTCTTGCACGAAGGAACTGGTGATTAAAAAAACTTTGCCTTTCGTTTCCAGCCGTAAAAATTGCAGGTTGGTCCTCAATGTCCGAAATGCTTCCGCCCCCATAGATTCAGGTTTAAAATGTGTTACAAGATCCTGCATTCTTGTTATGGACGGATCTCTTCGATCAGAGCGCCGCTTGGTTTTTTCATCACCTTGCAATAAGGGGATAACCCCAAGCACCGGAACCTGTAACAATTCTTCCACATCCTCGATGGTCCCCATCGAGGTATCAATTAGCTCCACCAGAAAGGCAAACACTAATCCGATAATAAGGCCAACAACAATTCCGGTGACAACAATTATCAATTTGGAGGGAATGTTAAAAGGCCGGACAGGCAATACAGCCGGTTTGACAATAGAAACTTCATCTACTTTGCTGGATTCCTGAATCAAGGTTTCCTGATACTTTTCCTTTAATTGAGAATATAAAGCGGCCTGCAGGTCGACTTCCCTCTGAAGCCTGACCATTTGCAAGGCCTTTTCGGGCAGGCGCTGATTTTCTTCGCGCAGCCTGTTCATTTTTTCCAACAAATCCTGTTCACGAGTTTGATACGTTCTCAAAAGAGAGCCGAGCTCTTTTTTCGTCTCTTGAATCACAGCCTGAATCTGGTCATCTATCTCTCTGACTTGGGGATGTTTCTCGGTTAGATTGATAAGTAACGTTCGCCGCTTTAATAATAGCTCACTGAGTTTCGTTTTTAATCCATACACCGGAGAATCCGGAAGAGCAGAAAAGAAAATCCGTTCGAATGTACCGGGCTCACCTTTTTTACCGCTGCTAAGGTTACGCAATTGAGAGGCAACCTCCTGCCTTTGGGATTTTACTTTCTCGTACTCTGCTTCAACGGTATTGAGCTTGTCCAGCGTATTTTGAGTTTGGGCATCCATTGAAATCAGCGCACAACTTTCTTTAAAGGTCTTGAGGTCACGCTCGGCCTCCCTCAATTTTACAGAAGTTAATCGAAGTTGTTCCTCAATAAAGTTTTTGGTTTCAAATGTTTTTTTGTTTTTCTCCTGGATGTTATATTCTCGATATGCTTGCGCAACTGCATTGGCCGCCATGATAGCTTCACGCGGATCTTGAGAAACGGCCCGTATGTCGATGATTTTGGTTCCCTCCTGGTTTTCCGCTTCAACCATGGATCTCAGGCGCTCGATCACAATTAAATGCTTTTTGTTGATACGAATCGCCTCGGCCGCAAGATCCTTAGGTATCCATTCCAACAATTTAGCCGCTCTGGCTAAAACCGGAAAACTCTTTATAATGTATGCACGAGTTTCCATATTTTCCCATTGCAGCCAATACGGTCCTGTTAAAATAGAGGCCGTCTGCGCGGATCTGTCGATTTTGATTGCTGCAATGGCTTTATAAAGCGGAACCGGCTCCTTAAATTTGGCGAATCCATGACTACAAATCGCAACCAGCACGACCATAAATATGATCGAGGCTTTTCTTTTTCGAATGATTCTCCAATAATCTCTGAGATCTACATCATACTGCGCCATAGCTGAAACCTATATAGAATATTCACACCGTCGAATCATCACCCGCGTCAATCATTACCTTTCACCACATCAACAGCGTCATCCCAATCTTTGACAATACGTGCCGGCCAAATTACCAGTTCGAGCAGCGGTCGGATACGTTTTGCAAAAAGATTGATTTCTCCAAAACCGGTTCGCGGAACATAGACTAGGTCACCGCTGGTAAGAAAAATATTTTGCGATTGATCGCCTTCTTCAATCAACCGGCTAAGATTCGTTGAGATAATTTCGGGCCGAGTAGGATCGCCCCGCACGACTTTTGTGTTCCTTGTGGCAGCAAAAACGGTTGCTCCACCGGCTTCGGCGATGGCATCAAACAATCTCATTTCTGAACCGATATACTCGTATGCTCCCGGTTTTTCAACTTCGCCGAATACATAGATTCGATTTCCCTTTTTATCAAAAGTCGGTACAAACACGACGTCGCCATCATCTATAATAAAATCCTGTTCGGGATCTCCCTTATGTATGGCGACAAATAGATCTAAAGAGATGATTCGACCGTCTTTACGGCGAATACTGACGTTTTTCAAATCTGCATCCTTGGAAGGTCCTCCGGCTCTGGTAAGTGCTTCCAACAGGGTGGTCTTGCCGCTAAGTTTGTATTCACCGGGACCTGTACCCGCATATCCCTTATAGATGATGGCGCCGAGTAAAGTTACAACTTTGCTATTGTATTCTTTTACCGCCACGTCGACGCGTGGTTTTTTAAAATATTCTCCAATTTTTTTGGTAAGCAGATCATCCAACTGCGAGGATGTAAGGCCATCGACCGGGAGGTTTTCCACGAAACCAAAGGAGATTTTTCCATCCTGTCGAACCAATATTTCTTGTTTCTTATATTCGTTACCCTTCCAGGAGGTAATTTCAAGAACATCCCCGGGTCCAATCTTATATTCTGCCCTTCCATTGACGGTGGCAAATACATTATTTTCTAAGGGTGCTTCCAAGACGGCCAATCTATTTTTGTCGGCAAGCTGTTCAATATCCATGTACCTTCGCGTTAATCCATCGTCCGGTTTACCCTGCCAAACTTTAATACCCTCTCCGGAGCTAGCCGCACACATTTCCGGATAACCGTCCTTATTCAAATCGGCAAGCACCATTTCATAATATGTTCCCGTAGAGGGAAATTGCCCTTTGACAAGTTGCCACAGATTTTTTCCCAGATTCTGCCAGGCTAAAATACCTCTGTGATTAATCGAGCTCGCCACTATATCAACATCACCATCATCGTCCAAGTCGACGGGTAAAACCGTCCAGAAGCTGTCCCCGGCTATTTGGGTATATTCTTTTTCGACGGTTTTGTATTTTTCTGGATTTGCCTGGACATTGCGCTTCAAATGGTCTGCAGGACTCCTTATTCTTCGGAATCGGCCTTTGCCATCTCCCAAAAAAATCCTGGTATTGGCCCTATAAGTGCCCGTCAATATATCCAAATTCTTGTCCGCATTCACATCTCCGATGGTAACACCGTAGAAACTGCCTTGACTTATGGGGTAGGCAGCCGACCAGTGGCCTGCGCCATCTCCCAGCCAAATACGCAAGGCTCCATTGGTGCCCCAGCCTGCACCCACTAAATCCAGCTTCCGATCACCATTTACATCGGCCATGGCCACATCCATGTATTTTCCGGTCACGGTGGGTCCGGACTCTTTAACCCAGCCTCCTTTTCCATCCCCCAGCCACACTTGAATGCCAGCCTGGGTTTCTGATGTACAGTTTGCGGCAATGATATCAAAGTGACCGTCTCCGTTCACATCTCCGGTTTTCACGCTCTGATAGGTATTAATTTCTACGGGACCTTTTGAATTTTTCCATTTGCGGTCGGATTGGTTGATCCATACGCGAATCCCGGAGGTTTCCTTTTGAAGGGTGAAAACAATATCGTTCAGTCCGTCTTCATTGAAATCCGCCACCGCAACGGAGGTCACATCGCCTTTAACCGGCAGAATTTGCGATTCGGAAATACCGCCCTGTCCATCGCCGTAATTGATGGTTACCATCCCCGGTGCCGAGGCCCCGCCGACGACATCCAGATAGCCGTCATTATCCAAATCCTCTACGGCTACCGCATAAAAGTTGCCGGCTGATGCCAGACCATCGGACTTGGATTTGACAACCGGCGTTTTATAACTCTTTTTCTGGGCACATCCGTAGGCAAGCAGAATAGCGCAGCCTGCTAAAATCAAACCGATTTTTAAAAGCGTTATGCTTTTTTGCTTTTTTACCCGTTCGATAATTGGGTGCATTTTCATGATCCCAGATCCTCAATGGCATCTTTTACAATTTTGCTATCAATAATTTTGGGCTTACGCATCAATCCGATAAGCAAGCACCGGTCACATATATTGTTTATCCGAAGCGGAATGCCGCCGGAGTATTCGTAGATGAGATCAATCGCTTCTTTGGAAAATATTCCCCGAGAAGCGCCGGCACTTTTTAATCGAAATAAAACATAGCGCAATGTGTCTTTACTATCCAAGGGGTCCAGATTAAATGTTATGCTGATCCTTTCCTTGAGCGGTTGGAGTTCCGTAATGTTTTTCAGCAACGGTGGTTGGCCGAGCAAAATCAGCGTAATCAGAAATTCATCACCATGCTGCATATTAAGCAGCATTCTTAACTCATCCAAGGTAGCCCGATTCCCAATCACATGGGCTTCATCGACGGCCAGCACCGTGCTGACGCCGTGCTGGGCATTCTGATGGAGTAATTTTTGAAGTCGATCAAGCAGCACCGTTTTAGAGCCATTCGTGTTTTCCAAATTATCACCTAATTTTATTAAAATGGCTTTGATGAGATCAATCGGTTGTAAAGCGGGATTTGATATGGTCTTGAGCTGAAACATATCTTTATTGAGACGGTTTTTTAAGGCTTTTGTAATGGTGGTTTTCCCGCATCCAACCTGACCCGTGAGCATGGCAACCCCTTTGTGGTACTCGATGGCATAAAGCAGCCGGCGCAGGGCTTCCTCATGCTGAGGTGATTTGAAAAAAATCTCACGACTGGGTGCATTGCCAAAAGGTGCTTTTTTAAGACCCCAATGCTCTAAATACATAATGACACCTTCCTTTTCATCTTTCGTGTTTTCGTGGTTTTTATTTTTCGGAACTATAACCAAAAAAAGTCTGATGGTGTATTCTATCTTATCTCACCCCCACCCGGCCTCCCCCGTCAAGGTGGAGGAGTTATTACTTCCCTCCCTTGGCGGGAGGGATTGAGGGAGGGGGATAAAATGACGTCATCTGCTTTTTGGGTTATAGTTCCGTTATTTTTTTGGCTCCCTTCATGTTTTCGAAAGTTGCTGAATTTCTTCA
>WOR8_10000435_pt1 | contig 43072 bp, 37 predicted proteins | sample DeeMarSeWOR38_10_FD_19890 | JGI IMG/M metagenome (IMG submission 19890)
GTCGATGGGGCAGTCCAGGTCCTGCATTGCCTGCTGCATGCAACGCACTGCCCCCTCGCCCGATGGCTGTACCATATCGTAGCCGTCCGATGTGGCGCCGTAGCCTACGATCTCGGCATAGATCCTTGCGCCGCGCCTGCGGGCATGCTCGAGTTCTTCCAGTACAACCATGCCGCCACCGCCGGCAATGACGAAGCCGTCGCGCGTGGCATCATAGGGCCGGGATGCGGTGGTCGGGGTCGCGTTGTACTTGGATGACAGTGCACCCATGGCGTCGAACATCAGCGTCAGTGACCAGTGAAGTTCCTCGCCGCCGCCGGCGAAGATGATGTCCTGCTTGCCGAACTGTATCAGTTCATAGCCGTTGCCGATGCAGTGGGCGCTGGTCGAGCAGGCGGAACTGATCGAGTAGTTGACGCCGTGTATCCTGAATGGCGTCGCCAGACAGGCCGAGGTCGTGCTCGACATGGTACGGGGTACCATATAGGGTCCGACGCGGCGTATGCCTTTCTCGCGCAGCAGATCCACTGCCAGAACAACATTCTCCGTGGATGCGCCGCCGGATCCGGCGATCAGGCCGGTGCGCGGGTTGGAGACCATGTCGTCTTCCAGTCCCGAGTCCTCAACCGCCTCCTGCATGGCGATGTAGTTGTAGGCCGAACTGTTACCCATGAAGCGGCGCAGTTTGCGGTCGATCCGGTCCTCTATGTCAATATTCACCGTCCCGGCAACATGGCTGCGGAAGCCGAGTTCCTCGTATTCAGGGATGAATTCGATGCCGGAGCGCCCTTCCCGCAGGGCAGCCGCAGTTTCTTCCTTGTTGTTGCCAAGACTTGAAACGGTACCGATACCGGTTACAACGACACGACGCATGACAGGCTTCCTAGAAATTATCTGTTGAGGTGAAAAGGCCAACGCGCAGTCCGCTGGCATGATAAATCTCACGGCCATCCACCGCGACAGTGCCGTCGGCGATGCCCATGTTGAGTTTGCGCTGGATGACGCGCTTCATATCGATGCGGTAGCTGACCAGCGTGTTTTTCGGTGTCACCTGGCCGGTGAACTTGACTTCGCCGGCACCCAGGGCGCGACCGCGACCGGGGCCGCCGTTCCAGCCGAGATAGAATCCGACCAGCTGCCACATGGCGTCGAGCCCCAGACAGCCCGGCATGACCGGGTCACCGTCGAAGTGACAGCCGAAAAACCACAGGTCCGGCTTGATATCCAGTTCGGCGAGGATCTGCCCCTTGCCATAGGCGCCACCGTTGTCGGTGATGTTGATGATCCGGTCGAACATCAGCATCGGTGGCAGGGGGAGCTGGGCATTGCCCGGCCCGAACATCTTGCCATGCCCGCAATCTATCAGTTCATCATAGGTGAAGCTGCTTTTTTTCCGGGCAGCCGTGCTGGCCATGCTGTTTGACATAAGTGCTGTTCCTGCGGGTTAGCCGAGCAAGTCGGAGGGCGATCCGGGATAAACGCCGCCATTATCGCACGTTGCCGGGTGGCCGTTAAGTGCGTATCTGCCCCGGACTAGTCCCGGAAGTTGATGTACTGCAGCGGCAGATCGAGGCTTGAATCCCTGATGGCGCTGATGGCTGCCTGCAGGTCATCGCGCTTCTTGCCGGTGACCCGAACCTTGTCACCCTGGATGCTGCTCTGGACCTTGATTTTGCATTCCTTGATGAGCTTGATGATCTTTCTCGCCGTGTCCTGGTCAATGCCCTGGCGTACCGTGATATCCAGGCTGACCTTTTTCCCGCTTGCCTGGACCTTGCCCGTGTCCAGTGCGGCGATGTCGATGCCGCGTTTTGCCATTTTCTTGTAGAGAATGTCCTGAATCTGCCGGATCTGGAAATCGCTCTCACTGCGCAGCGTCAGGTCTCCCTCGGCCTGTGTCACGCTGGAGTCGGTACCCTTGAAGTCATAACGGGTGCCGATTTCACGATTGGTCTGGTCAACCGCGTTGGCGACCTCGTGTAAATCTACCTCCGAGACGATGTCGAATGAGGGCATGAAGGGCTCCTGACAGGGTTTCATACGGCCTGGAAACCGAACGGGCCGCCATTATAGTCACAACCCCCGGGGAGCGGAACAGCCACGGCAAGCCGCGATCGCTGTCCGGTGGCGACCGCCACCGGAAAGTAATAGTGGAATTACAATGTGTTACTTGTGACTTTTGTGTTGCCGGGATCGGCCAAACAGGGCGCGCAAACCGGCCATGAGCCATTTCAGTATGCCGCGCCGGGCTTCCGGCTTTTCCAGTTCGTCGTCTGCCCGTTCCGGCGTCCATGTTGTTATGGTGCGGGCCTCGTTCGCCGCCTCGCCGACGGGATGGGCCGAGAAGGGTGCGGCGGCCATGTTGCCGATCGCGTCAGACCCCGCCTCGGGTTCCACGGCATCCTCCCGGCCGACATCATTGGCCGGCACGGTCGGACCGGGGGCATCCTTCACGGCGGTAATCCCTGCTGTTGTGGTGCCTGCGTCGCTGGCCGTGTCAAGGGCCGGTTCAACGGCGGGGGATTCGGCTGCGGGCCCGGCAAAGGTGCTTGAGACCGGTTCCGTTGCCGAGCGGCACAGCGGTGACGTCTGGGCCTGCGGGGTCTCCTTGGCGAAGATATCGAACGGATCATGGGCAAAGGTGGGTGCGGAGAGTTCAATTTCCTCCACCTCCATGTTGCCGTCACTGAACGGGTCGAACGCTTCCGGGGTGGGTTCGGCCTCGGCTGCTGCTGTTTCCATAACGGGTTCCGGTATCTCGACTGTTTCCAGCACCGGGGTAGTTTCATGGTCTTCGTGGATGACCTGGTTGCCGCCCATGGCAATTGCCTGGCTCAGGCGTTTGTCTGCCAGGGCGAGCATTTCATCGAAACGGGTGTCACTCTGGATCTCGGGCAAAGACACGCCGATGCTGATCGTGACCGGCAGCCGCATGTCGCCTGCCCTGAAGGTGCGCCTGCCGAGTTCCCGATTGATGCGCTCCGCCAGTTTTCGAACCCCGGATTTTTCCATGCCGGGTAGCAGGAGGGCAAAACGGGCTGTCCCGATCCTCGCCGCGGTGTCCTCGGCGCGGATGCTGGACAGGAGTATTTCGCCGATCGCCTGGGTTACCGAGACGGTGAACTCCTGGCCATATTCCTGAAACAGTTCACCAAAACCGTCGATCTCGATACGAAAGATGCAAAGGCTGTTGAAGTGGCGGATGGCGTAGGCTAACTGCTGGTAGCCGCGCTCCATGAAGGAGGACTCGTTGACCAGACCGGTCAGCTGGTCGACCGTGGACATGTCCTCCAGCGCCGTATTTTCCTGACGGAGCGCATTGGCGGCATGGTGCGAACTGGCATGCGCCTGGGTTCGCGCGAGCAGGTGCACGGAGTCAAAAGGCTTGCCGATGAAGTCGGTTGCACCGGCGGCACGTGCCTGTTCCATGGTGGCATCGGTGTCGTTTGCGCCGGTGATTATGATGACCGGGACATCGCGCACCTGGGGCAGGTGAGAGTTGCGGATCTTTTCCAGCAGCCCGAAGCCATCCAGGTTCGGCATGGTGAGGTCGGAGACGACCAGCGAGACGGGTTCGTCGCCGGTGAGAACTTCCCAGGCCTCCTCGCCATCGGCAGCCTCGACGGTTACAAAGTGATCCCTGAGGATCTTGCGCGCGGTTACCCGGATTACCCTGGAGTCGTCGACAATCAGCAAACGCTGCTTTTTTTCATCCATACCTGAATACCGTTCCTGTTTATACACAAGGGCACTATCAAGTATCGACACATGGGGGCCGATCTTTAAACCCGTCAACGGTATGTCCGGGGCGGATTCCGGCCGGTGTGGCAGGCAGTTTTCCGGATGATATGATCAAGGGCCTGGGAGTGGCCCAGGTCAGCGGCGGGCAGGGGATAATAGCGGAATGAGCATCAGCTTGCAGGCCTTGAACGGATGGTTTTCCAGGCAGGTCTGGGAAGCCGATTTGCGCCAGTTGCATGGTCCCGGCAGGGCACTGGTTTTCATTGCCCGCATCCTTCACATGCTGTTCCGGGAACTGCTGGGCGGGCAGCTCAACCTGCGTGCCATGAGCCTTGTCTATACCACGCTGCTGTCGATTGTGCCGCTGCTGGCGGTCAGTTTCTCCGTCCTCAAGGGCTTTGACGTCCACACCCGTCTGGAGCCCATCGTCTATGACTTCTTCGGCCCGCTCGGTCCCAAGGGCGCCGAGATCGCTGACAGGATTTTCGAGTTTGTTGATAACACCCGGACCGGTGTGCTGGGCTCACTTGGCTTTGCACTGCTCATCTATACGGTCGTTGCCCTGCTGCAGAAAGTCGAGTCGGCCTTCAATTTTGTCTGGCAGGTTGACCGCCTGCGCTCTTTCTCGCAACGTTTCAGTAATTATCTGAGTGTCATACTCGTGGGGCCTGTCCTGGTGCTCAGCGCGCTCGGCCTGACAGCAAGCATCATGAATACGGCACTGGCCCAGCGTCTGGTCGGTCTCGAACCACTGGGCATGATGGTGGTTTACTCGGGCAAGCTGGTGCCGTACGTGCTGGTGTGCCTGGCGTTCACTATTGTTTACATGTTCATTCCCAATACCCGCGTCCGGTTTCGCGCGGCACTCATCGGTGGCGTGATCGCCGGCATATTGTGGGAAACCACCGGCTGGGGGTTCGCCACGTTTATCGCCACGTCATCCAGATATGCCGCAATCTACTCCAGCTTCGCCATCCTGATTATGCTGCTCATCTGGCTCTATCTGAACTGGCTGATCCTGCTGGTTGGGTCGCAGGTGGCGTTCTATGTGCAGTATCCCAAGTACATGACATTGCACCGGGTGAGGTTTGTCATCAGCAATCGCCTGCGCGAGCGGCTGGCCCTGCAGCTTATGTACCTGATTGGCTATAACCACTACCACAACCTGCCGCCATGGGACGTGGACGATCTGGTTGCCCGGCTGGACATGCCTGGCCAGCCGGTACAGCGGGTGCTTGCGTCTCTCGTGGATGCGGGCTATCTGGTCGAGGTGCCGGGCGAGGAAACCCCGGTGTATCTGCCAATGCATGACATAGAGACCATGCGGCTTGCGGAACTGCTGGTGGCGGTGCGGCAGTCCGGTGAGAGCCGGTTCCTCAATGCCAGTCAGCTGCCGGGGATTGCTCCGGTAGACGGGCTTGTGGCCCGGCTGGACGAGATGGCGGGGCGTATCCTGGAGGAGCGCACCCTGAAAGACCTGGTTGTGGAGGGGGTGGGCGATACACCGGCGCCGACCTGATCAGCGCACGGCATCGTACAGGGTGATATTGCCGGTATCCGTTGTCGTATCTACGGCACGTCGCAGAGTGATCCATGCTGGCAGCGTGCCTTCCAGTGATTCGTAGAGGTCTTCGCGGCTGACCGCGCCGCATCCCGCTACCCCGGGCCGATGGCTGACCCGGTAATACCATGCCGGCCCGCCGGCCGTATTTGCCAGGCGCGGTCCGGTACTGCCGGATGCCGGCCCGGTAACCAGCCAGGCACCACCACACAACTCGCTGCCGGTTCGGGCCTTGGCCCTGCCGATGGCAATATGTGTCATGGCGCGTGCTTTCGTGGCCGTATCCGCAAGGCGATACGGCACCCGCGCGACGAAATGGTCCAGTACCGGATCGGTTTGCTGATCCGGTGATTCCTGCACCAGGCCGCCGGCGGGTTGCGGCTCAGGGCCGGCGAGGTGTATGCCGGAGCAGCCGGGCAGCAGGATGCATGCAGCCGCGATAATGGTGTAATACCGTGTTCCCGTTGTCACTGCGGTGCCCCCGTCTGTCTGCCCTGCTATGATTGACTTTGGCAACTCGAAACATGACCGGCTATCAGCATAGATCAGGGGTCAACCGGAATCTGTGAACCAGGGCTGCAAAAAGGAAGTTCGCCGGTGCACAATGCCGGTTAGCTTTGCTAACAGCGCCTGGCGCAGGACAGTTACCGCACAGATATGTCACAACAGAAAAATACAATAGAAGCGTGTGTCGTTACCCTGTGCGAGCAGGGTTGCAACAGGGTGAATGCCTGTATCAGTGCGTTGCGGAATGGGGAAAACATTCCGGAGGTTGCCGGCTTGTCAGCTGCTGACCGGCAGGTCGTGTTGCAGGAGCTGGTCGCGATAATGGCCGTCTACGATGGCAGCTGCGAGAGCTGAGTGTCCCGGGCCGTGGTATTCCAGAACAGGTTGACTATCAGGACCGGCGGGCGGGGTACCACCCATGTGACGGATACCATACAGGCGTGCGTCAGGGATTCCGGTGTGCGTACCGGCCTGTGCCACCTGTTTTTGCATCACACCAGTGCCTCGCTGGTGCTGTGCGAGAATGCCGACCCCGATGTTCGTACGGACCTGGAACGTTACATGGCGCGGCTGGTGCCGGATGGTGATGCCCTGTTCGAGCACACGGCGGAAGGGCCGGATGACATGCCTGCCCATATCAGGAACATCATGACCGGCTCTGATCTGACTTTGCCGGTTGCCGCCGGACAATGTGACCTGGGGATCTGGCAGGGCGTCTATCTCTGGGAGCACCGCACGGCGGGGCACCGACGAACCCTGACCGTCACTGTCTACGGCGAATAACCCGTACCCCGGGGAAAAGCAGGCCGTTCACGGCTTGCCCCGTGATATCTGCGGCCTAGTGCTGTACTGGCTGTCTGGTGCCGGCCTCTGCCTTGATATCGAGATCCGATATCCTGGGCATGTCCCCGGTGAGCTCTTCGATTTCGGCGTCGTCGCCGGTCAGGGTCTGGGCATTGCCACCACCGCCAAGCGATGAAGTATCCGCACGGTTCTGGCGCGGCGCCTCGATCTGGCCGCCGCACAGGTTCTGGGCGCCGGAGGCAAGGTGTTCATAGACGGCGCGGTAACTCTGTGTCATTTCCTGAACCAGTTCCGACGTGCGCATGAAATGCTGGGTTACCTGATCGCGGTAGTCGGTGAAACGGTCCTTGAGCTGGTCGAGTTCATCCTGCAACTTGCGGGTTCGGCCATTGCGGGCAACAACGAGATAGGTGACGATGCTGCCGAGTACGATGCCGAGCGCGGTAAACAATATGCCGGTCAGCCACATGGATGTTGTCCCGTCGAATGAAATCATCTGAGCAATCTCCCGTTGCATTGTTGATTTGTCACTGCATACCCCCGGGTGATTGTACTGGATGATCCGGTGGCCGCATACCGGCACCGCTCGCCGGTGGAGGTTGTATGGAGATCGGGATACAGAACGGAAAAACAGTGACCTGGGGCAACTAGCTAAGGCAAGGTATCATCATGGTCAGGGTGGCGAGGGGGGCGCGGGCCGAAGATCGCGCCACCGACGCGGACAATGCTGGCGCCTTCCCGGATGGCGAGTTCGAAATCGCCGCTCATGCCCATGGACAGCTCCAGGAAGCGGGATCTGCCAAAGCGGGTGGCGCATGCCTCGGACAACTCGCGCAGGGCGGCAAACTCCCGCTGGCGTTCCGCAGTCGCCGCAGCGCGCTGTCCGATGGTCATCAGACCCCGCAACGCGAGTCCCACATGTCCGGCAGCCAGTAGTTCCTCGATGAAGTCGAAGACCCGGTCAACGGGCAGCCCATGCTTGTCCGGATCGTTCGAGATATTCACCTGGACGAGAACGTTCAGTTCGGCCTGCCGTGTCTGGCAGTGCCGCTCCAGCCTGTTCGCCAGCTTCAGGCTGTCGAGGGTATGCAACCAGCTGAAGTTGCCGGCTATGTGTTTTGCCTTGTTGGTCTGCAGGTGGCCGATAAAGTGCCACTCGTTCCCGGGGTCCTGCAGGAGCTGCAGCTTGGTCATGGCATCCTGCACCGTGTTCTCGCCGAAGATATGCTGACCGGCCTGCATCGCCTGTCGCAAATAGGTCTCGGGCATGTATTTTGACACGGCAACCAGGCGGATGGATTCAGGCCGGCGCCCGGCGGCCATGGCCGCGGCGCGGATCTGTCCCCGAACGCGCTCCAGATTGGCCTGAATGTCGGGCGGGGCCGAAGTCATGCTCGCAGGGCCTGCCAGCTTCAGACCAGATTGCGCGGCGTGCCGCTGCGCCAGGCGCGGATGTTTCCGGCGAGTTCGTTGACGAGCTGCTGTCGGGATGCGGTGCTTGCCCAGGCAACGTGCGGCGTGACCAGCAGGTTGGGCAATGCGGCCTCGAGCAGCGGGTTGCCCGGGCGCGGCGGTTCACCGTCGAGCACGTCAACAACGGCACCTGCAATCTGTCCGGTTTGCACGGCATGCAGCAAGGCCGCTTCATCGACGATGCCACCACGCGCGGTATTTACGAGGATGGCGTCCTCCCGCATCCGGGCCAGTTCGTCGCTACCAATCAGGTTGCGGGTCTCCGCTGTCAGCGGGCAGTGCAGGCTGACCACGTGGGATTCCGAGAGGACGGCGTCCAGCGGCGCGCGGCCCCTGCGCAGGGTGGCATCTGCCCGCTCGGCAACCATAACACGCATACCGAACGCCTCGCCCATCTGTGCCACCGCCCGCCCCAGTTCGCCGTAGCCAATGATGCCGAGCGTCTGGCCGTACAGTTCCCGGATCGGGTAGTCGAGCAGACAGAAGTGTTCGGCCTGCTGCCATTTGCCGGCTCTGACGGCGGCGTGGTAGGCCGGCAGCTGTCGGTACAGCAAGAGCAGCTGGGCAAAAACGTATTCGACAACAGAGCGGGTTGCGTAGCCGGCAACGTTGCATACAGTCAGATCGCGTTCCCTGGCTGCATCCAGATCGATATTGTTCGTCCCGGTAGCGGCGATGCAGACCAGTTGCAGTGACCCGGCAGCCTGCAGGATATCGCGGTCCAGCTCCACCTTGTTGCTGACGACGACACTGGCGTCCCGAATGCGCCCGGGCACTTCAGCCGGCCGGGTGGCTGCATGAAAGTGCCACTCCGGCAGCGCGTCATGCAGTGGCTGCAAATCGAGGTCGCCACGATCCAGCGATTCCAGATCGAGAAAAACGCCCCGCATGAGCCTGCTCAGCCGTTGCCCAGCATGCCCTGTTTCAGGGAATCGCTGACCGGTTCGTTGCCCAGCCAGATCTTCAGCAGGGCACGGTAGAAGTCATTGCCGGGGATGACGCCGCGCCACTCGTTGTTGATGCGCACCTCGGTGCCCGTGCCCGGGATGTAGTCAATGCTGATGACGTCACCGCGCTGCATGCTGCGGAACAGGCTGTCGAACTGTTCCAGCTGCGGCTGCAGTGACGTGTACTCCTGCGGTGACAGGTTGGCTGACAGTCCGTCATGCCAGCCGTCGACGATTTTCTCCTTGCTGACTTCCTTGTAGAGAAAATGCATGCGGATACTGGCCGGGCCGGTGTCTGACAGGATGGCCTGTGCATTACCGGTTTTTGACGGCAGGTAAAGGGCGCCGATATAGATGTCCATGAAAAACTTCTTGCGAATGCCGCCGCCGTTGAGCAGTAAATCACGATCGGTGCTGGCCAGCCTGACTGTGTCGGGAATTGTTGTATCGGCAAATCTGGCGGCATCGGCCGTGCTGGTGACCAGGACAAGGCTGAAAAGCAGGCCTGCGATTTTCTTGGGCATGGCGGTTTCTCCGTTTCTCATTTGATTTATGCCGGCCACTGTGCCGGCGCTGCTTCAGCGCTTGCGCCGGACGTGGCGGTTGATGTCTTCCACGTGCACCGGAAATCCGTCGCCATGAATGTCCTGATAATACTTTTCGAGCGTCAGTCGAACGACCGGAAAGGCCAGATCATCCCAGGGTATTTCATGTTCTTCAAACAGACGCGCGTCGAGGCTTTCCGGGCCGGGCGCATATTCCTCGGCCTGCAGGCGGGCACGGAACATCATGTAGACCTGGCTGATGTGCGGGATACTGAAGACGCCATACAGAGACATGTCGACAACCCGGGCGCGCGCCTCTTCCCATGTCTCGCGTGCCGCGGCCTGTTCGGTGGATTCCATGTTTTCCATGAAGCCGGCCGGCAGGGTCCAGAGACCAAGGCGCGGTTCGATGGCACGGCGGCATAGCAGCAGGCGGCCGTTCCATTCCGGGATGCAGCCGGCCACGATTTTCGGGTTCTGGTAATGGATGGTGGCGCAGGTCTCGCAGACGAAGCGTGCCCGGTCGTCACCTGCCGGGACCTTTTCCACCACCCGTGCGCCACAATTACTGCAATAAATCATAGTGTTGGCTGATTAAATGTGTCTGGAGCAAAGGTGTTGCCCGTTTGTACGATAAATTTATGCGTCAAATACATGGCAGATTGATTGCCTGGGGTTGAGCTGTTCCACGTCCTGCTTGCGATATGCGACCTGCTTCACATCGGAATGCTGTCCAGATCGTTAATGTAATGAATGATAACGGATTCAACTCCAAAAAACGCATGAAACGAGGGTATAAGGAATATGAAACCAGTTAACCTGACAGGCTCCGGCAAGCTTCTTGCCGCTGCCGGACTGGCCCTGCTGCTGACAGCCTGTGGTGGTGGCGGTGGAGATTCGGCTGGCGGTGGTGGCAGCTTTTCGCTGAGTCTTACCGATGCGCCGGTCATGGACCTCGACAAGGTTTGTGTGACCTTTACAGAGGTCATTATCCATCCCTCGGGCGGAGGTGAGGACATCGTCGTCAATGTTGCCGACGGTGAAGACAGCCCGGGCTGCAGGGACGCCGGCGCGGACAGCAAGACGCTCGACCTCAAGTCCCTGGGTGAAGGCAACAGCGTCATGCTTGTCGATGAGCACCCGCTCCAGGGAGGTAACTACAGCTGGATCCGTCTGGTCGTCGATCCGGATAACACATATGTAGTCGTGGACGAGGGCGGTGCCGAGTTGTTGCTTGACTGCTCCAGCTGTGATGAAAGTCACCTGAAGCTGAACCGCAGTTTCAGTATCGAGGCGCAGGGCTGGGTAGCCTTCACCATCGATTTCGACCTGCGTAAGTCAATAACCCTGAGCAACCGCAACAAACCGAACCCGCAGGACTTTGACTACAAGCTGCGGCCAACGCTGCGCATTGTCGATACCGCGATGGCCAGCAGTTTCATCTGGGGCTTTTTCACGGATGCGCGTACTGAGCCGACCGAATGCTCGGTCTACGTGTACGAGGGTGACGTGGCGCCGGACGATATCTGCATGACGACAGATCCGCAGGGGGCGCCGGTTGACTGCCCAGGCGATGGTGCCCGTCCTTACATGTCGGCTAACGTCGTGCCGGGAGGTACCGATTACGATTATCGCACGGGCTTCCTCTACCCCGGTCTCTATACCATTGCCCTGATGTGCGATTATGACGACCCGGATGTTGATGATGACCTTTTGTTCTACGATACGACTCTGGTAGATGCACAGGCCGGGGCGACCGGTACGCAGCAGGATCTGGGGCTGTCGGACAATCCGTCGCTTGGCCTGGACAAGCAGATCACGGCAGGTGATCCCTTCACTGCAACGGATGACGTCATCGGTTACGATTACGTCGTTGCCAATAATGGCAACGTCAGTCTGGTTGGGCCGGTGGTGGTGACGGATGACCGGATTGCCCTTGTCACCTGCCCGGATGTCAGCAGCGCTGGTAATGCGGATGGCTGGTTGAACCCGGGCGAGAGTCTGGTCTGCACGGGTACCTATACGGTTACCGCCGATGACGTGACGGCCGGCAGCGTGACCAACATCGCCTTTGCATCAGCCGACGGCGTTGACTCGGTAACGGACACGGAGACTGCATCCCTCACAGCCCCGTGACATTTCGTATCCGGGGTCCCCGGGCAAACACGGAAAACCGGCTTCGGCCGGTTTTTTGTTGTCCATTATCAGTGGTCAGGGTCGCCGGCGACAAGCAGCAGACCGAGCATCGTCTTGGCATCATGGATCGTGCCGCTGCGCACTTGCTCCACTGCTTTGGCAAGTGGCAGCCAGTGGATTTCGATGAGTTCGTGTGACTGTGGCCGTGCCGGTATCTGTGTCAGTTGCCTGGCGAGGAACAGGTGGATCACCTCGTCGCAGAATCCCGGGGTGGTCAGGATTTCACCGAGCTTGTGCCAGGCGCCGGCCTGCAGGCCGGCTTCTTCCTCCAGTTCCCGCTGTGCGGTAACTTGCGCGGCTTCTCCCGGTTCCAGCTTGCCGGCCGGCAGTTCCCACAGCCAGCCACCCGCGGCATGCCGGTACTGGCGCAGCAGGCATACCCGGTCATCTGCATCCAGTGCGACCACCGCGGCGCCGCCGGGGTGACGCACGACCTCCAGTTCCAGGGGCTTGCCGTCTGGCAGCACCAGGGACTCCAGGCCAAGCCGGACAACCTGGCCCTCGTAAAGCGACTTCGTGGTATGTGACAATGCTGCCTCCCGTCTGCGCCCCGAGCCGCTATCTTACCGGAGCCTGTCGCCATGAGTGGAGCCCGAACCCCGTTCTTTGAGGAGACGCCGGTACGTTTCGAATGCACCCGTTGCGGAAACTGCTGTGTTGCTGCGGACGGTTATTATGTTTTCCTCGACCAGGACGAGGCGGAAGCCATCCGTGCCCTGCTTGGTTTGTCCGCTGGCTGGTTCCGGCGTCGTTACCTGCGCCGCCTGGCGGATGGTGAACTGGTGGCCGCGGCAGAGGCGGACGGTCGCTGTGTCTTTCTGCAGGCAGACGGCAGCTGTCGGGTCTATACCGTGCGTCCCCTGCAGTGCCGGACCTACCCGTTCTGGCCGGAGGTGCTCGCCAGCAGGCGCGCCTGGCTGCGCGAGGCACGTCGCTGCGAGGGTATCAATCGCGGCAGCGAGGTCCCGCCAGGCAGGATTCGCCGGCAGCTGAAGGCCTGCCTGTAGATATCCCCGGTTGTCAGCTGCGCTGCGGTTCGAATATGCAGAACCACTGAGCGGATCCGGCCGGAGCATGCCAGTCCTGGTACAGACTGACCATCTGCATGCCAAAGGGAGGCGCCATCGACGGGCCGCGTGTCATGGTGTCGATGTCCTCGCCCGAGATGAGCTGGTGGGTGATCGTCAGGTACAGGCGGTCCAGCACGCCGGCCTCGAGGAGGGTGTTGAATACGGCTGGGCCGGCGACCGCGTAGACACTGCGATAATTCCGCCTGCCGAGTTCGGCCAGCATGGCATGACCTTCAACCGCGTAACCCGATCCGGCCCTGACGACCTCAATGCCGTTGTCAGTGAAGAAGTCGACCTTGTCCTGCGGTGCATCGGTGCCGGTAAAAATGAGCAGGCTCCGGTCGCGGTAGGGGTCGAACGCATCCATCGGTATGGCAAGGCTGCTGCTGAGGACCGCGATATCCGGTTGCGGCGCCAGTCCATGCTCCTGTCGCCAGTCATGCAGGTCGGCGAATTCAGCGCCGGCGCCGACTGGCAGATAATCCTGTGCCTCGCCGACAATGCTTTGTCTCAGGAAACGGCCGCTGGTAATCAGCAGGTCGGCCTGTGCAGCCAGTTCCTGGTAAAGGCGCCAGTCACGTGCATTGACGGTTTGTTTCGGTACCTCATGGCTGGTGCGCCCCTCGCTGGCGACAGCGATCCGGCCATCCAGGGTGGTGATGAAATTACTGTAGACATATGGCCGGCCACTGCCGCCGCGCGTATGTAGCCGGTGATCCAGGTACACGCCCGGCAGTCGGGTTTCCAGCCCGGGAGGCGGGTAGAGGCGGGTGATCGTCCCCTGCATTGTCTCGGGTTTGTTCATCCCGGGAGTATAGCAACAGCCGGCCGAGCGGGTGTGCCGGCGGTCCCCGTGAATATGTGCCTGTTACGGTGCAGCTGAGTACGCGCCGGGCTGAGATGCAGCTGCAGTGGCAACTGCTATACTCGCTAATATTGCATATGAGAAGGCGCAGGATGCGAAGTGCCCGGAAAAGGCAGGGATTGACGCCGCAAAGCCCCGGCCACGGAACGTATAACAATAGAAAATACTGGATATGAGCAAGGACCTCCCGTTACACATCCTCCTCGGTGACACGGCCGACGGCGCCGGGATCGCGGAATGGCTTGAGTCACTTGGTCTGTCGGTTGTTCACGTCAATGACCTGGACGGGCTGGCAGCGGTTTTGCGCGATAACACACCTGCATCACTGATTGTTGATCTGGCCGGAGACGACGAGTCCATGGAGTGCATTGCCGGGCTCGACGATGTAATACAGGATGTGCGTCCGCCGCTGGTGATCGTCATGTCCGGGCGGGCAGACCAGGATATCCGCCTGCGTGCGGTGGAGGCGGGGGTGGATGTCTTCCTGCCCAAGCCCGTGCAACGGCGGTTGCTGTTGCAATACCTGAGACGGCCTCGCGGCGGCAGTGAAAATGATTGCCGTATTTTCCTGGCTGGCGATAGCCCGGAGTTGCTGTCAGAAACCGTGTCTGAGCTGGAACAGCGTGGCATGGCGGTGAAGCGGCTCAAGCATTCTTCCCAGTTGCTGCTTTCGGTTATCAATTTTTCGCCGGACCTGCTGCTGATCAGTGATCCCCTGGCTGGCCATGCAGGTGATGCTGTCGGGCGTATGGTCCATCAGCTGTCTGATTACGAGGACCTGCCAATCATCTATGTGCGCACGGGTGATGCCGCAGCAGGTGCCGATGCCATCGAGGCGGCGCCGGTTGCCAGTATCCGGGCCGACGCCGGCGTAGACGAACTCGAAACACTGGCCAGACAGCTGGTGAAGGCATCACGCAGCCGTCGCAACCATATGCATTACCTGCGTGATTATGACCGGTTAACCGGTCTGCTGAACCGTCATGGCTTTGTCGGTCAGCTGCAGCGCGGTATTCAAACGCATGACGGCCCGGCAGCCATTATCCTGCTCGAACTTGAAAACCTGCAGCACAGTCACCCGATGCTGTTGCCACAGCAACTGGACGAATTGATAGGCATGGTCGCGAATAGCCTGGGACGCCTGAAGACCGGGTCGCTGCTGGATGCGCGCATCGGCGAGTATGTGTTTGCTTTCATGATAACCGGCAAGGACAGCGCCGCGCTGGGCATGCTGGGGCAATTGCTGGTGCATGCTGTCAGTTCCAGGGTTTACGATATCGGGGTACATTCAGTTACGGTTGCCTGCAGTGCCGGCATTGCGCTCAGCCGTGAACAGCCGAAAGACGGTATGGCGCTGTTCGCCCTGGCTGCCAGTGCCTGCGGTGAGGCGCGCCTGGGCGGGTCAAACCGGGTTAGCCTGCGGGTGCTGGAGACAATAGATCGTGCCGACCCGGGGTCGGCGGACTTGCGTGTGGTCGGGCAGTTGCGCGATGTCATCGAAAACTCCCGTTTCAGGCTGTTCTACCAGCCGATTGCATCGCTGCACGGGACTGGTGTCGAAAAATACGAGGTTCTCCTGCGCGTGCAGGATGGCAAGAGGATGGTCAGTCCATCGAGGTTTGTGGCGGCGGCAGAACACAGTGGCATGATGACTGTCGTTGACCGCTGGGTGGTCAGGCATGCAGTGAGGAAATTATGCGAACCCGGCAGCAGTATCAGTCTGTTCGTCAAGGTATCCAACGCCAGTATACGGGATCCGGATTTTCTGCCCTGGTTACAGGAAGTATTTCGTGAGTACGGGGCAGCCGGCAAGCGTCTGATCATCGAGATCGATGATGCCAGTATCCGTGACGCCATTCGGCCTGCCGCTGCATTTGCGTCAGAGATACGGCAACTGGGCTGCGGTATTGCATTGCAGCATCGCGATATCACCCGCGATATTGCGCCCGTGCTGGAACGCATTCCCGCCAGCTACGTGATTGTCATCGACAAGACCATCGAGCAAGATGATATTTATAACGGCTGGTACGATTATCTGCAGAACCTGGTTGAAGTGGCGGAAGGCAGGCGCTGCCGGGTAATTACCGGCATGGTGGAAACTGCCGGCAGCCTGCAGTTGTTATGGAAATGCGGTGTGCACTACATCCAGGGTAATTTCCTGCAGGAGCCGGACGAGATGCTGGATTTTGATTTTGGCGGCGAGGAGGCCGGTTAACCATCGTGGCTGTATCACTGGCGTATAAAAAAACGGGGCCATCAGGCCCCGTTTGCGTTACGTTTGCTGCGCCGTCAGGCTTCAGCAGCATGGTCCATGGGTTTCTTGCCCTGGTAGTCGGCGATGGCTGCCTTGATGGCGTCCTCGGCCAGCACCGAGCAATGTACCTTGACCGGCGGCAATGCCAGCTCTTCGGCAATTTCCGTGTTCTTGATTTCGAGCGCCTCATCCAGTGATTTGCCCTTGACCCACTCGGTCAGCAGAGAACTGGAGGCAATGGCCGAACCGCAACCATAGGTCTTGAACCGGGCATCCTCGATGACGCCGTTGTCATTGACCTTGATTTGCAGTTTCATGACGTCGCCGCATGCAGGTGCCCCGACCATGCCGGTGCCGACCTGCTGGTCTTCCTTGTCAAAGGAGCCAACATTGCGGGGATTTTCGTAATGATCCAGTACTTTTTCGCTGTACGCCATTTCAGTTTTCTCCTGACGAACTTGATTAAACGGTCACAGATGCATGCGGTCAGGCGGCGGATTTCTGGAATCCAGGGCCGAACAGCGAAGCCTGTGCATCATCTTCCTGCTGATCTACAGCGTCAGCCAGTGAAATGCTGTTGAGGTAGTCGTAGACCTGGTTGCTCAGGCGATGCCACATCATCATGCTGCGCGGTATTTCGCCGGCGGTCTGCAGTGATTCGTCTCGCCTGACCATGTCATCAACCGCGGTGAGGATATCGGCAATGGTAATTTCACCTGCCTGGCGCGCCAGGCAATAGCCGCCGCCGGGGCCGCGCATGCCGGTAACCAGCTTGTGCTGGCGAAGACGGGCGAACAACTGCTCCAGGTAGGAAATCGAAATGGACTGCTGCGCGGAAATGTCCGCCAGGGTGACCGGGCCCTTGTTGTGGCGCAGGGCCAGTTCCATCATGGCGGTAACGGCGTGGCGCCCCTTTGTAGATAACTTCATTACTGACCTCTTTGAATACGGTGCTGGTCTTTACTACTGCACGATCCTGGTCCGTATCCTGCTGCAGAATCGTGCCCCGGGCTTGATTGCATCAGCCAGGATTGCATTGGAATCCATGATAGTAATAGTTGACTCTTTTAGTCAAGATATAGGTGCGAGGTACGTACGGTACTTCAACCACAAAACGCCAGTATTTATAAATATAACAATAGCTTGGATTGACCGTTATCCCAATATGGATATCCCTCGCACCTGATCAGGTGCGAATCATTTGATTCGCTATCTTCCGAGCAACCTTACTTCACAAAGGGAATTATAGCAGTTAATTCACCAGGTGAAGTAAGTCGCTGGTTTGGCGTCAAAAGACGGCCGGTGCCCAGGGGGTTTTTTGATACACTTCCAGCAGATAACAATATCGCAGGAGCAGAATATGGGATCGCATTACCCGGCGGACATCGATCGTCGTAAACAATCACAGATAAAGCTGCAGGGCCTGGTCCAGACCCGGACAGAGACATTGTCCCTGCTTGCCGAACTGGCCAGTCGTCAGCCATTCAGTCCCGAACCGGCGACCGAGGACACGTTGAGGCGTTTCTGTCAGGCACTTATGGACTACACCGCCAGCGCACATTTCCAGCTATACCGGTACATCGCGGACAATCGCGAACGGCGACAGTCGGTGCTGGCCATAGCCGAGAAGATCTATCCGAGGATCGTGGAAACTACGGATGTCATTCTGCGATTCAATGACAAGTACGAGTCCATGTCGCTCGATAACAGCGTGGAATTCCTGGACGTTGACCTGTCCAGTCTCGGTGAGACGCTGGCCGAGCGCATTCAGCTGGAAGACGAGGTCATCAGCGCAATGGGCGGCTCAGTGCATTAGCTGCAGGATGATTCGCCGGCAGTGACACCCGGAACAGGGCAGGGATGCCACATAACCATGCAAACGCCGCAAGCAAAGTCATCTTTTTACCCGCCGGAAGGCGGGTCCGGATCGGTGACGGTACGCGCAGGCATATTATTGCTGGCATGGCTGATTTTCTCCGGCACGCCTCTTGCCCTGGCGCAATCTGTGGCGCCAGATGATGCCAGACCAGAAGTCCAGCCGGCCGGTTCTCTACACACACTTGTCGCGGCAGAAACACTGGCAGTCGCAGGTACGAAACCGGACTGGCCGAGTCTGCGGGCATTTTATGCGGGCCGGGACTATGAACCGGTCTGGACCAACGGCGAACAACTGCGGCATAAGGCGTACTACGCCATCGATCAGCTTTCCAGGGCCGGCGAAGACGGCCTGTATCCCGATGAGTACCACATTAACGAGATCCGTCGATGTCTCGATGGTTCCTACGGATCAGTGTCCGGGGCACTGGAACTACTGCTGACCGACGGGCTGCTCAAGTATATCCGGCACCTTCGCACAGGTCGGCTGGATCCGCAGGATACCGGTACCGAATGGCATATCAGACCCCCCGTCATCGATCCGGTTGCCGTCCTGACAGGCATTCTGGCGTCTCCCTCGTTGCAGGATGCGTTGCATCAACTGCCGCCCCGACACCCTGGCTACCAGCGGCTCAAGGCCCTGCTGCGTGGCTACCGCTCACTTGAAAGCACCGGCGGCTGGCCCGTAATACCACCCGGGGAAGTGCTCGAGAGGGGTTCGTATGACCAGCGGGTCCACCTGCTTCGACATCGGCTGATGCTGTCCGGCAACCTGGCGGGGTTCGATTACCGGGAGGCATTTAATTTCGATGCAACGCTCGAAGAGGCGGTGCGCGTTTTCCAGGTCCTGCATGGTCTGGAGGTGGACGGGGTGGTTGGCCGCAAGACACTGGCGGCACTGAATGTCCCGATAAGCGAGCGTATCCAGCAAATACAGCTGAACATGGAACGCTGGCGCTGGATGCCGGACGAGCTGGGTGAGCGCTACCTGCTGGTCAACATGGCCGGGTTTGAACTTCAGGCCATCGAGCATGACAAGACAGTCATTGACATGCGCGTCATCATCGGTCGTCCATACCGTTCGACCCCGGCGTTTGCCGGCGAGATGAGCTACCTCGTATTCAACCCGTACTGGAATGTTCCGCACAAACTAGCGATCCTGGACCTGCTGCCAAAACAGCAGGCGGATCCGGAATACCTGACCCTGAAAGGTTTCCGCGTTTATGCTGACTGGAGCAAGGATGCTCAGGAACTGGATCCGGCGGACATCGACTGGCCGGCCTATACGCCGGAGACTTTCCCTTACCGCCTGCGCCAGGACCCCGGCAAGAGCAACAGTCTGGGCAGGATCAAGTTCATGCTGCCCAATCCGTATGCGGTTTATCTGCATGACACCCCGTCCCGTCACCTGTTCAGGCGGCCTGTGCGGACCTTCAGCTCGGGTTGCATCCGGGTGGAGGAACCGGTGCAACTTGCAGATTTCGTACTCAGGGACGCTACCGGGACCACCACGGTGGATGTTCTGGAAGAAATCCATAGCGGCGAGAATCATTCCATCTCGCTGCCGAAAACGGTGCCGGTTTATCTGCTCTACCTGACCACATGGGTCGATGATGAAGGCAGGGCGCATTTCCACGACGATGTCTACGGGCGTGATGTCCTGGTGCTCAGGGCATGGTCGTCCGGGGCCGGCTGATCCTCGCCGGACTGACTGGCAACATCATTCCCAAACGTGAACCGTGACACGGTCCTGTCGCGGCGTTCATGTCATCCTGCTGATAAATCCGCTCCGTGCCCAGGCTTCGGGCCGGGTTGGCGATTTCATGATTAATCAAAGGGTATTTACTTCGCGGCAAATTTGTGTATAATCATGCGCTAATATTGCTGGCGAAAAATAATATCTTTTAAAACAGCTGGTTATCATTGATATGGAGTCAATGGTTATGTTCTGGTTAAAAGATGTTGGTCGCCAGCCACAGGCAGTGTCCTGTAACCGGCGAGAGTTTCTGCGAATCGGTTCAGGTGTTGCCGCAGCCCTGATGCTGCCTGCCGGCATGGCAAGGGCCGCCAGTCACAGCGAACGTTCCCTCAGTTTCTACAATACCCACACCGGTGAGCAGCTCAAGACCTGCTACTGGGCTGAGGGTGACTACGTGCAGGATGGCATTCAGGAAATCAACCAGATCCTGCGCGATCACCGTACCGGTGATGTCTACGACATGGATCAGGGCCTGTTCGACCTGCTGTACCTGTTGCAGACGCGTGTCGAAAGCAGGCAGACCTTCCAGATCATTTCCGGCTACCGCTCCCCCAAGACCAACGCGATGCTGAACAAAAAGAGCAAAGGTGTCGCCAAACGCAGTTATCACATGCAGGGCAAGGCAATCGATATTCGTCTGAATGGCTGTGACCTGAAACAGCTCCACAAGGCAGCCCTGTCACTCAAGGCCGGCGGTGTCGGCTATTACCCCTCATCCGACTTCATCCACGTCGATGTCGGTCGGGTGCGTCGCTGGTAGGATACATCTGAATCCGTATTGATTTGCCGCCCGGACACGTGCGGCGTGTCCGGTAATTCCCGTTGTCCGGAATATGTCAAGACAGCAATCACCGCAAGGGCGCGAAGAAAGATACCGCCAAGCTCTATTGCAAGACCCGCGAAGGCGGGGATGATGAGTACGGTATTTCAGTCCTGAGCTGGTTCCTGCTTTTGTCCTTTGTGCCCATGCCGTGGGGCTTGTTGATGTTTTCTCTACAGGCGGGCTTCTTCTGCAGTCAGGCGGCACTTTTGTCATATACTTTCCGTGACTTCCATTACGGTCGCATGCAATGACACCACCCGACACCGATACTTCGACTGCAACCATGGAGACACTGCTCGACATCATGGCGCGCCTGCGTGACCCCGAAAGCGGCTGTCCCTGGGACCGGCAGCAGAACTTCCGCAGCATCGCGCCCTACACCCTGGAAGAGGCCTACGAGGTCGTGGATGCCATCGAGCGTGATGCCCCGGCCGACCTGCAGGATGAGCTGGGTGACCTGCTGTTCCAGGTGGTGTTTCACGCCCGCATGGCGGAGGAGGCCGGCTGGTTCGGTTTTGGCGCCGTGGTTCAGGGTATCTGCGACAAGATGGTTCGGCGCCACCCGCACGTCTTTGCCGGCGAGACAATTACAGATGTCGAGGCGCAGACGCTTGCATGGGAAAAGCACAAGGACCGGGAACGCGCCGCCGTCATCGACAGTGCTATTGCCGGTGTGCCGCTTGCGCTGCCGGCGCTGACGCGTGCCTGCAAGCTGCAGAAAAAGGCAGCGCGTGTCGGTTTTGACTGGCCGGATATCGGTGGCGTTATTGACAAGCTGGAGGAAGAACTAGAGGAGCTTCGCACCGAGATCGATCGCAATGCCGGCCATGCCGCCCTGGAGGACGAGGCGGGAGACCTGTTGTTTGCCGCCGTCAACCTGCTACGGCATGCCGGCGTCGACCCGGAAACTGCCCTGCGCCGCGCCAGTGACAAGTTTGCCTTTCGTTTCAGGCAGGTGGAACTGCGTTGCCTGGAATCAGGCAAGGCCGTCGGTGATACCGGCGCCGACGTGCTGGACTGGCACTGGAACGAGGTCAAGCGGCAGGAGGCCGGTTCCACGGACTGATGGCCCCTCCTGCTGGCCAGCCTTGAGGGTGCGGGGGGATTCAGGTACAAAGGCTGTTCAATACCGTCACGATCAGGTCGAGCCACACATGCCACGGGAACTGCCCTATGTCGCAGGCTGACACGAACATTATTGAAGTCGAGAAACTGGTTACCCACTACGGCGAGCGGGAGATCCTCAAGGGGATTGACCTGCAGGTCCATCAGGGCGAAATCATGGTCATTATGGGCGGCAGCGGTTCCGGGAAAACCACCCTGATGCGTAACCTGCTCGGGCTCAACCGCCCAACCTCCGGCACTATCCGTATCTTCGGCAATGACATTACGCGTGCCAGTACCCGCGAGTTATACGCGCTGCGTCGCAAGATGGGGGTGGCCTTCCAGGGCGGTGCGCTGCTGGGTTCGCTGAGCGTTGCGGAGAACATCGAGTTGCCCCTGCGCCAGCACACGAAACTGGATGAGAACACCATTCGTATCATGACGCGGATGAAGCTCGAGGTCGTCAACCTGGCCGGTTTTGAGGACCTGATGCCGTCCGAGCTTTCCGGCGGCATGCTGAAACGGGCCGCACTGGCGCGCTCCATTATCATGGACCCGAGTCTGCTGTTCTTTGACGAGCCGTCAGCCGGGCTGGATCCGGTTGTGTCAGCGGAACTGGACGAGCTTATCCTGCACCTCAAGGCGGCCATGCAGGTGACCATCGTCGTGGTGACGCACGAGCTGGAGAGTGCCTTCAAGATCGCTGATCGCATTACCGTGCTCGGCAATGGGCGGCTCATGATGACCGGTACGGTTGACGAGGTGCGCAACAGTGACGACGAGGTGATCCAGGACATGCTGAACCGGCGACCACGTGACGAGGCGGTTAACGCCGAGGAGTACCTTGCCCGCCTGACAGCAGAGCGCCGGCAGGGTCGTCACCACTAGGTGAATGTGCGGGCCTTGCGCAGCAACCCGGCAAACAGCTATTGCAGTCCAGCCGATTCGGCAAAGCGAAGCGCACTTGTCATATCCGGGTGCCGGGCCCCGAACCTGCGTTCCTTTGCCCGGACTGCTGGCAAGTCTTCAGCGGTTACACCTGCGCCTTTGCGTCTCTGCACGAGCTGTTACCGTCTCAGCTCGCCTCTGCCGGAACGCTCTTTAGTTCCCTGATCTTTTCTTCCATTTTTGCCAGCAGGCCATCGAAGCCGTCTTTCATTACGATTTCCTGGTAGGAGCTGCGATAGTTACTGATCAGGCTGACGCCCTCAATGATGACATCATAGACCTGCCATGAGCCGTCTTTCAGGTACACCTTGTAATTGACCGGGATCTCGGCGCTGCTGGTGATGATCAGTGTATCGACCACGGCTTTTTTACCATTCTTTTTCTCGCCGGGGTATTTGACGGATTCGTTGGTGTAGGACTCGATCTTGCTCACGTAGCTGTTCTGGATAAGTTCCGCAAACAGTTCCGTGAACTTCTGCTTCTCGGCATCCGAGGCCTTTTTCCAGTTGGTCGCCAGCGTGCGCTGTGACATGGCGCGAAAATCGAAGCGTTTGTCGATGACTTCGCGCATCCTGTCGCGCCTCGATTCCGTGTCAAGCGTGTCATCCTTGAGCAGGGCAATGACAGCATCGACCGAAGTGCGCACATCATCGGTCGGAGTGGATTCCGCGATGGCATTGGTGGCAAACAGCATCGCGACGAGGATCAAGAAACCGGGTAGATTTTTAAGCATGATTGTTACCTCCTGAAATTTTCGTGACCGGCACCTGGCCGGGTCAGTTTTCAACCTTGTTCTGCCGATACTGTATGAAAGCATCCCGGACGAACAAATAGGGGTCCAGTGCATCTTTCTTGATGCCCTCGTAGGTGTCCTTGTCCAGCGACAGGTCGTTGACCTTGTCATAGGCCCTGAGACCATAGTAGGTCCAGCCCTCCGAGATGTAATACAGCAGGTTCATGCGGCTATCGGCAAACATGCCTATGCCATCCCTGAGATTGCTCGGCCCCAGGATTGGCAGCACGAGGTAGGGTCCGGGGCCGACACCGTAATGCCCAAGGGTCTGCCCGGTGTCCTCATCCTTGATCCGCAGGTCGAAATGATCCTTTGCCGTATCGAAGAACCCCCCGATGCCGATGGTGGTGTTAACGGCAAAACGGGTGATTTCATTGCCGGCGTCGCCGAATTTGCCCTGCAGACCGGAGTTGATGATGCGGACCGGGGCGGCGAGGTTGGAAAAGAAGTTCTTCACACTCACACGCCATGGTTCCGGTACTGCCCATCGATACCCCCGGGCGACCGGTTTCAGCAGGTAGAAATACAGCTTGTCGTTGACCCAGAAGAACACCCGGTTGACCGGTTCGATCGGGTCCCACACCTCGAGGATCTCCTCGTCCTCGAACAGGAAGGCGTCCTCTTGCTCGGTCGCTGTCATTTCCTGCGACTGCGAGGCATTATCTTCCTCGCCGGCACTATCCTGTGCCCAGCCGCTGACGGGGAAGGTCAGGACCAGCAGCAATAGCAGCAGTTTCCTCATGGGGTGCACCTGTTGGTTCCTGTTACTCGCTGTCGAAGATGTATTTGCTGACCAGTTCCTCGAGGCTGATCGACGATTCAGTCTCCTCGATCTGACCGCCTGGCTCAAGGTAGATATCGGAACCACCCGGCGTCAGCTTGATAAAGCGGTCGCCGATAATGCCCGACGTCCGGATCGAGGCAATGCTGTCGTCGGTAAGCTGAACTGCCTTGTTGATGTCGAGGTGCACCACCGCCTCGTATTCCCCTTCGTCCAGTTCGATTTTTGATACCTTGCCCACCTTGACGCCGGCCAGTTCGATGACGGCGCCTTCCTTGAGGCCGCTGATAGAGCTGAATCGCGCCGTGACCGGATAGCTTTCATCCATGAACATTTTTATATCGCCCATCTTGATGGAAATGTAGGCAAAGCTGGCGAAGCCCGCCAGCAGGAAAAGCCCGACGATCATTTCAAGATTCATTTTTTTCATGGCAAAACCGCCTTTCCCGTTGCAGCATGCAGCTGTTTTGGATGGTTACGAAAGAATTAATGACCCGATCAGGTAGTCCCATACCAGTATAGTGACAGAGGCCAGTACCACGGCGTCGGTCGTAATCCGGCTGACCCCCTCGGCACCGAACACGCCCGTGCGATTCAGGTGCAGGAAGTAGCCCTTGAAGCTGGCAATCCAGACGATAAGCGCACCGAAGATTACGGACTTTACCAGGCACAGGCGGATATCTTCCCACTGTACGCTGTCATACATGCCCTGGAAGTACGCGCCCGAGGCGACATCCAGGAATACCACCCCGGCAAGGTAACCGCCAACGATGCCGAGGATGTTAAAGATAAAGGTCAGGGCGGGCAGCGATACCAGCGCCGCGAGGAATTTCGGGGCAATCAGGTACTTGTACGGGTCGATTGCCATGCACTCGAGTGCGTCGATCTGCTCGGAGTTGCGCATGATGCCGATTTCAGCGCAAATTGCCGAACCGGCACGCCCGATGACCATAAGGGCAGTCAGCACCGGGCCAAGCTCCTGGATCAGGCTGAGCGCTACCGCAGAGCCAAGCAGTTCTTCGGAGCCGAACTTCTTGAGGTTGTGGTAGCCCTGCAGTCCGAGCACCATTCCGGTGAACAGGCCGGTCACCAGGATGACGATAAGTGAACGTGCGCCAATGAAGTAGATCTGCCGGATGACGGGGTAAGGGGTATAGGGCGGTCGCAGGATGTTGGCGAGGGTGGTGCCGAGGAACATGCCGGCCCTGCCCGTGCTCTCCAGCAGGTAGAGAAATTCCCTTCCAAGTTTCTCGACGAATTCGCGCATGGTCAGTCTTCAGTCTGCCCGACTGCATGCACCGGGCGGGCCACGGCCAGCAGCGGGTAACGGCAGATACACGGATGCTCAGGCATTCAGTCCGTCGTCAACGGTATCGTAGATGGTGAACACCTTGTCCAGGCGCGCCAGTTCCAGTACCCGGAGTGCGGCTTCGCTGGCGGCCGCCAGCGCCAATCCCGTACCGTTTTTTCTGGATGCCTGCAGTGCCTCGACCAGCGAGGCAACGCCGGAACTGTCGATGTAGCTAACGGCGGACAGATCCACCAGTATGTTCTTTTTGCCGGCCACATTGCTCAGCAGCAGCTCTCGCGCTACCGGCGAACTTTCCAGGTCAACCTCGCCTTTCAGCGCGATAATGGCCGTATCTCCCTTGGTGGTTACTTCATGTTTCATTAATTGTCTCGCTCGAAATGTTTCGCCATCCGTAGCCGGTTTCCGGTACCGGACTCGACAGGCAGGTATTCTACCTCATCCATAATGTCGTGGATCAGGCACAGGCCAATGCCGCCGGCCTGCACCTCCTTGGGCCAGACCGGCTCGAGGATCTCCCTGTCAACCGGTGGCGCCATGTCCCGCAGATGGAACTCGAGTATGCCGTCTCCGCAGAGGATTTCCAGCGTTGCCGGGCTGTTATTGCTGTCCTTGTAGGCGTGACGCACGATGTTCTGGCTGGCCTCGCCGATGGCAATCAGCAGGTCCCGGGTGACGGCCTCAGGGCAGCCGCAGGTCCGGCAGGTCTCCCGCACCGCATCGCGGACCCGGGCAAGCTCCTCGGGGCTGGAGAGAAATGTGAGAGTGCGGATGGAGCGCAGCGGGGTGCTGTCTTCCGCGGCCTGCCGCCCGGCGGCCGGGTCCTCCACTGCCATGATGGTGATGTCGTCGTGGCGTTTGCGGCCACTGCCTTTCAGGCTGGATATAACCGCCTCGATGCGCTCTGCCAGAGGTGCATCTGCCTTGCCGGTGATGATCTCCTTGAACCCCTCCACCTCGAGGCGCTTGCCATTGCCAATATCCCCCTCGGTGACGCCATCGGTGAATATATAGAGGGTGCCGCCGCCCAGGTTGAAAATCTCGTCCCTGACGTCATGGTCGTCGACGTTCAGCGGCAGTATGCCAAGCGGCGGCGCACTTGCCGGGATGGCGCTGAAGTTGCCTTCGGCATCGTGGACCAGCGGCGGTTCATGGCCGGCGTTGGCCAGCTTGATGTTACCGCTTGCGGGATCCAGGATGCCGCAGACCATGGTGACGAACATGCCGTGGATCGCGGTTTCGCAGAGTTCGCGGTTGATGGTGTCCAGCAGTTTGGCAGGTTCATCGATGGTCTTGCCAAGGCAACGGAACAGGCTCGCTGTTTTGGACATGAGCAGTGCCGCATCCATGCCCTTGCCGGACACGTCACCGAGGCTGAAATAGATGCGGCCGTCGCCGAGTTCATAAAAATCGTAGAAGTCGCCGGAGACTTCATGCGCCGGCAGGTTCACCCCGTGCACCGGAAACGGTGCCGGACGGGCATCCGGTAGCAGGCTGCGCTGCATCTCGCTGGCCAGTTCCAGTTCACGGCTGACGCGTTCCTGCTCGACGAGTTCCTCGGCCATTCTTGCATTGCGGATGGCCAGCGCGGCGGCAGATGCCAGCGTTTTCAGCATCATCAGGTCCGGCTCGGAAAACAGCAGTGACTTGTCTTTCTTGTTGATGAGTTCGATGGCGCCAATGCAGACGCCCTGCACGGACATCGGGGTGCAGAGGATGGAGCGGGTATGGAAACCGGTAACAGCATCAACCGACTGGGCGAAGCCAGGGTCTGTGCTGACATCGCGGACCATGTTGCTTTCATTCGCCGTAACGCACTGGCCAACAATGCCCTCATCGGATTTCAGCGTCAGGCCGCTGACATCCACCGGGCCGACACTCGCCTTGCAGATCAGTTGCGTGCCGTTGTCATCCAGCAGAAACAGTGAGCCGGCCTCGGCGTTCACATAGCTGACAATGAGCTCGAGGGCTTTCTGGATGGTGTCCTCGATATTGAGGGTGACCGCGAGGTGGCCGCTCATCCTTGCCAGCAGTTCCAGGTGGCCCTTCAGTGCCGGACTGCTTCTGCGGTCTATCCGACCCGGATCGCGACGGTCACCGCCGGGAGGGATGTCGCTCATGTTGTGGTCTGGTGCTGGGCTGGTTGCATGCTGCGGATCAGGCCTCGGGGGAAGTTCAGGAGTCTGACCTGCGACACCTGTCTGCCGGATTCATGAATTATATTTAAATACCATTTAAATCAGCTGGATACTGTCGAAACCCTGCATATTCGTGACTCGATATGGACCTATTCTACTGGTATCGGCCCGGGTGCGTCACATTGTATCCAAATTGACCCGTCACAATCGTGACCGACGGGGCAGAAACCGTTCTGCCTGTTTATCCTGGCCTGACAAGTCGCTGGCCAGCTCCGGCAAACAATACACTGAAACGGTGAAGCAGTGTCAGGGTATAACACCGGCTTATTCGAGATGCACCGGCTCAAGGAATACGCCGGGGTTGTTGATATCCTGGAAACGGATGTACGGCCATTGCTTGACGCTGGCGCCCTTGTCTGCAACGACAAGGTCAGCGAGTCCGTCCCCGTTCATGTCATCGATGGTAACCGCGTGCGGGCCACGCTGGCCCGGGTAGTTCACGGCATCGAGGAACACGCCATGCATCAGCGGGTCCTGCAACAGCACCGAGATGCTGCCGCCATCCTTGTCCTTGTTGGCGACCGCGAGGTCGGGGAGGGCATCATCATTCAGGTGGCCGATTTCGACATCCACCGAGTTTACGCCGGTTTCGTAGTCTGCTGCCGGTAAAAACGTGCCGATCGCTGCGGGGTCCTGCATCAGGATGGCGACATTGCCGGTTGCTCCTCCCTGGTTGGCCACGACCAGGTCAGGAAGGCTGTCACCGTTTAAATCGCCGATGGCTACATCGGCGGCATTGATGCCGCTGGCATAGACACTCATGCTGGAAAAACTACCAGGCGGGGCCGGTGCGTGGTCCTGTGGCAGCACGATGACGTTATCCCCGCTCGTGGCCACGAGATCATTACGGCCGTCGCCGTCAATGTCCGCCACGGCAACGGCCACGGTAACACCGACACCCGGGTGCGTAACAATGAAGGCGCTGCCGGGTGACAGCGGCTCATTGGTGAGTACGGCCAGATCATTGCCTGCGACGGCCATATCATTGACGCCATCGCCATTCAGTTCACCAATGGCAAGGCCTGTCGGCAAACCTGTCGCTGCAAAATTCACGCGTTCCAGAAACTCGCCGGGCAGTCCCGGGTTCTGCAGAAAGACGCCGATGGATCCGGCATCCTTCTGCGTTGCAGCGAAATCGACCATGCCGTCAAGATCTAGATCGTCGATGCCCAGGGCCGTGCCCTTGTCTTTCAGTTCGTAACTGGGTTCCTTCAGGAAGGTTCCGGGCGCCAGCGGATCCTGCAGGAAGACTGATGCCGTGTATTCGAACCTTTTCTTGATGTCACAATCAGTGTCTTTGCATACGACCTTGTTTTGTTCCAGCGTCCTGCTGAAGATCATGTCTGCAGCCGCATCGCCATTCAGGTCGGCGGTGGCCACCGCATTGTAGACTGTATCGACGTTGTGCCACTCGTCGACGTCCAGGCTGTCGCCACCACCTCCACCGCAGCTGGCAAGTAAAACTGCGATAAAAATGCCCGCTATTGCAGCTGGCAAGATTTCCAGCCACGGCTCGTCACGTGCTGCCGGTTTTCCAGGTGGTCTTTTCATGTAGTTACGGTACCAATGCCAGGCGTGACCTGCATTGATAACTGTCAATGGCATGCGGGGCTGCGACGAATACCGTCATTACGTCTGCCCTGTGCAGACTTCACTTGCAGTGTGGGGGCGATATAACTGGTGAAGTTGACTGGCATCATGTCCTTTCATGTGTGGCATTTTTATAATGAAATATACATAAAAAAACGGATTCTCCTGGTGTGGATTCGTGACATCCTGTTACCTGTACTGGCCTGATCCAGGCAGGCGCAGAGGATGGCATGCAGTGGGATGAGTGGTGACGCAGTCCGACCATGCCGCACGCGGGGGTAATATGACTGACATGCCAACCTGCAGACCGGCTGTCGTAGCTGACAGCCGGTTCATTGCCGAAATGATCGATATGTCATCTGACGGTGTCGCGCTGCTGGAGTGGACTGACGCGGCACGGGAGGCCGGTGACCTGGAAGCACTCGAAGTCGGGGCCGGTATGTACGCCTCGGAAGAGGGGGATTACAGCTACCGGAACTGTTGCCTGGCAGAGGTGTCGGGCCGCCGGGCCGGTATGTTGCTGAGTTTTCCTGTGCATGCCAGGGATCCGGCTGACGCGGCGTTGCCACCACCGTTTGACGGTACCGATGTGTTTGCGCCCTACAAGTACCTGGAAGCGCCCGACACCTGGTATATCTGCGGCGTTGCCGTGCTGCCGGACTACCGCGGCCGTGGTATCGGTACGAAACTCATGCAGGTTGCCGGACAGCAGGCGAGGGATCACGGTTATGACCGGCTCAGCCTGGTCGTCTTCGAGGAAAATGCGAGTGCATTGCGCATATATCAGCAACTCGGATACCAGGTTGTTGATCGTGCTCCCATTGTTCCGCATCCGCTGATTCGTTGCAGTGGGGATGCCTTGCTGATGGTGGCGCCGTCTTACTGATGCTCGCGGGCAGACTGGAAATGGCGAAGATGGGTGTTTAGCTATAAACAGGTGCACCTGAATATTGGAAAGTGCCTTGCATGGAGGCAGGCCTGCCTGAGCCGGTTACTCCGACAGTTCAGTCGCAAGGGCAAGGGGTATAGATTCAATTGTTCGGCTCATTCGGTGCAACTCCTGCGTAACTCCAGAGTGCCGTGGTTGCAGTAAACACCGCGTGACGAAGCTTGTTGGGTCGGTGGGTCTCGTAGGCCCCCCAACTGCCGTCGTCCTGCTGGCCGGCCAGCAGTTGCCGCAGTGCATCCGGTAGTACCGCTTGCAGCGGTGCGTCAAGAAACTGCGCGCTAAGCAGCAGTTCGGACAGCAAATCGACATTCCCGGCGCTGCCGGCCCAGGCAATGGCCTCGACAAGAAACCGGTTCAGCGGTTCCAGGCGGCTATCCAGCCAGGCCGGTGGTGGCTGGCGGCCGAAATCGGTCAGGGCGATGATTTCGTGAAGCAGGGCATAGAGGTGCAGGGAAGCGGCGAGCCGCTGCTGCGGGTTTGCGGATACTGTCGGCAGGGCAGGCTGCCTGCCACGGGCGATCTGCTCGATGCGGCTGGCGGTAAGCGCGGCATCGATGGAAATTCCGGGCTGCTCACCCAGCTTGAGCAGGAACAGGGCAATGGTGAGGCGCTTGGTAGGGTCGCAGTACGGCGTGGCCGCCAGCACCCGCTGCGCCCGGGCCGTGATGTATGGCTGCAGGTCAGTCGGGCTTCCCGCCTGTCGCATCAGGTGGGCGGCGAGCACCAGGTGATAGTAATCAGTCATCCGTTTCTGCCCGGACATTGCCCATTGTGCGAATTCCGGCATCTCGCCCAGGGCGGTCATGCGCTCGCGGAAACTGTCGTCGAAGCGTTCACGCGTGCCGGGATCCTTCGATAGCGTCGACAGCATCAGAAAACCGACGCCCTCGTCCAGCAGGTCGGGTAGCCCGCCATCCTGCAGGGTGGCAGGGTGTTGGCCTATCCAGTCGAGGCCGCGTGCAACGGCTGCCCGGATCTGTGCCTGCATGGCAGCGTCGATGCCGGCCCGGGAACTGATGACCGATGCCGGCGCAAGTACCAGCAGGATGGCAAGAGTGGTGAGCAGTCGACGGAAACGTTCCATGGTGAGCCCGGTTTCTGATATCTACTGTAAGCCGTGATTATACCTGTCAGCGCGGGGAAGATATCCGGTTGCCGGCGATCTGATCGTGTGGCTCTTTGGCGGATGGTGCCGTGGTCACCGCCCGCGGTTCCAGGCCTGCAGGCCTAGCAGGTAAGAATCCTGATTTCGCGATTTGCGCGCTCCAGGCGGGTCAGGCTCAGCTCCGAGAGATTGGTCAAGAGCTTGATCAGGACACGGGTGGCCGTCGGATTGTCCATCTCTCTGAGCCGGACCGGATTGAGAGAGTACAGATGCACCCTGGTGTCCGCGCGTATGTCGGCAGTGCGGTTGTGACCGCTGAAGAGGGCGGATTCACCAAAGGCCCAGCCCGCGGTAGAGGCGCTGAGACGGCGCTGGTGCTTGTGGTCCAGGTCCAGCGAGACACTCACGCGACCGGAGGAGAGGAAAAACAGCTTGTCTGCAGGCTGCCCTTCGCGGCAGATCAGGTCGCCTGCCTGGTAGTCTTCCTCCTGCAGCAAGGAACGCAACAGTTCCAGCTCATCGCTATCGAGATTGCTGCATAACGGCTGGTCCTCGATTGGCAGTCTGACATTGCCATCGGTTTCTACCTGCGACTCGTCGAGCAGGCAGTCTTCGGCATACTCCAGGGCGTGGTCGACGTCGGGGTAATCGAGCACGGGCATGTTGCCGGATGCCTCGAAATGCCGCTTGAGAAACCTGACGAGGTGGTAATGGTGTTCGGCCCCGGTGATCAGGACCTTTTTGCTCTGGTTGCCGAGTTCATCAGCCAGTTCCCCCAGCAGGGTGCAGGCCGACTGGTCCACCGAGGTGACGCGTGTCAGGTCGAGGATGATAAAGTCCCGCGCCTCCATCTGCTCGATGGCGGTGGCAGCGATAATCTCTGCTGGCACAAACATGAGTTCCCCGGTAAGTTCCATCACCAGGATGCGTTCACCTGCGACGTCCAGGAAGGCCTCGCTCCTGCGGTCACGGTTAAGCTTGGAGCGCACCCTTGCACAGGTGTAACTGGTGCGAATGACGCTGGTGGTGGTCGTGCGCGTGACACGCAGCATGTGCAGGCCGAAGTCGTTCGACAGGGACTCGCACACCGCTATGCCCCGCACGCTGTTGCCCTTGGAATCCAGCCGCGGCGAGAATACCGCCAGCCCCAGCTGGCCGGGCAGCACCGCCACGATACCGCCTCCGACGCCGCTCTTGGCTGGCATGCCAACCTTGTATATCCAGTTGCCGGAGTAATCGTACATGCCACAGGTCGACATCACCGACAGCACCCGGGGCACCATACCGGATTCCAGGGCACGTATGCCCGTGACGGGATTGACGCCGTCGTTGGCCAGGGTCGCGCCCATGAGCGCCAGGTCGCGGGCGGTGACCAGTATGGAACACTGGCGGAAATAGGCGTCCAGCGGTTCTTCGGGGTCATCCTCGAGGATTTCATAGTTGCGCAGCAGGTGTGCGATGGCACGGTTGCGGTGGCCTGTGTTCTTTTCCGACAGGTATATGGCCTCGTCGACGGATAATGGCTGGCCGGCATAGCGGGCGAATTTCTCCAGTATGCGCGACAGTTTGGCATCGCCGTCACTGCCGTCCACCAGGCTGGTGGCGACAATGGCGCCGGCATTGATCATGGGATTGCGCGGGCGCCCGGTGTCGGGTTCGAGGCTGATCGAATTAAAGGCTTCCCCCGATGGCTCCACATCGATTTTGGACGCAACGGTTTCCGCACCCTTGTCTTCAAGCGCGATCCCGTAGGTGAAGGCCTTGGAAATGGACTGGATGCTGAAGGGCTGGCGGGTATCGCCGACCTGGTATACATGACCATCCACGGTGACCACGGCAATCCCGAACCAGTCCGGGTTGGCCTTGCCCAGCTCCGGAATGTAATCGGCCACAGTGCCGCTGTCGAGCGAGGCGAATCGTTGCTGGAGCAATTCAAGGTAATGCTGAAACGAGGCGGTAATCATGTCGGCTTCCGCGCTGTTTACTGCAAACCCTGCAGGAAACCGAGTCCGTCGTTTCCTTTCAGCTTTATCTCGACCGGCGATACCTTCCAGATATCGTCACAGTATTCCCCTATCGAGCGGTCCGAGGAGAACCACCCCATTCGGGCCGTGTTGAGAATCGACATCAGCGCCCAGATCTCTTCATTCCTGAATACATCCGATACCCTCTGCTGGCATTCGAGGTACGCGGCAAAATCCGCAAACACATAATAGGGATCGTTATGGACCAGCGAATCCAGCAGCGGCTGGAAAAGTCCGGCATTGCCCCGCGAGAACAGGCCGCTGCGAACCAGCTGGATGACTTCCTGCAATTCCGGATTGCCATCAAGGAAGCTTGCCGGGCGGCGGCGCTCCTTTGCCAGGGCCTCGATTTCCGCTTCCGTGTGGCCGAACAGGAAGAAATTTTCCGGGCCGACCGCCTCGCGGATCTCGATATTGGCGCCGTCGAGCGTGCCGATGGTCAGGGCGCCATTCATGGAGAATTTCATGTTACCGGTGCCGGAGGCTTCCTTGCCGGCCGTGGAGATCTGTTCCGAGAGGTCGGCGGCGGGATAAATCCGCTGCCCGTTGCTGACATTGAAGTTTGGCAGGAAGATCACCTTCAGGCGGCCACCCACCATGGGGTCGCGGTTTACGATGTCGGCTACGCCGGTAATCAGGCGAATGATGAGCTTTGCCATGTGGTAGCCCGGTGCCGCCTTGCCGGCGAATATGAAGGTGCGCGGGGTGATGTCCGCCCCCGGGTCATTCCTGATCCGGTTGTACAACGCGATAATATGCAGCACGTTAAGGTGCTGGCGCTTGTATTCGTGGATGCGCTTGACCTGCACATCGAACAGCGAGTCGGGATCGGCCGCGATGCCCGTGACCTTTCTGAGGTGATGCGCCAGTTTCAGCTTGTTGTGGCGCTTGATATCCCGCCAGCGGGCGCGGAAGTCCCTGTCCTCCGTCAGCGTTTCCAGGCTGCGCAGCATATCCAGGTCTTTCGCCCAGTTCTTGCCCAGGGTGTCATCCAGCAGCGCTGCCAGCCGCGGATTGCTGAGTACGATCCAGCGCCGCGGCGTGACCCCGTTGGTCTTGTTGCTGAATTTATCCGGCGTGACGGCGTGGAAATCCTTCAGTACCCGGGTCTTTAGCAGTTCCGTATGCAGGCTGGCAACGCCGTTGATGGCGTGGCTGCCGACACAGGCCAGGTGTGCCATGCGCACGGAGCGTTCCCCCTCTTCACCGATGATCGACATGCGGGCAAGCTGTGCAGGATCACCCATGCACCAGATGCGTACCTTGTCGAGAAAACGGGCGTTGATTTCGTAGATGATCTCGAGATGACGCGGCAGCAGGCGTTTGAACAGCGGCAGTGACCAGCACTCAAGGGCCTCGGGCAGTAGTGTATGGTTGGTATAGGCGAACGTTGCCTCGGTGATTTCCCATGCGACATCCCATTCCATGCCGTGCTCGTCGACCAGCAGGCGCATCAGTTCCGGTACGGCGATGGCCGGGTGGGTATCGTTGAGCTGGATGGCGTATTTTTCGTGAAACGCGTCCAGCGGCAGACGTTGCCTCAAAAGGATGCGAATCATGTCCTGCAGGGCGCAGGAGACGAAGAAGAACTGCTGCTCAAGCCGCAGCTGCTTGCCCTGTAGCGCTTCGTCGTTGGGATAGAGAACCTTGGTCAGGTTCTCGGAAACGACCTTGCTTTCCACGGCACGGTAATAGTCGCCCTCGTTAAAGGCAGCGAAATCGAAGGTTTCGGGTGCCTCGGCCCGCCACAGCCTGAGCGTATTCGCAGTGTTGCAGCGATAGCCCAGTACCGGGGTGTCGTAAGGTACGCCCATCACGATCCTGTCCGGGTGCCAGCGCACCCGGCTGTGGCCCCGGTTGTCGGTATACGGCTCGGTATGACCGCCGAACTTCACTTCAACCGTCCATTCCGGCCTGGCGATTTCCCAGGGATTACCATGGCGCAGCCACTTGTCCGAGCGCTCGACCTGCCGGCCGTTGCGCAGTTCCTGGTGAAAAATGCCGTACTCATAGCGGATCCCGTATCCCAGGGTGGGGATCTCCAGTGTCGCCAGGGAATCCAGGTAACAGGCTGCAAGCCGGCCAAGGCCACCGTTGCCCAGTCCGGGCTCCACTTCCTCGGCAAGTATCAGTTCCAGGTCCAGCCCGAGCTCTTTCATGGCGCCACGGGATGCCTCGAGGATGCCGAGGTTGACCAGGTTGTTGCCGAGATGCGGCCCCATCAGGAACTCGGCCGACAGGTATGCCACGGTCCGGGAGCCTTCCCGTGTGTAGGTCGCAGCACTGCTGATCCAGCGATGCAGCAGGCGGTCCCTGACCAGGTAAGACAGTGCCATGTAGTAGTCATTCTGCGTGGCAATCGACGGGAACTTGCCCTGCAGGAAAAACAGGTGATCGAGAAACGACCGCTTGATCGATGTGCTGTCCAGGCCTGTGCGCGTGATATCTTCCGCCAGACCTGGGCTGATCGATTCCGGCTGTGCATTCATGCGCTTGTCCCCAGTGCCATCACTTGTTTTCCTGCGCGGTGACGGCGAGTGCCGAGCTTTCTCGTTACGCCATATCACTGCGGTGCAGCGGGGTGTGCACCCCTGCAACTTCGTCCATGTGTTGCGTGGTTCTGCCGGAATCCGCGCGGTGCCCGGTTCCCATCCGGTAACCGGCCGGTGTGTCTGCAAGGGCCGGAGAGTGCCGTTGTCATGCCCCGTGCTGCCGGGAATGGTGATGCAGGATGTGTGCCGCATGTCGATCACGATGGCATGTCCCCCGACGCATGAGCGGAAAAGTCCGGGAAGGTGGGGTGTTATGCCGGGCAATCGCAGGCGTATCTGCTATAAACGGCCCGCTGACGGTCGGATTTGCGCTGGCCGCGCACCATTATTGTGCGCCGCATAACCTGTTTGCACAGCATTCGGGCATCGGGGAGGCCTGTTTGCTGCAACACATCGTGGCAGGATCGGGAGCCGCGGGGGTATGGTTTGCTTCCAGGAACTGATGCCGGTTGCTGGCCTTCTCTCTGGACCAGAGGCGGTTGCATGGCACACCACTGGGGCAGTTCGGCTGACCCCCTGTGCCCGGCTATGGCTGGTGCCAGTCGACCAGTCGCTGTCCCCGGGTCATTTTGGGGTAAGATCATCCGCCCCTACTCATCGACCGGAATCCTTATGACCGAGCCTGTATCTCCCCTTGTTCCGACCGGTATCAAGCTGCACCAGAAGTCACGCCTGCTGGAAATCAGCTTCTCCGACGAGACGAGTTTCATGTATCCCTGTGAATACCTGCGCGTGTCTGCATCCGCCGGCGTGGAGGATGAATCCGCAAAGCCTGTTTGCGGCAAGCAGGCGGTCGGGATTACGCATATCGAGCCGCAGGGTGCTGAATTGCTGCAACTGGATTTCGACGATGGCTATTCCTGCAGTTACTCCTGGGAGGCCCTGCACTCGCTGGGTGAAAATTATGAGCGGAACTGGCAGAACTATCTGCAGATGTTGCAGGACAACGGGCTCGAACGCGGACCGGATCGGGCGGCCGGCGCTGATGGCCGGGTCACCATCAAGCTGCTGTACTTTATACAGCTGGCGAAGCTGACCGGCAGGGACGAGGAGGAGGTCGAGATCCCGGAATCAGTCACTAATGTCGAAACCCTGCTGGCATGGCTGGGCAACCGGCGTCAGGGCTGGGAGAAGGCCTTCGCGGCCGACAAGGTGCAGGTTACCGTCAACAGGCACTTCGCCGAACTGTTCACACTGGTCGAGCACGGTGATGAAGTGGCTATCGTGCCGCGGGCGCTGTGACCCCCAAAAGGGGGCGGGTTTTATTTGGGCATCTGTTTGGGGTTGATTGTTGCGTATATGCCAGGGGGCTGATGGCGATGCAGGTACTGGATTCGCGGCTGCCTGCCATCAGGCAATCGGGATTGATTAAGGTCAAAGTAATATCGGTTTTTCTCGGCTATCTTGACTGTCGTAGCAGGGTGGGCCATATGTCTTGAGTGTGAAGACAACTTGCAGGGCATGACCTGATGCCTTGAACGTGCCTGCCTTTAATGCAACCTGGAAGCAGATTGATAATTACAGAGGGATATTCCTATGGCCATACTTCGTTCATTTATGCTGTGTCTATCCATAGTGGCGGTTGTCGGTTGCTCCAGCCAGGTTACGCGTCCGGATGGTGCCGACGCGGATCGCCCTGTCATCAGGGCATTGCAGGATTTCACGGTCGAAATGTCGCCGGACGCAAGGACTCAACTGGCTGACAACGTCAAATTCGATATCGATGCACTAACCTCCACCATGAAGCGTACTCTTGAGGGACGGGGCCTGGTTGCGTCAGAAGGTGATTATCGACTCAAGGTGGTTGTTAATGATATCCGGGTCCGCAGTACCTTCAACGCCGTGATGTGGGGCTTTATGGCTGGTAATGATCACCTGGAGGGTGATGCCATTGTTCTGAACCTGGAGGGTGAGCCGGTGTATGAATTCGGCGCGAGCGCTTCCTATGCCCTGGGCGGTTTCGGTGGGGGGCAGGACTCTTCAAGAATGAACTGGCTCTATGAAGAGTTCTCGGAGATGATTGCCGACGAACTTTCCAAAAAACGTGACGAGTAGCACGTCTGCGTCCGGACGTGTCGGTCATGCGAACGAGGGCTATGAATTAAAAAGCATGCCCCCTTATAACGACGATTTCACATCGCCGTTTTTATTTTTGTGTTCAGCGCATGGGGCCTGATGGTCGGGTTTCTGCTTGTACAGGTTCGGCTGGCGACTGGCCCGAAACTGCCACATACCGGTTTGACCCGTGGGCATGTCCCGGTGTGAGTGTGCGCCAGCTTCAGTCAGTTTGGCTGACAGTGTAATTGCCGTCCTGGTCCCGTGAAACACGGAATTTTCCGGAGTTGCATTCAACACTCCAGGCATTTTCGCCGGCATTCTGCACTCCCAGTACATGTGCACAGGGGTAATTGGCGCTGCGTATGGCAGCGGCCATTTCACCATGACTCATCTCGGCGGCATTCGCCTGCGGTGCAATCACCAGTAAGGCTGTCATGGCGAAAGATGTTGCTATAGATATCAGATTGTTGTGGCGTTTTGCTTGTTGCATGTCAGGATCTCCGGATAAGCGCGTTTGCACGACATGGGTTATCGATAACCGTATCAGATATAGCATCATCTTGAACCTGAGTATTGCCCCAGTCAATGAAGGCACCTTTTCAGTAAAGGGGTGTATTTGCTGTCAGGCAGGCTGCGGTAATTCAGAAGTCGACGACCTGTCCTGCTGCGCTGTTGATTATATGCCTCTCTCCGTGTGGCTGGTGTAACCGGCAATCCAGCATTTCCCGTTAGCCAAATCAGATATTCCCTACTGATCCTCCCTTCATCTCATGCCAGAGTTGTGGCGTGAGCATTATTGATTATTTCGGAATCGCTCGGGCCCGTATGGTGAAGGCATGTGTGCTGAAGTGCTGGCCCGGTCATATTCATGACGTTTTGATACATGCAGTAATGGGTACGGATTTATTCCAGGGACGGGAATATTATGAAAGCACCAGCTGTTGGCGTAACTGCTGTAAGTGGCACGGTTTATTTTCTTGCATTGCTGGTGGCGGTTGTTTTGCCACGGACCCTGCCTGCGGCGGCCTGTTTCGGGCCGTTTCTCAATTATGACTATGCACGGGCTGCTTGTCGTAACCAGCTCGCACCTAACCCTGCTTCGGAATGTCTGAATGAACAGCCGCAGTTTACCTGTGGCGGGGTATACCACGCGGTGAAGCTGTATCGGGATTGTCTGGGCGATACTGGCACTGGTTGCTCGTTCCCCTATTATCCGGGTAGCTGTCCCGCTGGAGAATGGGTTGATCCGGAGACAGGTGTTTGTGAGCCTGCTGAAGAGAATCCGGCGCCGGCGAAGAATTTCGGCTCATGCAAAACTGCGCCATCCGATTATGTCGGCAATCCCGTCAAGGTCTCCACCGGCAACAACTATGTGCGTGAAACGGATCACGAGGGGTTTGGGCGCGGGGTTCTTCGATTCGAGCGCACATACAATTCCGGTCTCGCCCTGACTGATCCGCCGCAGCCTGCATGGCGGCACAGCTATGAACGGCGGATTCGTGAAACATGGACGGGTTCGGGCAGGTTTCGCGCGGCCGATCGTCCGGACGGAAGCAGCATCTATTTTCACAGGGATTCCTCGACGTCGACCGTATGGAAGAGTGATGAGGACGTTTACGAGCGGCTTGAACACTCGACAGCATCCGGAGCCATTGTTGAATACCGGCTGCTACTGACCGATGGCACGGTAGAGTCCTATGACGGCAATGGTGTGCTGCAATCGATCACGGGTATTGCCGGGAACACGCAGACCCTGTCATATGACAGCTCGGGCAAGCTCATGCGGGTTGAAAGCAACACCGGAGAGTATTTCATCCTGGGCTACAACCCCGGTGGCCGGCATTCGACACTGACGGATCACACCGGCCGCATCTGGACATACAGCTATGATACCCATGGAAACCTGGAGTACGTTTATTACCCGGATGGCAGCGTTGATAGCCATGCAAACAACCCCTACCGGCGGTATCACTACGAGGATGCCGGGTTTCCAGCGGGCCTGACCGGCATTTCCGACCGGGTACGGGGGCAGGAGGAGCGATATGCAACCTGGGCCTATGATGGGGTTGGTCGCGCCACGGCATCGTATCACGGACCACAAACCGGTGTTCCGGGCGACCGCATAGACGGTGTAGTAATCAGTTACGATGCCCCTGCCACGCGCACGGTCACTGACAGCAGGGGTGATGCGCGCACGTACACGCTCATCAATCAACTGGGCAGCTACCGGCTCACCGCTATCACCCGTCCGGGATGCCCTGCCTGCAGTGATGGCGATAGCGGCTTTTCGTATGACCCGGACACGAATCATCTACTGACCAGTGCTGTCAACGGGTCCGTCACCGAATACGGTAATTACACCGGCAGGGGTAAACCGCGTTTCAGGATCGAGGCAAAAGATACACCGCAGGAGCGGCGTACCGACTACACGTATGATTCCCGCCCCCACGGCAAGGTGGCTACCCTTGCAGAGCCGTCGGTAAAGCCTTCCGGGAGGAGGATCTCAGGCTTTGGCTATGATGATTTTGGCAACCGCACCTCGGAGACAGTCACAGGGTATGCGCCGGACGGGCAGGGTGGCTGGATGGTCGTCTCGAGGACTACAGGCTACCGTTTTGACGGGCCATTACACCAGTTGAGCCAGATTGACGGTCCGCGCTCGGATGTCAGCGATATCACCAACCTCCGTTATTACCTGGATGACCCCGCGGAGGGAAATAACCGTGCACGCCTCAGGGAGATCGAGGATGCTTCGGGAGTGCTGATCCGCAGTAATATCCAGTATGCGGCAAGCGGCAAGGTGCTGTCGGAAGACCGCCCAAATGGCCTCCGCCTGAGCTATGCCTACTACCCTGGCAATGACCGCCTGGCGACGTTGACGCGGTCAGACGGAACCGTCAGCAAAATCACGCGCTGGACGTATCTGGAAACCGGTGAAGTCGAATCGATAACCAGCGCCTACGGTACGACCGATGCCACAACACTCTCATTCGGTTATGACGCAGCGCGCCGGCTTACCCGCATAATCGACGGTCTCGGGAACTTTATCGAGTACAGGCTCGATTCCGAGGGTAACCGCGAGGAGGAGAATATCCATGATGACACCGGGCTGCTGAGCAATGCCCTGAGACAGACTTTCGACAGCTACAGCAATCTCGACCGTGTATTCCGGGCCAATGAGATGATGGATTACGACATGGCCATGGATGGACTGCCTGATCAGCAAACCAATGGCAGGGGCGGTGTGACGGAATTCAGCTATGACAGCCTGAGCCGGCTGTTGTCCAGCATGCAGGATCCCGGTGGACTGAATGCGCAAACACGATATGACTACGATGTGGCAGATCGCCTGACCCGGGTTGTCGATCCGGAAGGTGGCAACACAGTATACGTTTACGATGACCTGGGTAACCTGCACAAGACCGTCAGTCCGGACACCGGAACCACGGTTTATACCCATGATGCGGCAGGCAATATCACGACCCGCATTGATAACAAGGGCCAGCAGTTCACCTATCGCTACGATGCGCTGAACCGGTTGATTGCCCTGGATGCGCCGGGCACCGCTGACGATATTGCCTATGAGTACGACAGTTGCGGCAATGGCTCAGGTCGTCTGTGTCGTGTGGTCATGGGATCATCCGCCGTGAGTTACCGCTACGATGCCTTTGGAAATATCACGGCCCATCAGCGGGCCGCTTACACGTTTGATGCCGCAGACCGGCTGAAAACCATAAGTTATCCATCCGCTGCGGTAATCACCTACCATTATGACGCGGCGGGGCAGGTCAGCAAGGTCGACCTGGAGGCGGGCGGGAAGGTTTCCACTCTCGCCAGCGGCATTACCTATGCGCCTTTTGGCGGTATGGCACGTCTGGTCTATGGCAATGGAAGGGCGCTGTCGCAGGGTTATGACAGTGCCTATCGAATGACCACTCAGCTGGTACCTTCCGTGCTCGAACTCGATTACCTGTCCTACGATGCCAATGGAAATCAGGGCCAGCGTGACGACGCTGTCGGGAGGAATAGCAGTCACTATAGCTACGATCAACTCAATCGTCTGGATACGGCCAGTGGACCATTTGGTGATCGTGACTATGACTATGATCTGAACGGTAATCGCACTGCACTGGTGAGTGATTCGACCGCTACTGCCTACGGCTATGAGCCCGGCAGTAACCGGCTCAGAACCGAGACGGGCTGGAACTATACAAGGGATGCCAATGGCAACACGCTCAGTCGTCTGAAGGATGACGGCTCGGGCGAGGGCCGGAGCTACACCTACACGGTACACAACCGCCTGGCGTCGGCCACGGACCACGTTCTGGTCGCCTCGGGCAAGGGCAAGCGCAGGATCACCACGTTGTACGAAATGCCCTTGTCGGTATATGCCTACAACGGCCTCGGGCAGCGCATCCGGAAGCAGCTGGTGGGTGATCGCGCAATATCGTTCCTCTACGGCCCGGACGGGGCCGTGATCGCGGAGCTGGATGATGCCGGCGCTGTGCTCAGGGAATATGTCTATCTGAATGACCAGTTGCTGGCTGTGCTTGAGCAGGGTGTGGTGCAGGGCAAACCGGCAGGCGAGGAGGTCATCCTGGATGATGGCGATCCAGGTGCAGTCGGGTCGGGTGTCTGGGTGGTGAGAAGCAGTCACAAGGCGCATGCGGGCGATTACCGGCTGGCCGACGGCGGTGGCAGCAGCACCTACCGGTGGTCACCCGTACTCGAATCCGGTTCCTATGATGTCTACGTCTGGTATGTAAGACACCGCTCATATAGTGAAGCGCCCTATCGTATTGTGCATGCCGGGCAGATAACGACTGCAAGTGTCGATCAATCCATCGGTGGCGGAGACTGGTATCAAATCGGCAGCGGTCTGGAGTTTGACGGTTCAGGCAATGAATACGTCGAGGTCAGCGATGCCAATGGCAAGATTACTGCGGACGCTGTGCGTTTTGTTAATGTGAGCGGCGACACGGATAGTAACGCTGTTACCAGTGTCTACTATATTCACAATGACCATCTTGGTACACCGCAGGTCATGACGGATGAAAATGCCGCGGTTGTATGGCGGGCAGCCTATGATCCGTTCGGAAAGGCGCAGGTGACGGTGGGCTCGGTTGAACTGAATATGCGGTTCCCGGGTCAGTATTATGATCAGGAGACCGGGCTGCATTACAACTATTATCGTTATTATGAGCCGGCTACAGGGAGATACTTGACGAGTGACCCTATTGG
>WOR8_10000438_pt1 | contig 42945 bp, 39 predicted proteins | sample DeeMarSeWOR38_10_FD_19890 | JGI IMG/M metagenome (IMG submission 19890)
CTCTTTTTGGATGTTAGAAGAGAGTTTCTCTATGAAAAGCTTTATGGCTAAAAAGAATGAAGTTGAGCAGAAGTGGCTGCTTGTGGATGCCGACGGGGCGGTTCTTGGTCGAATGGCAGCGAAAATCGCACCTATACTTATGGGTAAGACCAAGCCGACATATACGCCGCACGTCGATACCGGCGATTATGTGATTGTCGTAAACGCAGATAAGGTTCGGCTTACAGGCAAAAAGGCCCAGACAAAAGAGTACGATTACTATACGCACCATCCCGGCGGGCATAAATTCGTCAGCTTTGCCGATATGATGGCCAGGAAGCCTGAAAAGGTGGTGGAAATGGCGGTCAGGCGGATGCTGCCGAAAAACAGGCTCGGCAGGCAAATGCTTAAGAAGTTAAAGGTTTACGGCGGCCTTGAGCATGAGCATCAGGCCCAGAAACCTGAAAAAATCGAACTATTTTAATTGAAAACAGTAAAAAATGGCAGAAACCAAAATTGACAATCCTGATGCCCAGGTAGAAGTCGCCGGGCAGGCTCGCGAGGAACAGCCTAAAGTTGCACCTAAGTCAACCAGGGAACCCAAGGGCGGTTACTGGTGGGGCACCGGCAGAAGAAAAAGCTCTGTGGCCCGCGTTAGAATCAAACCCGGCAGTGGCAAACTGGTCGTTAACAAAAAGCAGATCGATGACTACTTTAAAAGAGAGCAGGATAGAAATGCCGTTATGGCCCCGCTCCAGGCGGTTAAAGCAGAAAAGCTGTTCGACGTATTTATCAATGTCAAAGGCGGAGGAACCACCGGACAATCAGGAGCTTCGCTTCTGGGTATTGCCAGGGCATTGAAGAACTACGATGATAGCTTTGTGCAAGCCCTGAGGGACAGCGGGCTCCTGACTCGTGACCCGCGCATGGTCGAAAGGAAGAAGCCCGGACAGAGAGGAGCAAGAAGGAGATTCCAGTTCTCGAAGCGTTAATTTGCAGATTTACTTTTGGGTGATTACAATGGCCGCCGAGAGACAATCTTAGCGGCTATTTTTTTAAGAGGTGATAATATGATACGGGTGGCAATTATCGGAGCCAGCGGTTATACCGGGGCTGAATCGATAAAGATAATTCTTAACCACAGCGAAACCAAACTTACATACCTCACCGCGTTACCGGAAGAATGCGGGATGGTGGAAGATGTCTTCCCCCAGTTCAAGGGACGTTGCGACCTTCAGATCGAACCATTAGACCTCGATGTACTGACCAGCCTGGCCGACGTCGCTTTGTGCTGTCTTCCACATAAAGTCTCGATGGGTTTCGTGCCGAAGCTGCTTGACGCTGGGCTGAAAGTAGTTGATTTCAGTGCCGACTACCGGCTAAAAGACGTAGCTGTTTACGAAAAGTATTACGTTAAGCACACTGATACTAAAAACCTACAGCATGCTGTATTTGGTCTGCCGGAGCTTTTCCGCGACCAGATAAAGAACGCTACGCTCGTAGCCAATCCCGGCTGCTATCCGACCGGGGCCTCGCTTGCTATTGCGCCGCTGCTTAATAATGATTTGATAGAAACTGATTCGGTCATCGTCAATGCCGTCACCGGCACATCCGGAGCGGGGAATAAACCATCAGCCAAGTTCCATTTTCCGAATATGAACGAGAACCTTTTCCCCTACGGGATCGGTACGCATCGGCATATGCCGGAAATCGAACAGATTGCAAGTGACGTAGCAGGAAAGAGCGTTACGGTCCTGTTTCAGCCGCACGTCGGGTCGTTCGACAGGGGAATTCTCTCAACGGTTTATTGTCAGACAAAGCAACAACTCAGCAATGACGAACTGTCGCAGCTTTTTACCGATTTTTATGCTGGCGAGCCGTTCGTGCAGATACGTAAAGATGCTCCCGCGGTTAAAGATGTTGCCGGGACAAACTACTGTCACATCTACCCGGCGTCGGTTAAGGGCAGGATCGTTAGCTTCTCAGCTATCGACAACCTGGTCAAGGGAGCATCGGGTCAGGCGGTCCAGAACATGAACATCATATTCGGCCTCGATGAAACAATTGGTTTGGAGTAGAGTCGGTTCTACTCGAACCGAGGGCAGAACAAAATGAGCACAAGCAAATTAAAAATTGCATCGTGTCAGTTTGCGGTGGGGCGTTCTATCAAGCGGAACTCGCTGGCGATCTGTGCGTTTTTGGCCAAAGCGAAAAAGGCCCGGGCTGATATCGTTCATTTTTCCGAATGCGCATTGAGCGGCTACGTCGGTACGGACTTTCCGAATTTCGAAGGATACGACTGGGACATGCTCAAAGAAGAGACTGAAAAAATAATGGCCCTGGCGGCGAAACTTAAGCTCTGGATTGTATTGGGAAGCACACATAGACTGACCGGGCAGAAAAAACCTTACAACAGCTTGTATTTAATCGGCCCCGATGGCAGGATTATCGATCGCTATGATAAGAGATTTTGCACGCCGGGGGATTTACGGCGGCTCACGCCAGGCGACAGGTTTGTGAATTTCAAAATCAACGGCGTGAAATGCTCGCTTCTGATATGTTTTGATCTGCGGTTCCCGGAACTGTATCGCGCGCTTTACAAGCAAGGAATCAACTGCATCTTCCAGTCCTTTTACAACGCCCGACAGAAAGGGCCCAGCGTCCATACGCATATTATGCGACAAACAATGCAATGCAGGGCGGCGACAAACCATATGTGGGTGAGCATGTCAAATTCGAGCGGGTATTATTCGCCCTATCCATCATGTTTCATCCAGCCGGACGGTATGATAGTCCGTCAGCTTCGAGCGAACCGATCTGGCCTGATGGTTAATACCGTGGATTTGGGGAGGAAATTTTACGATCCAATGGCTGACTTTAGAGATATGGCTATCAGTGGAAAACTTAACAACGCCTACGAAGAACATTAATTATATGCTGTCGTAAAACAAAAAGCCCTTTAAGGCTGTTATAAAGCACAACTGCCTATATGCATTTGGTAATTCTTCGCATGAAAACGGCTTTTCGGTTAAACTAAGGGGTATTAGTTGGTCGAAAGTTATAAACGGTAGTTTAATTCGGAGGTATCAATATGAAACAAAAATGTCCTATTCTGATTCTTATTCTAATTAGTTACATATTGTTCGTACAGACCGGCTGCCGGGAGCAAGCAAAAGAAGCCGTAATAATACAGGAAAAGTCGGAGGCTGCTGCCGAACCTGATAAAGCATCGCCCGAAATAACGTTCGAAAATGATGTCTTTGATTTCGGTGAAGTCGGCCCTAACAAAAAGAATACAGGTAAGATCAAGTTCACAAATACCGGGGATGCCTTGTTGAAAATAACGAAGGTCGCCAGATGCTGCGGCGTTGTTACAAGATTGGGCAAGATGGAATATGAACCGGGCGAAAGCGGGGAATTGAAAGTTGAATGGAACTCGGGATCCCAGCCGAGCACAATGAGGCGGAAACTTACGATCCACAGCAATGATCCGGAAACACCTCAGACTATAATTAATCTTACTGCCAAAGTCGTGCTGCAGGTTGACTGGAAGCCGAAGAATCTGAGACTTCTTCTCGATGAAGAAAATGCAGGCTGTCCGAAAATTACCATAAACAGCATAGATAAGCAGCCCTTTTCAATACTGCAGTTCAAATCGACAGCCAATTGTATAACTGCTGATTTTGATTCTTCGGTGGAAGCGACGAAGTTCATTCTCGAACCAAAAGTCAATATCGATGCAATGCCGAAAAATTCCAAAGGGCGTGTCACTATCAACCTGACACATCCTGAAAGCAAAACAGCAACAATTCTTTTTAGCGTGCTTCCAAGATATACGGTCAAACCATCCATGATTCTTGTCTGGGACGCTAAGCCGGAACAACCGGTAGTTAAAAAAATCGATGTGCTAAATAACTATCGTACAGATTTTGAGATCGAGTCGGTATCTTCGGACCGTAATATTGTTGGTATGAAAGTTTTAGAGCAGAGGAAAATTGCCAACGGTTATCAGCTTGACCTGGAATTAATTCCTCCGGCAGTCGACAATAAAACAGGCTTCTTGGATGAATTATCTGTACATATTAAGGGAGGCGAGAAGTTGACTGTTCGTTGTACCGGGCGTTATCCGAAAACAAAGCCCAAAACCGAAATGCAGTAAAGATTATCTGCATATTATTCTGGCAGAATTGCCGGCCGATTAGATAGCGGTTTTCATAGAAAATTACTTGCTTAAATATATCTTATAAATTATACTATTGGTCATTAATTGGAAAAAGGTTACGTCAAAATGTGATTTGGAGATAATAAAATGAAACGAAAAGTCCAAATACATGCTTCACAGATGATTTGTGTAATCTGTGGTATTATGTTACTTTTGCAAATCGGCTGCCAGGAGCAGGCCATAGTAACGGAAAAAACCCTGCCTCAAATCGAGTTTAAAGAAGTAGTTTACGACTTCGGTGAAGTAGGCCCGAGTGCAAGACATCAAGGTCAGTTCGAATTCACGAACGTTGGTGAAGGCTTGCTGAAAATCACGAAAGTCGGGAGATGCTGTGGTGTAGAGACCAAGATAGACAAGATGGAATACACGCCGGGTGAGAGCGGGACGCTACAAGTTGAATGGAACTCAGGCCCACTCGAAAGCACAATGAACCGACAACTTGTTGTTCATAGCAACGACAATGAAAATCCTCAAACTACTCTGACTATCAAAGCCGAAGTTGTACTGAAAGTCGCCTGGGAGCCGAAGAGACTGAGGCTTTTTCTCGATGAGGCCAACGCAGGTTGTCCGAAGATTAAAATCAACAGTATTGATGATCGCCCATTTTCGATAACGGGATTCAAATCGACCGCCGATTGCATCACGGCTGATTTTGATCCGACGGAAGAAGCAACTGAATTTGTTCTTGAACCAAGAATCGATACGGAAAAGCTTAAAAATAGTCTTAAAGGGCGCGTCAATATCACCCTAAATCACCCCCAGGGAAAAAACGCTACTATTTTATACAGCGTGCTGCCGAAATATACGGTTAATCCGCCTTTGCTTATAATGTTTAATGCCGAGCCGGAAAAGCCGATAGTAAGGACAATCTCAGTGCTCAACAACTATAAAAAGGACTTTGAAATCGAGTCATTGACCTCGAAGAACAACATTGTGGACATAGAGGTTCTGGAGCAGAAGAAAATCAGCAATGGCTATCAGATGGAAGTTTCAATAACACCACCGGCCGCTGAAGGTAAAACAAAATTCACTGACCAGTTGTCAGTAAGTATTAAGGACGGCGAGGAATTGCCAATTCGCTGTAACGGCTACTATACAAAAAGAAAAGCCAAAGCTCAAACACAACAAAGCACACTTGAAGAGTCCGGTTAACTCGAACAGAGCTTGATGTGCAATATCAGAATGGTTAACTAATGAAGCGATTAATAATCTGTATCTGCATCTTAACAACAGGGGCTTCCTGTGTATTGAGAAGCCCGAAGAGTACTCCGGCATATGAAAAAGAGTTTTTGATGGACGATTCGCTCACTGTCTTTTTAACCGGTAGCGAGCTTGGAGCATTGAAACCCTGCGGTTGCTCAGGTGGACAACTTGGGGGATTCGATAGACGCCCGGCCGTGCTCAATAAAGTGCCCGGAAGTAAGAGATTAATTATCAACACCGGTTCGTTCGTGAAAAGTGACAGTGAACAGGATTTGATTAAATATCACATCATAATCCAGGCACTTCAGCTTCTCGAGTACGACCTGGTAAGTCTGGGTGAGCAAGACATTGAGATAGGCAGAAATCTCGGGCTCTTAGAGGATATTGAGTCTACCTTTAGTGTTATAAATCCTAACAGTACGACAGAGACGAACATCCCGGCGAAGTTTACGAAGAAATTCTCACTCAAAGGGAGAACCGTGCTGGCCACGGTAGCGACTTTCAACCCGGGATCGAGTCAAATTGAGCAAATCGAGGAGATTTTCAATCTGCCATCCGACGTGCCGACTCTGAATATCCTGATCCTGACCAATAGCGATCCCGGAACCATCAGTTCCATCGCTAAAGCGGCACCTTTTGTTGATTGCGTCGTATGCCCCAGCGAATCCGACGAGCCGGCTGTGATTGGAAATCCTAACAGGCGACCTCTGGCCTTCACAGTCGGGCGTTTCGGCAGATATGTGTGCGGATTGAAGGTAACCGCACCCGACAGAGTTGGTCAGCCGCTTAGATTGACGTTTAAAGCGTTCCCGATCGATGAAGACTTGCCAAAAGATGAATCTTTAGTCAGGCTTTACGAAGATTATCAGCAAATCGTAAAAGACAGGAACCTTTTGGAGAAACATCCGCGTTTTGCCCTACCGAATGATCTGGAATATACCGGCTCTAAATCCTGCAAATCCTGCCACGAATTCGAATATGAAAAGTGGAGCAGTAATGCCCACGCAAAGGCCTTTTCGACGCTGGAACAAGTCAATTCTCAGTACGATCCGGAATGTGTTATCTGTCATGTTATTGGTTTGGACTACGAAAGCGGATTTATTTCCCAACAACAAACAGGGCATTTAATAAATGTCGGCTGTGAGAACTGCCACGGACCCGGCTCAGAACACGTCCTCACTGCCGGTAAAACCGAGCTTACAGAGCCGAAATCGTCCTGTATTGACTGCCACACACCCGAGCACAGCGGCGATTATGCGGGCAATGAGGAGGCTTTCATGGAGAAAATTAAACATTGGAGGGAACCAAACGCTGTCGGTAATGTCAAATAAATAGAGCATAGAAACACAGTATTTGTGCAAAGTTAAACCGACATAGGTGCTTTCTATACCGATATGATAAACACATTGCGAATAACAAGTGTTGTAGCAGCGATTCTGGCGGGCGTTTTCTTCGTTTTTCCTGTGATATATGGTGTTCACAGCAATGAATCCATTGACGAATTTCTCAAATTACCGAGTGCGAAAGAGAAATTCGAGAAAGCCGCCGATATCAAGACAAAGACCGGTGAAAGTCAGGAATCACCTCTCGTTAAGCAGGCAGAAGCTTTTGCAAAGTATCTGAATCCGGATAGGCCGACGGCCCCGAGAACTATAAAAGAATCAAAAATTCCGGGTATTTCCAGCAAAGTGACCGTTACACCTAAATTCCCGGTTTTAGCCACAATTGTTTATCCGGACAATCCGATGCTGTCACAAGCATTGATCGATGAGCCTGGCAAAGGACGACATTGGGTCCGGCAGTCCAGCATGGTTGATCATTTGTTTGTCGAGCAGGTAAAAGATGGCCTTGTTGTTCTTAAAAGCGGTGAAGAGACTTACAATCTTGAAATTACCGAAAAAGCGGAAACAGGAACTACAAGTAAACCATCCGCTGCTTCTTCCTTAAGAAGTAGCCCAGGCTCCGCAAAACCTACATCCACGGCTTTCAGTAGAGCTGCCGCAAACGTTAGAAGGACGAGAAGTATTCCGCAGAGAACACCAAGAAACAGTGACGATGAAGAGAGAGTGAACCAGTTCGTAAATGAATTGAAGGATTTAAGGCAAGATTCTGCTTCGGATAAGACTGATTCTAAAATCGACCCGAATGAAAGAAACGCCCGGATACAGGAACTCATTTCCAAGTATAAATCTATTCGCGTCAGCGCCGAAGAATCGGATAAACTGGATGATATGGGCGAAAAATTGAAAGTTATACAGGAAGACCCAAACGCGTCCCCACACGAAACGGATAATGATGAAGAACAACCCAGTCTGCCCGAATCAGACAAACCGGCGAAAAAATAGCCCTCCGCAATAAAAAAGCTACAAATCGTTAAACATCTAAAAAAGCGGTTAAATTAAGCCGATGGATTTAGGTACTTTTGTTCCTTATGCATTTTCATGACAATTTTGGGCAGTTTTATCGGCCTTAAAGATTCCGTATGTGTTAACGGTACTTGGTTTTTTATGGCCGATAAATATTAAAATTAACCTCATTATTAATTGGGTGAATCGAAAATCGGCTGCTCGGGATTGGTATTCGATAATGGAGGGTAAAATGTATATGTTTTAGTGAATAAATTGGCTTTTTTTACCTGATAACTGGGAACTTTTGCCCTTTTTTTGTGTCTGATTTAATAGTGATTACTATAAAAACCGGCCCCCGTTGTATTGCCTCGAAAAGTGAGGCTATGGGGAAGGGATTGATATCTTGTTCTATCGGACGAAGGGGTGTTTCATGATGATAAAGCAGCGTTGTTCTCATGGGGGTCACGTTTGGTTTTTAACTTTTACTGCAGTTCTTTTGATATTTAATACAGGTCTTTTTGCTGCTGAGAAAACCGGATACGAGATTTTTCGTTTGAAGCACATTTCTGTCGAGCAAGGCAAGAAGTATCTCGCCGAGGTCATAACAGGAACGGTTACTCATTTTCCGGCTTCTTCGGCCCTTTTGGTGACCCCTGAGTTGGGTAAGCTTACTGATGCTAAATACGAACTAACCAAAGCAAAGGCTATTCTCGATCTTGTCGATGGGCCGGAGCAATACGTGGTAAAAGCGATTCTTCCTGTCTCAGCGGCCAGAAACATGCCATCTAACGAGCGGCTTTCGATGAAACTTAACAATAGCATAACCAGGGGTGTATCGATCGGGAGCTTCTCTAATCCGCCGGAAGAGAATGCACGCACCAAAGCAATTATCGATATTCACAACGACCAGGTTATTGCTGTTGTGCCGGTTAGGTTATTGGACAGGCTCGTTTCCGCAATAGAACAATCACAAAACTCAGGCGCTATTACAGCACAAAATAAATTGCAATCACAGTTTGAACCGGAATCTCCCCCTAAGGGGAAGGTTCCTATTTCTTTGGCCGAACCGAGTGAAGCGACATTCCTGTTTACTGCGAGCGGTAGCGTCGAAACCGATCCAAACTCTGATGGAGCTGTAGAAGAGCAGGAAACACCAGAGCCGTCTATTGGGCCGAAGGGGGAGGATGAGACGGCGGCCCAGTATCAAGCCCGAGTCCGCCAGGCACAGCAGGTCGCAGCAGCAAGGCAAAGAACAGCAACTGCATCAACTGACGATCAGGATGAGAATACAACATCTCTTGCTAATGGGGAGCAAGTCGTTAATCTGGCTTTGGCCGAGCGTCAAAAGATTACAGTCCTCGAATTCCTGGGTATGGTGGGCCCATATTTGGGATTGGATTTCATGTACGACGAGAAAGATGTTACCCAGGAAATAACAATTAATCCTCACGGCAAATTTCGAGGCCCCATCAAGGTGAAGGATTTATATCCATTGCTCGAAGAAGTACTTAAGTTCAAGAATCTTGCGATGACCCGCGGTAAGGGCAATCTCGTCAAGATTGCTCCTAAGGAAAATGCATTGGACATCGATCCTGCATTGCAGGAAATAGCCGCAGAGAAAGTGGAGCATGGAGACGGAATAATACAACGTGTTTTTAAACTTAAACACATTAGTACAGCAGTTGCACAGGAATTTTTAGAAAAAATGAGGCTCACAACGAGCATAACCGCGATTGCCGAAACAAAAACTCTTATCCTTACTGGGTACGCCCACCGCATGGAGCGCATACAGGCGTTACTGAATATTGTCGACATGCCTGGAGAGCCAAAAAAGTTCAGGTTCAGACAGTTGCAGTACACTATGGCTGGGACGCTTGCTCCCAAAATACAAAGCCTTGCCGAGCAATTAGGTACGATATCCATTACAGTCGCTGCTACAGAAGCAGAGCCATCAACACCATCGATTCCTCCGAAGAGGTCAACTGAAACGGCAGCCCAGTATGCAGCACGAGTTCGTCAGGCAGAGCAGGCTGCGGCAAGAGCAAGGGCTGCAAGAGCAGCGGCAACGAGAACATCAACCGTTGGTCAGCAACCGGAGTCAACACTCCCGACAGTATATCTCGACGCCGACGAAAGAACAAACCGGATTCTGATGATAGGACTTGATGAGCAATTAGATGATGTCGAGGAGCTGATAAACACTCTTGATGTGGTGCAGCAGGACCTGAGGACCCTGGAATTATATAAAATTCATCACGTTGGCGCTGAGGATGTAAAAAGACAATTGGAAGAGCTTGGTATAATAAGTCCCAGCCTGACAAGTCCATATTCTTCTTATCCTTCGTCAAGAATTACCACCGGCGCCAAGCCCCCGACTTCACAAACAACTGCTGCACAGCAAAGGCAACCAACGCTTAGCAGGAGTGAGAGCGAATACTACGAGGCTCCCACGGAAGAGCCGCAGGTTATAGTAGTTGAGCCGACGAATTCTCTGCTGGTCAATGCTACTGCCGAGCAGCATGTAGAGATAGCAGAAATTCTAAGTTATGTAGATGCTGAAACCGACCAGGAGGAGATACCGTATAAACTCTATCCGCTCGAAAACCAGTCGCCGGAACATTTGGTCACGGTTCTGGAGCCTCTTATTCAGGAGAGCATCCTGGACAAAGAAGGTAAGGTCGAAAGCGTCAGACAAAAGCAGGAAGATCAAATAACAATAGTACCGGATCCGAACACTTTTTCATTGATTGTTTATGCGAACAAAAAGAATCAGGAATGGATAAAGAACCTGATAGAACAACTGGATAAGAGGAGGCCACAGGTTCTCATCGATGCGACACTTGTGTTAGTTTCGAAGACGGATTCTTTCGAATACGACCTAAATATAATTCAAAGCTTTCCGGATTTGACCGATACATCCGGTCTAACCACTGCTATTATGCCAATTCCCACACCCCTCAACGGCAATGGAGGTAACAATTTGGTTCAGCAGCTTACAAACAGCAGACGGGACCGCTTTATTGACTGGCAGTCTCAATCCGGCAATGGTACCTTCTTCTATGGCGACGAACACATAAACATTCTGTTGAACGCTATGCAGCAGAAAGACTACGGCAGGATCCTGGCCAAACCAAAAATCCTTGTCAATGACAATCAACCTGGAATGATAACAGTTGTTGACCGAACCTATGTTACAAAGCAAACTGGAACCGTTATTGAAGGCACGACACCTGTCGTGCAGACGGGCGTCGAATATCAGGATTATGATGCGGGCATAACACTTGATATCACACCTCATATAAGTCGGGGTGAATTTCTCCGTCTTGACATAGCCCTGGATCAGTCGGATTTTGGTACCATCACCGGGGAGAAACCTCCGGACACCACAGAAGCCAAAATCGAAACAACTGTTACAATTCCCGATGGCAGCACAATTATTTTGGGAGGCCTGGTAAAACTCAACCAGAGTAAGGGAGGTACAAAAATCCCGCTGCTTGGTGATATTCCTCTAATAGGTGGGTTGTTCAGAAGCACCAGTAGCAGCGATATAACAAGGAATTTATACGTATTTGTTAAGGCCGAGATTATAAGGCCTCTGGAAACAGATTACGCCCGGGCTGAGCTGGAAGATTTATCCAAAAGAAATAGAGCCGTTTTTGAGAAACAAGAAGCCGAGTTCCAGGAGTATGAGGATTGGCCCGGTTTGAAACCTAAGGTAATGGTGCCGCTCAAGGTGCTTGATGCCGAATAGTAATTAATGAAAGATTTACTTTTACAAACTGCTAAGCGGACAGGCATTGTTGATGCTGAGCGATTGGCCGGTTTTTTCGAAGAAAACACCGGCCAGATGCGAGTTGACGAGGCTCTGCTTAACTGTCCTTATTTTACGGAAGATGCCGTGCTGAGACTGTTTGCTGAAGCTCTTGGCTGGGAATTTCTGGCGGAAATATCACCGAAGAACGTACCCGTGGAATTCATAGAAACAGTTCCCGCAATGTATGCCCAGCACCATTTTCTTATCGGGATCAAACCGGATGCGGACAATGGCGAGCTAACGGTGGTCTTATCCAAACCACTGGATACAAATGCTCTGGACAATGTATCGAAGATGACAGGCATGCCAGTCTCGGCTGCAGTATCTACCCGGGCTACGATTACCTCTGTAATAGATGTCGCCTATGAGCAAAAGTCAACGGTCATCGAGGAAGTGGCCGAAGAACTCGATTCGCAGAATCTCGACCAGCTTGTCGATGAGGTTTCAACATCGGACGACCTGCTTGACGTGGTAAATCGTCCGCCGGTTATCAGGCTGGTCAACGACATTCTCTTTCGCGCTTTGCAATTGCGAGCCAGCGATATTCATGTCCATCCTTACGAGGCAAAGATTCAGATTCGCTACCGTATTGACGGTATTTTGTACGATACCCTGAGCCTGAACAAGAATGTTCTGCCTCTAATTATCTCACGTATCAAGGTTATGGCCGGCATGGACATTGCCGAGCGTCGGCTCCCGCAGGACGGCAGATGCAGCGTCCGGCTGGGTCAGCGTGAGGTCGATTTGCGTATCAGCACCGTGCCGACCAGCTACGGCGAGCGAAGCGTTCTTCGTCTGCTCGACAAGAGCACCGGGCTTTTCGGATTGAATGAACTGGGACTGTGCAATGAGGACTTGCATAAATTCGATTCTCTGCTCAACCGCTCTCACGGCGTGATTTTCGTAACAGGACCGACCGGCAGTGGTAAAAGCACAACACTTTACGCGTGTCTTAACAGAATCAACTCGGCCGAGAAAAATGTCATTACTATTGAAGACCCGATTGAGTATCAGCTCGAAGGTATCAGCCAGATTCAGGTTGCCAGCAAGAAAGGTATGACTTTCGCCACGTCACTTCGTCACGTGCTTCGCCAGGACCCGGATGTAATAATGATCGGTGAGGTTCGAGATGTCGAGACCGCCCGCATGGCGATACAATCTTCGCTAACGGGTCACCTGGTTTTCAGTACTCTGCATACCAACGATTCGGCGGGCGCGGTCAGCCGACTTCTGGATTTAGGCGTCGAACCGTACCTGGTAAGTTCATCGTTAATAGCAATTATTGCTCAGAGATTGGTACGAAAAGTATGCCCGGATTGCAAAAAACCTTTTGAGCCGTCATCCCATGAGTTAAAAGAGCTTGGGCTGGGCAAAATGGATAATATCAGCGGAAAGTTCTTTGTTGGCACGGGTTGTGAAAGATGCTTTCAGACCGGTTATCGCGGCAGAACGGGCATTTATGAAATGATGCTCATCGATTCAGAAATACAGAACCTGATATACAAACAGGAAAGTGCCGGTACAATAAAGAGGTTCGCTCTTAATGCAGGCCTGAAGACTCTTCGAATGGACGGCGCAAGGAAAGTGCTTGCCGGGATAACAACCATCTCCGAAGTCTTGAGAGTAACCCAGGCGGACGTAATGTAATTTTATTTACAAATCGTCCATATTAAACAATAAATAGTAAATAAGATGCCAAGATATCACTATATAGCGATAGCCGCCAACGGCAAGAAAGTCAAAGGGGCGATAACCGCCGAAAGCCCCTATGCCGCGCGAAAGCAACTCCGCGTGCGGAGCATCCACCCTTCGTCCGTTACCGAGATAAGCTCAAAGGTTGAAGATAAAACTGCAATTTTTTCCTTTTTCCGCAGAAGAAACAAGAACCAGATTATCGACTTCACTAAGCAAATGGCTACGCTGATTACGTCCGGAATCAAACTGACCGAGGCTCTCTCTGTCCTTACCCTGCAAACGTCAGACGTTCGGTTTCGAAACGCACTATGTGATATTCGCGACCGCGTCGTCACCGGCGAGTCTTTTACCGATGCCCTTAAAGATTACAGCGATTATTTCGACGTTATATATGTAAGCATGGTTCGTGTAGGTGAGGTAACCGGGATTCTGGGCCAGAGCCTTTTAACGATTGCCACTTTTATGGAAAAACGCCGGAGAGTGGAGGCGAAAATAAAGACCGCGATGGTATATCCGGTTGTGCTAATCTTCTTTTGCCTGGCTGCCATTCTGGTATTAACAACTCAGGTCATTCCCAAGATAGGCAATGAAATTGCAAGGGCAGGAAAAGAGTTGCCCTGGATAACCAAGCGTCTGATGGACGTCGGATATGTTCTGACAAGCTGGTGGCTGCTGTTGGTTATTGCAGTGATAGCCGGATTTATCTGGGGGATGAGGCGGTTTTTGAAAACCAGCCGGGGCGCTTATTTGCGCGATAAGCTCCTCTTGTCTTTGCCGTTGTTCGGCCCTCTCATAAAGCAGCGTGTTGTGGCACGTTTCGCGTCTACCCTTTCAACGTTACTCGGTTCCGGGCTCGCCATGGCCGAGTCTCTTCGGGTTGTCAGTGAGGTTACCGGTAACACCCTTATGAAAAGAGCCATCCAGCAGGCACGTGAGAGGATTCTTGCCGGAGCAGATATCGCCACTCCGCTTCGGGACAGCGGCGTTATAGATCCTGCTATTGCCCACATGGTTGCAGTTGGAGAAAAAAGTGGCGAGCTTGAAACTATGCTTAAGAGCATCAGCGACAATCTCGAAGCTTCGAGTGATATAGTTATTGAAAGATTAAGTACAGCGGTTGAGCCGGTAATTATAATTATTATGGCTGCCGTTATTGGTGTAATTGCTTATGCAACAATATTGCCGATACTGGAAGTTTCGGCAGGTAACTTTTAATGGACTCTCCGGGAGATCAATATGACAAGGAAACAGAGAAAAAGATACGTTAGATATGGTTTTACGATGGTCGAGCTTATGGCAATGCTGATTATCATCGGCTTGCTTGCGACCCTGGTTGTCACGAAGGTCGCGACCAAAATTGACGATGCGCGTATTACTACCACGAAGGCCAATTTAAAGATTCTCCATTCTGCGGTCAATCAATTCAAGATGGATACGGGCCGATTCCCAACTGAAGAATTAGGGCTGCTGGAACTGATTGAACAACCGACAGACGTTATGAAGTGGGAGCCGGGTGGTTACCTGGAAACTACGGAAGTACCCCCCGACGGCTGGGGAAATGAATTTAAGTATGAGCTTTATCCCGAGAGCGGCAAACAATTTGTAATCAGGAGTCTCGGTCCCGATGGAGAAGAGGGCACTGAGGATGATTTGCTCAGCACAGATGCAACTTGAACCGTATATTAGATACAGGATACTCGATACTTGCAAGACGAACGACGAGTATCGAGAATCGAGAATCAGGAATCGAAAAGTCGGTTTTACATTAGCCGAATTGCTGGTTGTGCTTGCTATCGTATCGCTGTTTGTGCTCATGGCCCAAATCCATCTTTTCGGGCTGCTGAGAAAAAGTACGTTCAGAGCGCAAACACGGGAACTTGTTTCGACAATGCAGATGGCCGCCAGCGCCGCAGCCGAGACGGGCCGAAGATATGAAATAAAAATCGATATTTCAGAGCAGGGGTATGAGCTTAAGGAACTTGCCGGCTCTGAAATAAATGTGGACAGGCCGGATGAAACACCCGGCGAGATTATTGTCCAAAATAATCTCACTGAAAATTGCCGGCTTGTTTATGTTTGGTTTGACGATGGAGTTGACACGAATACCAGAGCCTGGTTTAGAGTGGGGCCTTCCGGCTGGCAGAATGGCGGAAAAATCGTCCTGCTCGATGAGAAGGACCAGCCATATACGATTGTAGTAAACCGAATCAATCGAATCGTCGTATTAGAAGAAGGTGATATAGCGCTTTTGGAGCCTAAGTCTAAAAATGATCTGCCGTTCTAAAACAGCTACTATAAGAAAAAAGGCCTTCAGCCTGGTTGAAGTCTTAATGGCTGTAGCGATTCTTGCGCTTACCTGCTCAAGTGTGCTGGTTGTGATAGAACGCTGTGTCACCTCGGCGACAGAATCTGCGCTGCGAATGCGGGCTTTTGAAGTTGCCCGGGATAATATGGAAAAGCTTCTTGCTTCGTCTTCTGTGAAAGAGAGCATTGAATATGGCCAGAGTGAGAAGTATCCCGACATCGGGTGGCAAACGGTAGTAGAGACGTTTTATGAGCCAATTACTGCACGGATGTGGATAAGAGGTGTTTGCTCGGCCCAGTACACCGATTCGGACGACGAGGAGCAGACCATCGAGCTGACACACTGGCTCACGGATTTAACTAAAGAACAACTGCTCCAGATCGAGCAGCGAGATGAGGAAGAGCTGGAAGATCTGGCTGCCGAGCTAATCGAAACGCTGGAAGATGCCGCCGACTATGCCGGCGTCAATGTCGAAACAATAGAGCAATGGCTCCAGAATGGATTGCTGACAACCGAGGACGGCTCATTTATCAAGGACAATCTTGATCTTTATATGCGCGGTAACGGCAATCCGAGCGAAGAGGAAAAGAGTCAGCAGGCAAAATCTTTAGCTGACCTCAAGAACAAAAGAAGCCAGTCAGAAGACGGATCGGCGAGCGAAGCATGGAAGGATGAGATAGATCCGAAGACAGGCCTGACGTATGGAGAACTTGAACAAATGGATTTCTCCGAAGTTTGGGAATTAATGCAGAATCAGCGGCGATAGGAGTTTCAACTGCGATGAAATTAAACGCTAGCTATAAACTGAAAAAAGCTTTCGACATATACAAAGTACCGCGTGGTTTTTCTTTGGCCGAGGTGCTGGCCGCCCTGACCATCGGATCTATGGTTACGGTTGCAGTACTTGGCATTTATAACCGCGCCGAAAAATCGGTCGCCGCAGTGACAAGTCGGCTTGATGGCTCTCGGCTGCCCGGCGAAGTTTTGCAGCGTATCGCTGAGGATCTTGACAATATCATTTCTTCCAGTTCCGATGCGAAAATTATCATTGACAATAAATTCGAGAAGGTCGCCTCCGGTATACTGGTACCGGCCGCAAGGATGACAATTACCCGGACTATCGAGGATAGTAAGGATAAAGAGCAGATATTTAAAGAAGTCATTTGGCAAAGCAGTTATGACTTCGAGGGCGCTTCTAACAGCCTGACTTTGTACCGTAGCGCCAGCGGGCTCAACATGGAAGACAAGGTGCTTGAAAAGAATAAAGATGACTTCGAAAGAGAAGCTTTTGTGCCTATTTGCAGTGGTATTACTTTCTTCAAGATCGAAGTGCTGGCCGGCAAGGATCCTGTAGAAAAGTGGAACGGGATTCCGCCTCGTGGAATTATAGTAACAATCTCGTTTGCTGAGCCCTATAAAAGAGTGGATGGCACTTTCGATGTTCCTGACGAGGAAAAAATCACAAGAACCATCGCTATCGACAGAACCAGGAAAATCAGGTTCGATACTTCAACAGCCGAGGATGGTAATAATGAAGAAGGGCTGGAGCAAGAGCAAGAGCTGGAGCAAGAGAATGAGGATTTGCCCGGTGACGAAAAACCGCCGACAAAAAGCTCCGGGAAAGCCGAAAAGGTTAAATAATGGATAAAGCTCAGGATAACCTGGATATTTCACGAAGTCGGGCCGGCGTTGTATTATTGGTGACGTTGGTGCTGTTGGTTGTGCTTGCTACGCTGGGATATACTTTCAGCGACCGCATTGCGAGCCAGCGACACCGTGACCAATATATTATCGACTACAGCAACGCCCGCTACGGCTGTGATTCAGCCGTGAAGTATGCACTTGCGACACTGGAAGAGCTTGAGCCGGAACTTGTGAGTCGTCCGAACGAGCCGGATTTTTCCGATTTATTCGCTCTTGACGAGTTGGGCATTCAGGAGCTTCTGGCACAGTGGGAAATCGAATCTCAGTCCCGTACACTCAACAGCAGCAAGAATTTTGACGATAAAGATGGTACTGATAATGTAAATGATACAGGTCGCGATAAAAATGTGATGGACGAGTTATCCGGGCTTGATTCTATAGTGATTCGAGGCCCCTATGGCCCACCCTGGCCATTCGTGACCGAGTCGGCAGAATTTGAAATCGGCTCTGCCAAAGTGCGAATTGAAATTGAAGATGAAAATGCAAAATACCCTCTCGGCTGGGCGATTATGGACAATCCGGAATTGGTGCGGGAAACCGAGGCGGGATTTGTAACTTTCTGCGAAATGATGGGAATGGATTTTATACAGATCGATTCACTTAAAGAACAGCTAAAGCAAATAGGTGAGATAAAACCTTTTGCGATTAGCTTTAAACCGATAACTAAAACGGTTAGTACGCCTGTACCTGCGACGACAAGAACGGCAAGTAGAAGCAGAACTTCAAGGACATCACGTCCACGAACAACCAGAACGACCGTACCTGTCTCAAAACAAATCTCCGCCCAGACTGCGCATTTTGCGAAAATGTTTCACAGCTCGCTGATCGACACAGAACCGCTTGAGCAACCCACAATAGTCGTCGGAGACAGAAAAGAATATCCTTTGAAGTATATGGGGCTGTGGGGCACGCGGCAGGTCAATATCAATACGGCCCCTCGACCTGTACTGGAAGCGGCCTTTATTTTTGGGGGCAATCAGGTCGAAATGGCTGAAGAAATCATCCGACAGAGAAAACAAGAGCCTTTTACAAACATAAATGAGCTAAAAGAAAAGCTGTCTCGTTATTCCGAATCCATAGGAAAATGCGAAGATTTTATTACGACGGAAAGCAAATTTTTCATAATCAGAATAACCTCGACGAGCGGAGTGGCCAGAGCTTCGTCCATGATAGCAATAACAAAAGAGGGTGACAGCGTTACGAGAATAGCTGTAATCAACGGTTGAGTACCGATGACTAGTTAGGAGTTGGCTAATAGTGGAACATCAGAATTATTTGGGAATATACATCAGCAGGAACACTGCGACTGTTGTCTGCCTGGGTCCACAAAAGAAAGACCGCAGCGGCGTGAAATGTTTCAGCGTCTCGGTTGAAGAACAGGAGCAGCAGGATATGCAGGCCCTGACGGGTCTTATAGCTGAAGGCTGTGCTGAGAGAAACTTTAAATACTCCGAAATTGCTGTTGCGCTGGATTGCTCATTGTTTATGCAGCATAGTGTTCATAGTGAGTTCAAAGATCCTAAGCAAATAGCTGCGACCGTAAGGTTCGATACCGAAGAGGCACTTGCCACGGATATAACCAACATTGCAGTAGCGTTCGAAATAGCATCAAGCGACGAAACCGGCTCACAACTAACCGTTTTTACCGCAGAACGTCAGGTCTTGTCCGAGGTTCTTGATGCTTTACAGCAATACAATCTTGATCCGGTTAACATGGAGCCGGATGTCAATTGCCTGTCGAGATTTATTAGCCGACAAGTTAATTCGGAAAAATCTGAACAAACCGGGACGTTGTACGGGATGCTATCCCATCGGAACGGCTATTTGATTGCCCCTCCAGCGGCTGCAGATGGCGAATCACGGACAGCATCGACCGTTCGGACATTCCTGGTTGGTGCAAAACCGGACAGGACCAAACTGCTGCAAAGAGAAGTACTCGTCACAACAGCGTTGGTAAAAGGTGCCGGGTCACTTAGCAGCTTTAAGGTTTTCGATGCCGCCGGAGCTGTAAATTCTGCTCAGCTTAGCAGTAAACTGGGTATTGAAAGCCGGGAGATTGATTTACCCGACATTATCGAAACCGAACTTCAGCCTCAAGCTAATTACACCGATCCCATTGAGTTTGCAATTGCCTATGGTGCAGCCCTAGCTTTCTCTGAAAAGGGCCGGAGAGTCGATTTCCGAGAGGATTTTAGCCCCTTCCAGGGTAAAAAAGTCAGGTTCCAGAAAACTTTGAAATCCGCGGCAATATCAATAATGATTCTTTTAGTTGCTGTTGGACTGTATTTCCAGACACAGTTATTCAGTGTGACCAAAGACAGGGATAATTTACGCAGCAAATTTGCCAAAGACTATGCAGAAGTTACGCTGGAACCTTTATCGGCTAACATGAAAATCAAAGACGCCGTTAGAGAACTTGGTAGGCTACAAAGACGCATCGAAAACGAGAAAAAGGGATTGAATCCGGAGGATAAGCCCGTATCGTCAAATCTCACATTAGTACTTACGGCATTTAACAAATGTGCCGCGCAGACTGACCTGAATATAGACACGATTACAATTACAGCCAAGGACATTATGATCACAGGCGACACTTCCAATCGTCAGAGCAGACAGAAATTCTTCGATACAGTAAGAAACAACAGACTCGAAATTATAAGGGAACGATATGAATTAAAAGATAATCGAGAGAATTTCAATATATCGGTTATACCAAAGTCATAACAGGGAAAATCTTTTATGAGAGACATATACAAAAATCCAGTTTTGTATTATATTGCCGTACCTTTAATTGTCGGCCTGTGGCCTTTATTGGTCTGGTCTATATACCTGCCGAACGCCCAAAAGGATATTAAAGAACAAGTAGATCAATATAACAGAGCCGAACCGATTATGATGGAGATTTTAAATCTCGAACCGGACCGGCTCGAATTTGCCGATGCAAACGATACTGCCGCTGAGTTTACATACGGTGAAGCTATTGACAGGATTGCGAGCCTTTGTCGAATACCCCCGAGCAAATATAACCTTAGTTCGGCAATGATAATAACAACTAAAGGGCAAAAAAGCCAAAGCGCAAGTATTGATTTGAAGGAGATAGATATCCGGAAATTCGCCAGATTCTTCTCAATGATGCAACTTCGCTGGCCGAATCTGCAATGTGAACGCTTAAAACTAAGTAAAAAACAAAACCTCCCCGACAATGATATGTGGGATGTAGATATGGAATTAAAATATTACTATTAAATAAACCGACCAATTTCAAATACCATTTATAGTCCTTGTTAAACACAGAATTCAGCCAAATTCTTCCAGTTTTTCTACTGCCAAATCCGACAGGGAGCACTATATATAGTATATCACCCACTCTTCCATGACAAACCGACGTTGCTGGCATACATGTTAAGCTGGGTTTGTTCATTAATTGATTTTTAATGCTATTACGTTGTTTTTTAGCAATAATTATGGAAAATTTATGTTTTTGAACAGGTTGGACGAGTACCAAACTTTTCTAAAGTTTTCTGGGCATTGTAGTCGATACCAATATTAGTAGTTTGTTTTGAACCTAAAAGGGATTTAGGGGACACACAAGATATAGTGGTTATTGACTTTGGGCGGAAAAACGGACATTTTCGCTCTAAAGCTTGTCATACAAGGTATTTGAATGACGGAATTTAAAACTAACAGTCGATTTGAGAGAGAAAATTGCCAGGTTGATCCGGTCGGGGAGGTTCTTGCTAACGATAAGGATATGATGATGGAGCAAATTCTTGACAATATTAACACCACGCCAATCGGCCAGGTGTTAAGAAAAATTGCTTCGCTGCCGGAAATTCGCAAGGAAAAAGTCCTTGATGTCCGTCGACAGCTTACGGAAGGTAAATATGATCTCGATGAGCGTTTAGATGTTGCTCTCGAGAAAGTTCTTGAGCACCTTACGGCATAGGAGTAGGGATTCTTTACGGCATATTATGAGTCAGACCTGAGAGGTAATTGAGGAACTTTTATTTTTAAATAACTGCCCATGGCCGGTGTTTTTGCATAAGCCTTTTAGTTTCCCATTCTATAATCCGTAAAAAAACGGGACTATATTAACTACGACACTATTTCAGGAATATCATCATCCGGCTCATCCATTTCGACTGGCTTATAGCCCGGTTGCTTTGACTTTTCCAGTTCTTCTTTAAAAGCCTTTATAACATTCCCCTGAATTCTTTTCCTGCAATCAGAATTAATCGGATGAGCAATGTCTGCGTGCAATTTCATTCTGCCCTTAAAATCCTTTCTTGCACGATTATCCTTAAGAGCCGTTCCACAATTATTACAGTATTTGGCCCTCAGATGGTTCTTGCCTCCGCATTTTTCACAATGGTCGCTCATCTTCCGTGAAGGCATAGCAACGAAGTAACCGTTCGTCCCTTCGATGACTTTGATGTCACGAACGACAAACTCATTATCCATCGTTATAGAGCAAAAAGCTTTCAGCCTGTCATCCTTGTTGCTCACCAATTTGACTCTGACCTCACTGATTTCCATTTTTTTGCCTCGCTTAAAAGTTTACCATCTATTGTTTCTCACTATAATGCTTTTGCATCCGGTTTTATCCGCAAGTTCGCGCATGCTTTCTCTGGCTTTGTCTTCATCTCCGCTCTCAATGATACAAAACATTGCTGATCCACTACCGCTTAGACAGCAAGGCCCAATGCCTAACGACTCAATATTTTTCTTCAGCTTGGCAAGACTTTCTTCCAAGTCGAAGCAACTTTCTGCCAACATATTTGTGCACATTTTAACTGCCAAATCAATCCTGTTTTTAAGGATATGATTTTTTATTTGATTATTGAGCTTTTTATAGAGTTCTTGATTGTGTTGGTAATTAGCGTAAACCTTTTTAGTAGAGACACTTACATCAGGAAGTATCAAAATGGCCAAAAAATTGAAAATTTCATCTATTTTTTTTACTTTTTCTCCTTTTCCTGAACAAAACGCCAGTGGGCCGTCTAAAAAGAAAGGAACATCGCTACCTAACTTCGCCGCTGATTCAAAGAGGTACTTCCGGTCAAGATCTAATTTGAAATAGTGGTTTATGCCCACAAGAGTAGCCGCAGCGTCACTGCTTGCCGAGCCGAGACCCGTTCCCGCAGGGATGTTTTTTGTCAGAGTAATTCTGACATCAGGCTTCATGCTGCAACTTTCCAGCAGATTTTTGGCGGCTCTATAGACCAGATTATCTTCGCCGGTTGGTGCCTGGTTCGGGCCTCGGCATGTCAATTCTATACCGGTTTGCCGGCCCGGCCGAATGAGTATTTCATCATACCAGTCGATTTTTGCCATAATGGTTTCTATCTCGTGGAAACCGTCGGACCGCTTACCGGCTATTAAAAGTGACAGGTTTATCTTGGCCGGCGCCAAAATTAATAATCCGTCACCAACAGCAGTAATCTGTTCTCTGCTATCCATTTTTGAATTCGAATTGTATTTAATTTGCCTTAACTATAACAGTATAAAAAGTCAATATCATGCATGATAACTTTTTATTAATACTGGTTCGTCGAAGTTATGCTATAAAGCTGCATTTTTCTTTTTATTTTTTTTCTGCCTGTTGAGTGTGTTTCTCTCCCAGAACACATCATCCCGGTACCCCTGAATCGTTCTATCGAGTTCGGCCAGGCTCAGGCGTTTTGCGGCAAGCAGACAGTATTCTGTTTCGATTTCAATTCCGAGAAATTTACGATCAAGCTTTTTAGCAGTCACGATACTGCTGCCCACACCCATAAACGGGTCAAATACAAGGTCACCTCGCTTTGTGCTGGCCAGAATCAATTTTGCCAATAATTTTTCCGGCTTCTGTGTGGGATGGTCCGTGTTCTCCGGCATCGACCAGAACGGAACTGTGATATCATTCCATAAATTCGACGGATGGGTCAGTCTGAAATGACCGTTACTCGTGTCGTGCCAATCTTTTGGGGCACCGTTTGCATCGGTATAAGGCGCAAGAACTCTGCGCTTGAGCTTTATGTCTTGAACGTTGAAAACGTAGTCATCGGAAACCGTCGCAAACCAGATATCTTCCGAGGCGTTTTTCCAGTTTTTCTTTGCTCCTCTGCCTTTTTCCCTCTCCCAGGTAATACGATTTCTCACCTTTAGCAGCTTATCCAGCACGAGATGAACAGCCGTCGATGAACACCATTCAGAGCATACATAAACCGATGCCGTTTTTTTAAGTGTGGGCAACAGTTCAACCAGCAGGTTCTCGAACCATTCAGCGTATCTGGTAATACTTTTTTTTCTGAAGGTAGTTGAAGTGAAAGTTTTGTTCAGGTTGTATGGCGGGTCCAGTATCAGCAAGTCAACAAAGCCCTTCGGCAGCATACCAAGCACGTCGAATACATCCTGGTTTACTATTTTGTTATTGAGGTCATCGGTTCCAACAGGTTTAGAGATATGGATTAAATCTTTATTGAGCCGATCTGTTTCTGCCCGGCTAAGCGTGATTGTCCGATTTCTATGGGCTCGAACTTTATTCACATGACTGACCCTGCAGGTTTGAACAACTTAACGTTTATGCTGATTCTTTCTTTGCCTTTTGTTTTGCCGTGAATAAATCGGCCTTGCGTTCGACGATTTCGCCAGTGATGACATACTTAACCGGCTTGGCTTCTTCCGGCAGTTGATACATCAAATCAATCATCAGCTCTTCGGCGATCGATCGCAGCGCCCTGGCGCCTGTGTCACGCTTAAGCGCCTTTTTTGCCAATGCATGTAATGCTCCGTCTGTAAACTCAAGCTCGGCGTTTTCCATTTCAAAAAATCTCTGATACTGCTTGCATAGTGCATTTTTCGGCTTGGTCAAAATGTCGATCAGTGCCGCTTCGTCGAGGGCAGAAAGCGTCGTGATGACCGGAAGTCTTCCGACCATCTCAGGTATCATTCCGTACTCGATGATATCTTCTGGTATGACCTGTTCCAGCAAATTACTGTATTCCGTTTTGTCGTCTATTTTGCCGCCCAGTTCCGAATCGAAGCCTATCATTTTTTTGCCGAGCCGCTTTTTGATAATATTTTCCAGACCTACGAAGGTTCCGCCGCAGATAAAAAGTATTTGTGCTGTATCAATTTGTATGTAGGATTGTTCCGGGTGTTTTCTTCCGCCTTGTGGCGGGATATTGGCGAGAGTTCCTTCAAGCATTTTCAGAAGGGCCTGTTGAACCCCTTCTCCGGAGACATCACGAGTGATCGAAACGTTCTGAGTTGTTTTGCCTATTTTATCTATTTCGTCGACGTAAACGATGCCCCGCTGTGCGGCTTCAATGTCATAATCAGCGGCCTGCAGTAGTCGCAGTAGGAAATTCTCGACATCTTCGCCGACATACCCCGCCTCGGTAACCGTGGTCGCATCGCATATTGCAAACGGAACCTCCAGCTCACGAGCAAGTGTGCGGGCAAGCAGCGTTTTACCCGAGCCGGTCGGGCCGATGAGCAGAACGTTCGATTTGTCTATCTCGACGTCGCTGTCGTTGCTGTCGCTGTGCAGCAGTCTTTTATAATGGTTATGCACCGCTACAGAGAGATATTTTTTGGCATGTTCCTGTCCGATGACATATTGGTCCAGGTATTCTTTAATTGCTTTGGGTCGGGGCATTTCCTTTAAGCTAATGCCGCCTTTTGTTGTCCGTTTACGATCCTGCCGGATGATGTTATGGCACAGTTCCACACATTCGGGACAGATAAAGACCTTATCCGGTCCTTCTATAAGCGTATCAGCCTGATTTCCCGACCTGCCGCAGAAACTGCAAATTGCCTTGGTATTTCTGTTATTTGATTTTTTGGCCATTTCAACTTTCCGTTTTTCAGGTTAAATTTCTGTTATTTATCACACGCAGATTATTATAAAGCAAGAAGGTTTCTCAAGCAAGTTATTTACTTGGGTGAATCTAAACGTTGTCCGCAAAGTCTGTATTTTGTCTTGTTATGAGTCAACTGACTTTTCTTTAGCGAAAATTCCCAGACAAGCTCGTCATCAATGCTGATGATCTGGTACGTAACTTCCGGATCCGTTTTGGTAGTATCGAACGTGAGTAATCCGAAGGAACATTTCTTGTTATATCCAAACATGGCACTAGGCATGATTTTATGCGTGTGGATGTTGGTCAGTTTTGAGCTTTCGAACTCGTACAAATCATATCCGTTCTCTCGTTCAATTTTCCATGCGTCGGAGCGATGACGGTCGGCAGAAATAAGAATGACACCGTCAATGTGGTTGGATTCCAGAAAGGAGAATATCAGTTCTCGTTCTTCCCTGTATCCCTGCCATGGGTCGCGGCTACCGGGCTTGGCGCCCAGTGCCCAGGGCACGGGTGAGGCCAGAACTTTAAATGTTGCTTTTGAAGATTTCAGCTTTTCGAACAGCCATTTTTTCTGGGCGCCGCCGAGCATCGAGGGATTCTCAATTTGCGGCTTTTCGCGGTAATACCGTCCGTCCAGCATAAAAAAGTCAACGTCGCCAATAGAGAAATCGAACCAGCAGCCGGGCTGTTTCTCTCCGCCGCCGTAATAAGGATTATTCCAGTTGTATGTAAATGTCCGCCAGACCGGAATCTTCCATTCAGGTGTATAAATTTCCGGACCGCCCCCGGCATCGTTTGTCGTAAAGTCATGGTCGTCCCATATTGCGAAGATTGAGGTGGAGGCGACAAACCTCCGGAATTCGGGTCGCGATTGACGCCGATAGTAACAGTACTGCTGTATTGCGGGCCTTGTCGGATTATCGATATAGACATTGTCACCGAGCAGGAGAAATGCGGGAATATTGTGGTTTGAGATTGTATTCCACATTCTTTCGTATTGCGGCGTGAATCCGGCACCACCTCCGAAACCGACTTGGAATTTTGTTGGTTTTCCTGAGGGGTCAAACGTACGGAAACACCCCCCTCCGGTCTTTGAGCCTCCATTGATTCGAATCTCGTATTCGTATAATGTGGCGGGCTTCAAGCCCTCAATCGCGAGCACTGCCGTGAAATCCAGCTTGCTGCTCGTTTTTCCGGTTGATCGTTTCTGAAAAGAATCACCTGTTCGGGCGCTTTTTACAACGACTTCGACGGCGACTTCATTGGTCGTGCGAATCCAGAATTTCGCGCTGCTCTCAGTAACGCAGCCAAGCATAGGGCCATGTAACAATTCCGCAGCGTACTTATCAGCGAGCACCTTAAACTCAGGGCTGCTTGTTAATGGTTTCAACAGATCCCTCGGGCCGGCAAGGAATCGGGCAAAAGGCAATCCCTCATCAACTGCTTTCTGAACGTAAGTGACCGCCTTGTCAATCTCCTGCTTTTGGGCATAGGCAACAGCCATGCCATACATCGATTCAAGGTCCTTCGAGTGCTCGCTGAGATAACCTTCAAAGTGTTCGATGGCTGCATCATATTTCCCGTCAACGATATCGGATACCGCGTCTCTGGCCAGCTTCTTGTATTGTTCTGCGGCATGTATGTCCGGGCCGGACAAAAATATCGTCGTAATTATTAATATTGATATCCAAAATTTTATGCTAATATGAATGTTATTACTACTTTTATACTCAATCATGGCTATGATTTCTGGTGTATTCGCCTCCCTTATGCAGGGCTTCGATATTGACCGGCAACGTTTGATGATACCTTTTGGCGAGAACGTCGGGCAGGGCCTGAGCCGCAGCATCCGGTGTAAGGTATCCTCTTTTTTGCAGGTATGCACCCAAGGCGACCATATTAGTGCTCTTGGGACTGCCTAATTCAACGGCTATATCGTCGGCAGGCACCGGAACAACTTCGATCGAATTATCCAGTTCTGGATCGACGTCGATTAAAGAGCTGTTCAGTATCATTAGGCCGCCATTCTTTAGGCGAGGTGCGAATTTTGTAAGCGACGCTTTATTTAAAACAATTAACGAATCCGGTTTGCTGACGAGTGGACAGGGGATTTCGTTCTCTGCAATTACCACCATACAATTCGCCGTGCCGCCGCGTACCTCGGCACCATAAGCAGGCATGTAAGTCACTTCTTTGCCGGCCTTCATCGCCGTCTGAGCGAGCAGCTTGCCGGTCAGCATAATCCCCTGCCCGCCGAAACCAGCGATAACAATCTCCTCACAAAAACCATTTGCAGCCATTGTTAACCCTTCAATCGTCCAAGAGGAAAGACTTTTACCATGTTGCTTTCGATCCATTCCATTGCTTTAGCCGGGCTCATCCGCCAGTAAGTCGGGCACGGAGAGAGCACCTCCACCAGCGACATACCCTCAGCACCTTCGAGTTGAAGCTCGAAGGCGTGCTTGATTGCTTTCTTTGTTTTACGAACACCGGCAACATTGTTCAGCGCGCATCGCTCGATATAAATCGTTCCCGGCAGCGTCGCCAGAAGTTCCGAGACCTGAAGCGGGTAGCCCTGTCCGGCGGCAGACCTGCCTTTAGGCGTTGTCGCTGTCACCTGGTCGAGCATCGTCGTGGGGGCCATTTGCCCGCCGGTCATTCCATAGACGGCATTGTTAATGAATATGACCGTAATCTGCTCGCCCCTGTGTCCCGCATGTAAAATCTCGGCGGCCCCGATACTCGCCAGGTCGCCGTCGCCCTGATATGAAAATATGATTTTGTCCGGATTCGTTCTTTTCATCCCAGTAGCTACCGCCGGGGGCCTGCCGTGAGCCACTTCGACCATGTCAATGTCGAAATAGTCATACGCCAATACGGCACAACCGACCGGGGCTATGCCGATTGTGCGATCACGTATGTCCAGCTCGTCGATTATCTCAGCAATAAGTCGATGAGCAATCCCATGCCCGCATCCGGGGCAGTAGTGAGTCTTGCAATCCTTAAGTGTCGGCGTCCTCTTGAATACTGTTTTCATAATTACATCTTATGTTTTAATGTCAATTGCTTGATAAGATCGAGGATTTCATCAACGGTGGGAATGCCACCGCCCGGCCGGCCGTGAAATAATACGGGAGATTTGCCGTTGACAGCCAGTCTAACATCTTCGACCATCTGGCCGTTACTCATTTCAACCACCAGGAAAATCCGAAATTCATCCGCAGCTTTGCTTATCTGCACGGCCGGAAACGGCCACAGTGTAATAGGGCGAATCCAGCCGGCCTTGATACCTTCTTCTCTTGCCCTGCTGACCGCGCTGCGGATAATTCTTGCCGAAAAGCCATATGCTACCAATACAATTTCTGCATCACCAATCTCATGTTGTTCGCAAAGCACTTCGTTTTGTTCTATCTGTTTATACTTGTCCCTCAGCTTATTGTTCAGGTTTTCCAGTACTCCTTCCGGAAGCCACAATGAGCGGATAATGTTTTGCTTTCTCCCTTTGGCCCCGGTCAAGGCCCAGTCTTTAGGCGGCAGTTCTCGGCCCTGCTTTTTCTCCAATACTACTGGCTCCATCATCTGACCCAGGATGCCGTCGGCCAGGACCATCACCGTCATCCGGTACTGGTCGGCCAGGTCGAATGCAAGGGGCATACAATCGACCATCTCCTGCACGCTCGACGGCCCGAGAACGATTGTTCGATAATCACCGTGTCCGCCTCCCCGAGTGGCCTGAAAGTAATCAGCCTGTGAGGGTGCGATATTACCCAGGCCCGGCCCTCCTCGCATAATATTAACCACGACTGCCGGCAACTCGGCGCCGGACAGATAGCTGATTCCTTCCTGCATCAGGCTGATGCCGGGACTGGATGAGCTTGTCATGGCTCTTTTGCCCGTTGCTGAAGCTCCGAATACCATATTAATCGCTGCCAGTTCGCTCTCGGTCTGCACGAAAATCCGGCCTTCCTCCGGCATTCTACGAGACATATAGGCGGGGATTTCATTTTGCGGCGTAATCGGATAGCCGAAATAAGCATCGCAGCCGGCAAGGATTGCCGATTCGGCAAGGGCTTCGTTCCCGCACATTAAAATCCTCTTGCCGGCTTCTTTGGAAGTCTGCCCTTCTGCTGTCATATTCCTGTTCCTTATACTATCTGCAACAGGGTTCACTTTTTTTCCTCTATTAACTTTTGTCCGCCCTCTTCGCCGGACTCGATAACTATCTCTACATCATCGTTATCATCACGAAAAACTTCAATAATTGCATCCGGGCATATGATTGCACAGGAACCACAGCCTATACATTCGTTGCTGTTTACCTTAGCGGGGAAATAACCTATGCTGTTTGATTTTTCGGAAACGACTATAACACTTTTTGGGCAAACCACCACGCACAAACCACAGCCTTTACATCGTTCGGTGTCAATTATAATTTTACCAGCCATTCTCTGTATTCGTATTGTGTTTGTTCTATTTATACCCCGGTTTTGCCGGGGATATTATCCACATCAGGTTAAAATTCTAACAAGTCCGAACATTTCTGTAAAGTCAAAAGACAATAATTGCTATATGTTGTTGAACCAAGCTTTTTAACCTGCGCCATCTTAAAGATGTATCTTATGAACACCTGAAATTTCAATGTTTTTTATTTTTCAAGGAGGAAAATCTTATTTTCCTGATCGAACAGGATGTCCCGACCTTGGGCTACATTATCCGGGCCAAGCCTGATGAGCGCCAGCGGATTGTCGAATCCCATCGCGAGAAGATCATCGATGTTGACCAGATCCAGAGATGCCAGGTGGTTCATGCATTGGAGCATTGACGCCGAAGATCCGCCCAGATACCCAGTTGTCAAATCGCGTAGCAGACCATCCTCTTCCAACACTACCTTATGACCCAGCGCCTTGTATTGACCGGCTGGGAGTCCTGCCGGCGATGAAGAATCACTAACGACTACGCACCGTTCTGGCCTCTTGGTTCTGATAATGGTCTTAAGAATTGATACCGGCAAATGATGGCCATCTGCGATAATCATAGCGACAAGGTCATCGTTTCCTAATCCCGCCCAGACGGGATTTTCATGCCTGGAGAGCATTGCCGGCACGCCGTTCCCCAGATGGGTTAAAGAGACGGCACCGGCTTGTGCCAGCCTGGCCAAATCTGCTTCTGATGCCATTTGGTGTCCCAGAGAGACTGCAATTCCCCGACTCAAGGCGTAGCTGGCAAGCTTTTCAGCTCCTTCCGGATCGGCTGCAATCGTGAGCAGTTTGACCTGGCCATCAGACCAATCGATTAGCTGCTTGAGGTATTCTATGTCCGGTTTCGAAATCCACTGCGTATCATGTGCCCCACGCGCACCATCTTGTGCTGATATAAAAGGTCCCTCGATGTGAAAGCCTAAGAGCTTTCCGTGAAATTCGGTTTCCTGCAATACAGCGGCCATGATGGGCAGGTTATGCTCGTAAACTTTCTTCGGACTCGTTATCATCGTCGGTAGAAACGCCGTCGTGCCGGCTTCAAACACACACCGACATGCCATAATAAAATCATCACGCGTCAGGTTGATATCGGAAAAATGTACTCCCTTGTAGCCATTGACCTGGAGATCTACAAGTCCCTGTATTTTGGTGCCATTCGAAATCTGTGCTTTACGACTCATTCTTTTGTTCGATTTCCAAAAACCATCTTATACGAGATTTCTTCGGTTCTGTCAAATACACAGTTTCAATATCTGTCAGTAACGACATGAGATTTTTCTTGCTTTGCCGGCGACAAATCTCCTATCATTCCCGACTACAAACAGTTTGGAAACATCATAGAGGACAAGAACTTATGACTTCTGATATCAGTGGCCTGCGACCTGTCAGCAGTTGGTTTAAGCTGATTAAAGATACAAAAAGCGCCTTTCATAAAAAGCTGCACCAAATCTACGGCGATAATTACGATTTAAAAAACGAAGCGGCTGAGATGTGTCAGCGCGCCCTCGAAGCATTCGCCGAGAGATACGCTCCTGATCGCAGCGTCCTGATAATCCGTTCGACCGGCAGGGTAAATCTTCTCGGCACGCATATCGACCATCGCGGCGGATCTGTCAATCCTGTCGCAGTCAAGCATATGTGGCTTGTGGTCGAGCCTCGCGATGACGATCTTGTACTTGCTAAAAACGTTGAGTCGAATGATTTTCCCGATGAGCAGTTCAGCATCAGTGAATGTCTGTCGGCCGGTGAGAAAATCCAAAACTGGGACACATGGTGTCATGAAGAATATGAGAAGCGCAGAGGTGATGCATCGATAAGTTGGTCAAATTATATCCGGGCGGCGGTTCTGTACATTCAGCATCTCAACACAAAAGACGACGGCAGCTTCACACCGGCTATCAGAGGTATGAATATGATGGTCTATGGCAACATACCGAGAGCCGCCGGCCTGAGTTCATCATCGGCATTGGTTATGATTACGGTTGAAGCTGTAATACGGACAAACTCGCTTGACATTAAACCTGCGGATTTCGTTGAGCATTGGGGCTTTGCGGAATGGTATGTGGGCACTCGCGGCGGTTGCAGTGACCACGCCGCGATTATATACGGCAGACCCAATACGATTCTCCTTATAGGGGCTTTTCCATTATCTGTAGAGGAGGCTGTACTTCCCAAAGGCTATTGCTTTGTTTTGGCGAACAGCGGCATAACGGCAAAAAAACAAGCCAGCGCCCGCGATATCTTTAATAGTCGGGTCGCCGGATATATATTCGGCTTGATGTTGATACGTAAAAACTTTCCTCAGTATGCCGATAAGCTGGAACGACTGCGCGATGTCAATCCTAAAAGACTTGGTGTTGACCAGAGCCAAATCTATCGAATGGTAAAATCACTTCCAACATGTGCCGGCAGAGCAGATATTTTAAGACTTCTTCCGGAACAGGAGCAAAAGATTCATCGTGTATTTAGGAGTCACGCCGAACCGAAAGAAGGCTATCTCATCCGGCAGGTATGTCTGTATGGAATTGCTGAATGTATTCGTGCCGAGATGGTTCCTCAGTGCCTGCGTGCGGGTGATATAAAAAAGTTCGGCGAGCTTATGAACATCTCTCATAACGGCGACCGCGTGACGAAACTCGTTGACGGCTGGCGAGTGCCCACCGACAACAGCTATCCCGATGAACGAATTGATGCCCTGATAGCGGATATAGAGTCAGGCGATGCCGTACGTATAAGCCGGGCCGAGTTATGGCGACAGAGCGGCGGTTACAATGTAAGCCTTCCAGAAATCGATACGCTCGTTGACATAGCGCTGGCCACCGATGGGGTAATCGGCTCCGGTCTTGTAGGCGCCGGAATGGGCGGTTGCATCGTTGTAGTTGTTCAAGAAAATCATACCCGGAAACTGATTGAAAACATGGCTGAACAATACTATCGCCCACGTAAACTGCCAGTAAATGCAGAGATTATAACTCCCGTTGGTGGTTTGTGTACTATGGATTGAGCAATGAAGCCGCCTCGGTATCCAGGAATATTTTACAATTGCCATGCTGCTGTAATATCGAGGCCGGACACATCGGTGTTACCTCGCCTTCGAGAGCGTTTTTTACCGCCTCGGCTTTGCGCTGGTCGGGAACCGTCACGATCAGGCACTTGCTTTTCATTATTTGCCTGATGCTCATCGAGATTGCCTGCCGGGGTACATCATCCAGCGTCTCGAACCAGCCTTCGCCCAACTGCTGCTTCCTGCATTTTTCATCCAGATCAACAACAAGATACGGCTCTTCGGTTTCGAAATCCGCCGGTGGGTCGTTAAAAGCAAGGTGCCCATTTTCCCCGATTCCAATCATTGCCGCGTCGATCGGGTGCTTGCTTATCAGTGAGCCAACTCTCTCGCACTCTTCTTGAGGATTTCCGGTATCGCCGGCAACAAAATGTACAGCCTTTAAGCCTGGTACTTTTTCCACGAATCGTTCTTTGAGGAATTTCCTAAAACTCGCCGGATGGTCCTCTGCCATGTCGATATACTCATCCAGATGAAACATCGTTACTTTCAACCAATCGACAGACTCGGCTTGAACCAGATTTTTCAGCATCTCGAACTGGCTGGCTCCAGTTGCGAGAATAATATTTGCCCGGTCGTGTTCTTCTATTGCTTTTATGATCGCCCAGGAAGCTGCTACCGCCGCCGCTGCTCCCATTTCCTGCTTTGTCTTATAAATCAATTTTTCCATTGTATTGCTTTCATTTAAAATTTAATGACGTTTACGTAATTATAAGCAATTTCTGCCGCCCCGGCAAAGATTTTCCTTGCCCGACAGGCGACAAATCTTCTATAACATCTGTCGATTTAAGCTTTTTTCTCTATGGATAGCAACAAATAAACAGCCCATGAATGGAGGTAAATAATAGTGACAATATACAGGTTTGCAGCACTGATAATATCCATCAGCGTTTCTTGTCTGACATCGACATGGGCACAGCAGGCGACTGTAGAACCCTCTGACGTCCTGAAAACGCTCGATAAGAACCATCCGCGATTGATGCTCAAGGATAAAGACCTGGAGCGTTTGAAAAATCTGTATGAAAAAGACGGAGTTCTGAAAAAGTGTTTGAAGGATGTTCTTGAAGAAGCGGAGGATTGTGCAGGTAAATCCATGCTCACGTATAGAAAGATCGGACCACGGCTGCTCCATATTAGCAGAGAATGCCTTCGCCGGATTTATGCGCTCGGCCTCGCGTATCGTTGGACGGGAGATGAAAAATATGCCGGCAAAGCCATCGATAACATGCTGACGGTCTGTGAATTCGAAGACTGGAATCCATCGCATTTTCTAGATACGGCCGAGATGTCCCATGCGGTTGGGCTTGGTTATGACTGGATATATTACTATATGGATGCCGAGACGCGGGTAAAAATCAAGGCCGGCCTTATTAAGAATGGCCTGGAGCCCGGCCTGGCTGCGTATAAAAAGAGTGGGTGGGTGCAAAGCGAACACAACTGGAACCAGGTCTGTAACGGCGGGCTTATCGTGGGATCGTTAGCGATTGCCGAATCGAACCCGCAATACGCGGAGAAGATAGTAACTTCCGCCGTTCAGTCACTACCTCGTGCCCTAAAGACTTACGGCCCGGACGGTGCGTGGGGTGAAGGTCCCGGCTACTGGAGTTATGCTACGCACTACACCGCCTACGGATTGGCGGCGTTGGAAAGTGCTCTTGGTACTGACTTCGGCTTGTTGCAAATCGAAGGATTGGCTCAGGCTGGAGATTTTCCGATCTATACTACCGGCCCGACCAGATATTATTTGAACCTGGCTGACGTTGGAGAGAAAAGCCCCAGAAGAACACTGCCGTGTCTGTTCTGGCTGGCGCGGACGTTTGATAAACCGTTCTATGCTCATGAAGAACGGGCTATGCTGGCAGAACACAGAGCCAGTCCGCAGCACGTGGTATGGTACATGCCCGAGCCGGGCGGAAAACTGCCGGTAAGAGACCTTGACCGTTATTTTCGCGGGCCTGTAGAAGTGGCTTTATTTCGAAGCTCATGGGATGATCCGGAGGCGCTTTGGGTAGGCGTCAAGGCAGGTTATAATCAGGTCAATCACGGGCATCTGGATTTGGGCAACTTCGAGCTGGATGCTCTGGGGGTGCGATGGATTCGCGATCTCGGTGCGGACAATTATAATCTTCCCGGCTACTGGGATAGTGGAAGAGGCGGCAAACGGTGGAGCTATTACCGCTTGAATTCGAAAAGCCACAGTGTGCCATTGCTTGGTGGCGAAGACCAGGACCCAATGGGAATATCGAAATTAATCAAATTTGAGCCTAAAAAATCATCGGCTTTTGCCTTGATTGATCTGACGAGTGCTTATGAAAAGTATGCGAGGAAAGTCACAAGGGGTATTGCAATGCTGGAGGGCAGAGAGGCTGTCCTGGTGCAGGATGAGTTCGAAATCGAGAAACCATGCGAACTTGTCTGGGCGATGACGATCGATGCGGAAATCACGCTGGAAAAAGAACAAATTGCGACTCTAACCATTGACGGAAAAGAACTCGTCGCAAAGGTACTATCTCCCAATCGCGCTACGTTTACTATTGAGTCTGCCGAGCAAAAGCCACCTGAGAGAACCAACAAAGGTGTAAAACGTCTGATCATGCGACTGAATAATGCTAAAGATAATGTTCGGGTAGCTGTTCTGCTCTCACCTGTATGGAAGAACGATCGATATGTTCGTTCGGCTAAATTGGAACCTTTGGAACAATGGTAAGCATAGTAAATCAAATATTGTTAATGATGTTAGAGAAGGAGGTTAAAAATGCGAAGTCAATCAAGTAATATCTACAAGACAGCAATCGTTAGAATATTAGTACTTTTGTTCGGATTATCACCAATGTTGTCACAAGGCGCAGAAGAAAAGAAACCTCAACTTTGTCAGGGCAATTATCACAGCGAAGAAGCAGCGAAAGAACAGCTTGCGAAGTTTGCCCGAAGCTATTCCAACCTGGAGCAATGGAAGGCACGTGCCGAACAGGTACGTGAGGCTATTCTTCGCGGGGCTGAACTTTTACCGCTGCCTGAGAAGTGTCCACTCAAGCCAATCATACGTAGTAAACGTAAGTACGATGGTTACACAGTCCAGAACGTTGCTTTCGAGAGTCTGCCCGGTGTTTTTGTCACGGGTAATCTTTACCGTCCTCGAAAAGCCAAGGGACCTTTCGCTGCGATACTGTGCCCCCACGGCCATTTTGATAACGGCCGGCTTCGACCCGATATGCAGAAACGGTGTGCCACACTTGCCCGCATGGGTGCAGTTGTATTCTCTTACGATATGGTGGGCTACGGTGAATGGAAGAATGCCGGATGGGAACATAAGCGACCGAAAGTCTTGAAATTGCAGCTCTGGAACAGTATTCGTGCCGTGGATTTTCTGACATCCCGCAAGTTCGTGGATCCAAAGCTAATAGGAATCACCGGCGCCTCGGGCGGTGGAACTCAAACGTTTCTGCTCACCGCAGTCGATGACCGAGTTGCTGTTTCGATACCTACTGTAATGGTCTCATCACATTTCTTCGGTGGCTGTAACTGTGAAAGTGGTATGCCCATCCACAAAAGTGACACACACGAGACAAACAATACGGACATTGCCGCTCTGGCAGCGCCCCGGCCCCAAATGCTTATCTCCAATGGCAAGGACTGGACCAAGAACACGCCGGACGTGGAATTCCCTTATATCCGGAACGTCTATCGCCTCTATGGAGCAGAAGATAATATCGAGTATCTGCACCTTCCAGATGAGGGACACGATTACGGTATCTCAAAACGTACCGGTGCTTATAAGTTTTTTGCCAAACACCTAAAGCTTTCATTCGATAAAGTTGCCGGGCCGGACGGATCAATCGATGAGAGCTTAGTCGTAATTGAAAAGCAAGAGGACATGTACGTTTTCAACGATGAGCATCCGCGGCCTGCTTATGCAGTTAAACCTGATGTAGAAGAGCTGCCGTGGGATTAGGAATATTTATGCAGTCAAGCTGTTTACTGACTGCTTTATGGTAACCGGTAATGTTGATACTCAAGTCCCGCCGGACTTCGACGATGGCGTAGGAATTATTTTCCGTGCCGGAGCCTTCGACTATTGCTTTTAACGTATAGTAGTGAATTCTGTTTATCAGGCTGTATCCTCCGTCATGAAGGTGTCCCTGGAACACAGCCAAAATCCTGCCCGATTGTTCGAGAACCTGCCGCACCTCTGCGGCATTGTTGACATAATGTGAGCCTGCACCATCAAGAAGCTGATGAATCAGGACGATAACTGCTCCGCGTGATGTGGCTAAGTCCTGCCTGAGCCATTGCAGTTCGGCAGGGGGGATATTGGCGTCAGTCCAGTTGAAATCTCCGTGGTCGTAGTCGATCCCATCCGATTTATAATTGGCGTCGAGAACAACAAAGTGCACACTGTTGAAATCGAACGAGTAGTAGCTTTTACAGGGATCTATGCCGGTATTTTTGATATTGGCCAAAAATTGTGTCTTTGAGATACTATCAACATCGTGATTGCCGAGCACGTGGTAGGTTGGGCCGTCGAACTTGTGAAACACACTTTCGATAGTTTGTAGATATGAAAGGGTTTTTTGTTCAATGGGTGGAGAATCCTGATCCTTAAAATCACCAAGTTCCACGAGAAAATCGACCTTTTGGCCGTTCATCTCTTCGACACATTCGCCGAGTTTTTCAAGTGATTGCCTGTAATAGCGAGTGCCGATGGTATCAACATCGGCATAATGGCAGTCTGTAACAATACCAAATCTGACAGTCTTCGACCTTCGATTGCGGCCAGCCAGGCCGGTGCAGGAAAACGGTGCTAAGGTTAGGCCGGCGAGTGCTACTGCCGAGGACTTCATAAAAATCCGTCTGTTGATTATCCATCGCCGCTTGTGGAATGCTTCGTTTATCGTGCAGCCTTTCTAAATGAAAGTCTTATAACTCGAATCGGAATGTCTCAAGAAGACGGCTCTTTAAGCTCCTGTACTTTCGGCAGGTCTTTGAGCGTGTTGAGACCGAAAACTTCGAGGAACTTTTTCGTGGTACCATATAGCATCGGCCTGCCCAGAACCTCGGCCCGGCCGACAATCTTGACTAATCCTTTATAGCTCAGGGATCGAATAACCTCGCCGACCGCAACACCGCGGATAGCTTCGATATCCGCCCGCATGACCGGCTGTTTATATGCGATAATGGCAAGCGTTTCCATGGCGGCGGGGCTCAATTTGTTGTCACTGCGAACACGAAGTAGTTTCTTGAGCCAGTGATTGTAAGGACTCAAGGTGAGCATCTGGTAACCGCCCGCGATTTGTTCAATTCTAAAAGCGTTATTATTCGCCTTGTATTTGTCATTCAGATTCCTGATGTGCCCACGAACCTGCTTTGCACTTGTCTCGACTATACTCGCCAGCCGCGCCTCCGTAAGGGACTCGTCACTGGCGAACAAAACAGCCTCCACGACCGACTCGACCGTAGTAGTAACTTCCTGATCGGGCCGAGAGACATCCGGTTGTTCATCATCCGTCAGTTGAGACTCAACATCCTCTACGCTTTGCACTTCTTGTACATCTTCGGCTTCCAGGATGTCTTGTTCTTCTTGTATTTCTTCCGCTTCAAGAATGTCTTGTTCCTGTTGTACTTCTTGGGCTTCTGCGGCTTCCTGCACGTCCTCAAATTCCTGTATGTCTTCTATTTCCTGGCTTTTTTCTGTCATATATTCTTCCACTTAAACGGATCTGCATCTTTTTTGCTTATATTAATTTTTACCGTTTTTATCTGATTTTGCAACTGTCTGGCGAATTTTTTTAATATAAACCGTTCCGAAACGGTATGGCTCAGACAGATGCAGGTCAATCCTGCCTCTTGTGCAGCTAATGCCTGATGATGCTTCAGCTCTCCGGTCAGATACAAATCAGCTTTGGCGGCGATAACTGAATTGATAATCCTGCCGCACGAGCCGGCACAAACCGCCGCCCGCCGAACCAGATGGTTCTGGTCTCCGACCAGGCCGACCGCTTTGGCGCCGGTGACCTTCTTTATCCTTTTGACAATCTGTGCGATTCGGACGGGCCTAGCTAATTCCCCGATCCGGCCCAAACCTAACTGTATGTCATTATTGTGCAGTTTGAAAACGTCAAATGCCGGCGTCTCGTATGGATGTGCTTTTTTCATTGCTGTGACGACTTCATCGAGCTTATCGGCCGGTACAATCGTCTCGAATCTTATCTCGCTTACTTTTTCTAGCTTGCCCCTTTTGCCGATGACTGGTCTTGCACTTTTCTGAGGAAGAAAGGTTCCTGTGCCCCCGGCGCCAAAACCGCAGTGGCTGTAGTTTCCGATTGCCCCAGCTCCGGCAGCGAATACGGCATTCGAAACCTTTGCCACCGACTTTAAGGGGACAAAAACGACGAGCTTGTAGTTGTCGCCCGCAGGATTTGCCACGTAATCCTCGATCGGTTTGCCATCGACGATACCGACAATTTCGGCAAGGCCGTCGTTGACTCCGCCTATTGCCGAATCCAGAGCAGTATGTATCGAGAAAACTGCGATGCCGAATCGAATCAAGTCATACACAACGCCGGTCGGCCCTTCAGCGGTTATTTTCTTAAGCGCGTCCCAAATCACCGGATGGTAGCTGATAATCAGGTCTGTTTTCAGCTTCCGGGCCTCGGTGACAACGTTGCGAGTAACGTCTATAGTCAGTAGGATATTTCTGATTTCTTTCTGTGAATCGCCAATCAGCAATCCCACGTTGTCCCAGTCCTGCGCCAGCTTAAGAGGGATTGTTTCTTCGATTTTCTCAGCAATTTCTTTTATCTTCATTTGTCTTTCCGGCACTCTTTTTTCACAAGCTCTTCGAAGCTTTTATGCAGCTTTTTGGCGATGGGCCCGACCTGGCCGTCACCGACAGTATGTTTCTCTACTTTGGTTATCGGCATTACCTGCATGATAACGTTCGTCATAAAAATCTCATCGGCGCCGAGTATATCATCTATCGAGAGATCTTTCTCGGTCAATTTAATGGAATCCTCAAGGGCAAGCCGACAGACGGTTTTTCTTGCCACACCTGGAAGAACAGGCGTATTGATCGGAGGTGTATAGAGAACCGAATCCTTGACCAGAAAAACATTGCTGATGCAGCCCTCAGCCAGCCGATTATCCAGCGTAAACCAGATTGCCTCGGCCGCCCTTTTCTGATGCGCTAGGTTCAGCGCAATCATACGCGAGAAATAACTCGTCGTTTTCCGGCCGGAAGCCGGATCAATCGGATTCTGTTTGAATGGGCACAGCACGACCATTACGCCTTTTTTGTAATATTCGGGTGGGTAAGATCGGAACTTCACCGCGGTGATAAGAAGTGTCGATTTGCGCTTCTCTTCGGATTCGGTCATCGGCCCATTCGTGAGCGTCAATCGCAGGCGCGCATCAGTCAGCTTATTCGAATGTAACAATTTGGTAATTGCTTCGGTAATGTATTCCCTATCATAGGGATTATTTATCGACAGAACATCGGCACTGGCAAACAGTCTGTCCAGGTGGTCCTTCAGAGCAAAAACTACTCCGTTGTGGCTGCGCATGGTTTCGAAAAGACCCGCTCCATACAGAAATCCGCTGTCGGTTACGGATATACATGCCTTGTCGATATCTATCAATTTGTTGTTAAGAAAAACTTTTTCCATTATCGAATTTCTACAACATCATTCAATTCGTTTCGAATTTGTCTTCAATATTTCTGATTTCGTATGTTTCTTATTTATTTCGACTATCCGATGTCTTCTTTTTTGCGTTGCTGTTATTCCCGCCAGCAGCGCTCTTGCTTTTGTTATTGTCTCAGCCCACTCAGCTTCCGGGTAGGAATCCGCAACAATGCCGCCTCCTGTTTGAGCATAGACCTTTCGATCTTTGATAATAATCGTTCGTATGGCAATATTCAAGCACGTACTGCCGTCGATTCCGATAAAGCCGATACTGCCTGTATAAACGCCTCTTGCTGTCGGCTCGGTTTCGTCTATGATTTCCATAGAGCGAATTTTTGGCGCACCGGTGATTGAACCGCCGGGAAACATGGCCTTGAGGACATCGCAAAAAGTCATTTCCTCGCGAAGCCTTCCGGCAACAATTGCCACAGCGTGAAAAACCGTCGGGTATGTTTCAATCGTCCTGGGCTGAATTACCGACCTTGTCCCCGGCCGGCAGATTTTAGCCACATCGTTACGTTCCAGGTCGACAATCATGTTCAACTCGGCCTGCTCTTTTTCGCTATTGAGCAGCTCGTTGAAATTCCGAGCGTTGATTTGCTTTACCTGTAGAGCCAATTCTGTTGCATCATCGAGGCGAGGCCTTGTACCTTTTATTGGCTTGGTTCTAATCATACCATCGGTAATTGTGATAAACATCTCAGGTGATGCACTGACTATGTAAAAACCACCGCCATCAATGTAAGATGCGTAGGGGCTTGGATTGTGATAGTTCTGCCAGTGATAAAGCTCAATCGGCCGTGCGTCATAATCCCATTCGAATCGCTGTGAGAAATTAATTTGGTAAACTTCCCCATCATAGATGTACTTCTTTATCTTCTCGACGGTACGCAGGTAGTAATCTTTATCCATATTGGATCGAAAGCGTGAGAAATCAATGCTGTCAAGGTCGGCAGGGGCAGGTTCCGACACGCGAATCCGCTGAGATTCAATCAACAAGCGTTCCAGAGCGGCAAGTTTTTCTTCCGATTTCTCGGTATCATCCGGTATTTCAAGAGCGATCAGCCAATAATTGTCTTTGAGATGGTCGTAGGCGATGAGCCGGTCGTAGAAACGCATCTGAATCAAAGGCAGTCCGATATCGTCGATTGCAGTGGCTGGCAGCTTTTCGATATATCTGCCAAGTTCATAGCTGAAATATCCGATCCAGCCGCCGCAGAAAATTTCTTTTGGGAGTTTGCTTCGGCAGTCTTCTTCGAGTTTGTATTTGAGCAAAGATCTTTGCAATTTTCCGAAAGGATCGCGCTGTCCTGCCTTGAATTCCAATATCTCTTTCGGCTGTGCAGCCCAGTAGCTGAATCTGCCTGCATCCGCTCTGGCTGCGTTACCACCAATAATCGAGGGTAATTTCAATTTGGAGAATACTTCACTTAGTCTGGGTAAATGTCCCGATATACGGACATTTCTACAATGCAATCGACATGCGATACGTCGGTTAATCGTAGCGGCCGCTACAGCTGTGACTGCTTTATTTGTCATTGCGTGTGCAGTAGAGTTTGTCGTTTTTGAATTCAGGGCTTTGGTCATAAATGGGATTCGATCTGTGTCGATGCAAAACCGGTAAACTAATGTATGCCTCTTATTATATCCAGACGTTCTCTGGCATCCGGGACCTTCTGAAAGAAATCCTCCAGTTGTTCGCAGACATAGTCGTCACAGTATGCGCAGTTCACAATTTGCTTTTCCTTAGCACATTTTCTTATTTCACAAATTCTGCAATGACCAAAAAGACATTCACTGTCTGATAAGCAACCAAGACAGTTAATATCCGCCAGTTCTATATCTTGGTGGTTTTGCATCGACCAGAGCCGAGCTATTTCCGCTCTTTTCTCATCGTCATCATTCAATGTAGCGATGAATGCATCACACTCATCACAAAACAAACCGCAAACTGCTATCATTTGACTCATTATTTTTCCCTTCTGCTGAGGGTATATAACCACCATCTTACTTTATTTTGGCGTTTCGATCTTGCCTGCCTCTCAAAATAGACGGTCATCTCCAAACCTTCTTCGATTTTAATCCTGAACCAGTGTTTACGCAAATACTTTTCATTGCCACCGCTGCGACAAGGCCCCGTTTCTTTCCAGGCCTCGAGCACATCAGCTACTGCGTATTCTTTGTCTCTCCATCTAAATCGCTCCGGCAGCCCGGGCTCGCCTCTGGTCATTGCAGTTGTATCAAACGTACCTGCGACCGGCTCGATTGGCTCACTGATGAATTCCTCGCTCATAAGCTCATAGTCCGGCATTGTATTCTTTCATAATCTGCACTCCTGAAGAAGTGCCTATCCTTTGTGCACCCGCTGCCAGCATTTCGATTGCCTGTCTCGCGGTCTTTATTCCGCCGGCGGCTTTTATTTTACACCTCGGAGCAGTTTCTTTCATCAATTTAATATCTTCAACAGTTGCTCCGCCGGCCGGATGTAAGCCGGTGCTGGTCTTTATGAAATCCACACCCACACCTTGTGCTATACGACAGGCGAATATTTTCTGTTCGTCGCTAAGGGCCGCCGATTCGATGATCACCTTGAGAACCACCGCCGGC
>WOR8_10000578_pt1 | contig 42687 bp, 44 predicted proteins | sample DeeMarSeWOR38_10_FD_19890 | JGI IMG/M metagenome (IMG submission 19890)
GGGGGCGAAACGGTTTCGACGGGGACGTCGATGCTCCCGGGTTGCGTGCCGAGGCCCCGCGGACCTCGTTAAAAGCGGGAACCAATAGTCGCCAACGACTATAGCTACGCTTACGCGGCCTAACTAGCCGCGTACGTCCGACCGCCGATTGCCCGTGTAAGCGGAAGGGCGTCGCCCTAACGGGATAGCCCGAATCCCCCTCCCGGGGGGAGGAAGGGCGAAACCCAAACCGGGATGGTCCGAAGGGAACCCTGCCGGCCGGGGTCCTCGAGGACGAGATCCAAACGACCGGAAACGCACGTAGGAGCCCGGAGTAAAGAGTCTTCGGACGGGGGTTCGACTCCCCCCGCCTCCACCAATCTGCCGTCAACTGCCCGTTCGGGAAGGACTTTCCCCGTTTCATCCGCTTGACGGAGGAGGGTCGTTAGCCGGGGTCTAACCGGCCTTCTCAACCTTGATCGCTGCACCTGATTGGACCGACTGGAGTTGCTTCACATCGCCCTTGGCCTTGCCCCAGATATTGGTCCGGGCCGCGAGGCGGATTTCATCGCCGCGGGATGCGGGCGTGCGGCCGAAACCGATCGCGATGGAATCGCCTTCCACCCAGAACGCGAGCTCGCCGGGCTCAACGACATCCCTGGCGTCGGACTCCCGTTTCACCGTAACCGGGGTGGAGAAATACACTTCCTCGCCCCAGGTATTCGCCCTGGAGGGGAACGGCAGGGCATTCCAGATTGCCTCCGCCGTGGGCGTCTCGAGGAGGTAGGCTTCGAGCACCACGGAACCGATGGTCATTTTGATGTGTCGCATGGATACCCCCCGATGGTCCCGGATCGTGTAAGAAGCCCCGACATACAGGGGCTTTTTCTTTTTATGGACCAATCGGGCGGGGCAGGTCAACCCCCAACCCGGTTCTATCGATATTGAATCTTCTTGATCCCTTCGAACTGTTCGATTGCCCTGGCCAACTCCCTGCCGATTTCATCCTGCCGCTGTTTCAACACCATCTTGAGGAGGAGTTCATTGTTTTCCAGATCCACCTGGGAGCTGACCTCCGAAATCTTCAACCCCCGCTCATCGACCAGCTGCCGGAGATCGTCGTAGAGGGAATCGCGCCGCCTGGCGGTAATGGACAAATAGAGGTAACGGTCCTTTTTGATACTCAAATCGAACTGTTTCAGAAAAAGCAGACCCACAAGGACGGTAATGGTCGAGAGGGCCCCGAGAGAGAAAAATCCCATGCCGAACGCCATGCCGAGCCCCGCAACCACCCAGAGGGTTGCGGCTGTCGTCAGCCCCCTTACGGTGGCTCCCTCCTTGAGGATCACGCCCGCGCCGAGAAACCCGATACCGGTGACGATCTGGGCCGCCGTACGGGAAGGATCAAGGCGCAGGAGGGACTGCGCATTGTGTGCGCCGTATTTAAGGAAAAACGTCTCGGAGATGATCATCACGGTACAGGCGCCAACCGAAACGAGCAGGTTCGTGCGCAACCCCGCAGGACGCCCTCGTCTCTCCCTTTCCCACCCGACGAGCCCACCCGCCAGGGCAGCGAGAAACAGCTTCAGCAGGATCGCCAGTTCATAACTTCCGTACAGCCTGGGGTCAAAATACATATCTCACCTCACGGGTAGGGATGAATCCCACAGATTCCCCGACCAGGAACGGTCGCCGACATTATTTTGCATTATCCCCGAATGCTCCTCGCAAGTCCTGCATTTCGGGAGGGCACGCCGAAAGCCGGGGATTTCGCCGGCTGACGAGTTCCCGGGGCCCTGTCCCGGCAACACAATAACGCTTCATATTTCAAGAGCCTCCCTTTTCGCCAGTTTTCTCCCGAGAACCGAAGCCGCGATGACCAGAAACGAGGAGAGGAAGATCATGATGATGCCCAGAGCGGACAACCTCCCCCAAAGGCCGTCTTCGGCGAATCGCAGGATCTGCACGGCCAGAACTTCCGAGCCCGGCCGGGAGAGCACCACCGAAAGGGTCAGCTCCCGCACGAACATCGTTGCCATGAGGATCCATCCCGACAGGATTCCGGGGATCAGGAGGGGAATCACGATCCGGCGCACCGTGGTGAAGGAGTTTGCCCCGCATACCCGGGAGGATTCCTCCAGGTGACTGTGTATCTGGACGAAGGCGCTGGAAAGCGGCCGGATCCCGTAAGGCAGATAGGTGGCGATGTACCCGATCAGGAGCGCCCATATCGTGGCGTACAGAGGCGTTCGGACAAAGAACCACATGAACCCCACCCCGATGACGATGCCGGGAAAGGAGAAGGAGAGAAAGCTCAGCGATTTAGGAGACGAAGATCGAGAGGATCACCCCGAGGGTGGCCCCCACCAGCCCGAGCGTGAGGCTGTTTCTCAGCGCCAATACCGAGATCGGGTCCCGGAGCACATCGGTCCAGTTCTTCCAGCTCATCTGCGAAAACGCTTTCGCCGTCGGCACCATGACGTAGGGGAGCATGGACGTGTAGAAGAGCACCAGAACGGGCAGCACGATGAGCACGAACGAAAGCAGCCCGACGACCCCCAGCAAAGGGATCTTGGAGTTTTTCAGATCGATGAGGGCGGGCTTGAACCCCCGGCCCGATATGGTGACGTATTTCCCGCTCTCCGAGGTCAGATAGCGGTACAGGTAGATCAGAAGGATCGATGCGGCAAGGGCGCTCATTCCCACGGCGGCAGCCTTGCCGTAGTCGGCCGCGAACCCCGTGGAGATGATCCGGTAGATGTGGGTGGCCAGAACGTAGATCCTTCCCGGCATGCCGATGACGGAGGGCACGGCAAAGGAGGCGAGGCATCGGACGATGACGAGGATCACCGAGGCCAATATGGCGGGCCGCAGCACCGGCAGCGTCACCCGGGTGAGCGTGCGAAGAGCGGAAGCCCCGCAAACCTTGGAAGATTCCTCGAGCGAAACGTCAAAGGCGCTCATGGCGGGCGCGATGATCAGATAGGCGATCGGCAGGTCCAGCAGCCCCTCGACAAGGATCATTCCCGGCAGCGAATAGATGTTGAAAGGCGCTCCGTTCAGGCCAAAGAGATCCATCATGACCCGGTTCAGGATCCCGTTGCTTGGATTCAGGAGGAGAACCCAGCTGACCGCAAAAAGGATGTGCGGGATCATCATCGGAACAATGGAGATGATCCCGAAGAAGAACTTGAAGGGGATGTTGGTCCTGGTGTTCGTATAGGACAGAAAGAGCGCGAGCACCGTGGCAAGGGCGGCCGACCCCAATGTGAAGATCAGGGTATTCAGGAGGACGACGGTGAGCTCCGGGTCGGTATAGGCCGCGACGTACTTGTCGACCGTGAAGTTCCCGAAGGTGCCGAACCCTTCCGAAAAGCTTCCGACCACGAGCATCAGGACGGGGCTGATCGTCAGAAGGCCGACGATGAGAATCAGGGTTGGCGTAAGCGGCGATCGTTTCCGCATGGCAGCGCCTAGGCCGGCAGCAGGAAACAGTGGTCGGGGTCGAAGGAGAGGAACAGTTCGCCTCCTTCCACGACATGGACAGTGGGGGAAATCGTGGTGGTGACCAGCGTGTTGCCGATCCGGATCTCGCCTTCATAGGCCTCACCGGTAAAGAGAAGCGTTTCCACCTTCCCCCGAAAGATGTTTCTCCCACCCGCCGCGTCGGTTGCCGCCAGCTTGATGAACTCGGGACGCACGCACAACACCGCCTCCTGGCCGGGTGCGATCTTCTGGGTGTTCAGACCGACGATCGTGCCGATTTCCGTGTCGATGACGGCGTGCACGTCCTCGAGCATGACAACCCTTCCCCGGAGCAGGTTGGCCCGACCGATAAAATCGGCCACAAACCGGCTGTCGGAGCGGAAATAGATTTTCTGGGGATCGCCAACCTCAACGATCCTGCCGGCACGCATGACCGCGATCCGGTCGGAGAGGGCCAGCGCCTCGACCCGGTCGTGGGTCACGTAGACCGCGGTGATGTTCAGCCCGGTGAGAAACCTGCGCAATTCCTTTCGGGTCTCCTCCCTGAGCTTGGCATCGAGGTTGCTCAAGGGTTCGTCGAAGAGAATGACCTTGGGCTCGGCGACCAATGCCCTTGCCAGGGCCACCCGTTGCTGCTGCCCGCCGCTGAGCTTTGTCGACGGGCGGTTTTCGAATCCTTCCATCTGGACGAAGGCAAGAGCCTTGGCCACCCGGATCCGTATTTCCTCCATGGGGGTTTTTCGGCTTTTCAGGGGATAGGCCACGTTGTCGAACACATTCATGTGCGGCCAGATCGCGTAGGTCTGGAAAACCATCCCCAGCCCCCGTTTTTCCGGCGGCACGAAGATCGACCTCTCCTTGGACAATACGATCTCGTCCCCGATGGCGATCTCGCCCGAATCGGGCGACTCCAACCCCACGATGCACCGCAAAAGCGTGGTCTTGCCGCAACCGCTCGGGCCCAGAAGGGTGAATATCCGGTTGGCGGGTATGGTGAGATCGACATGGTCCAGGGCCCGGATCCGCTTGCCCTCCGAATGGAAGTCCCTGGTCAGGCCCCTGATCCGTATCTCCATAACTCCCTCAACGGAAAAACTCCCGGGACCTTGCTCTTCGGGCCCCGGGAGTGCGGATGTTCCTGTTCGGGTTCGATGCGGGGGGTACGCTTACTTCGCGAAAAAGATCGTTTTGAACTTCTCCCCCCAGGAGCGGATTTCCTCGTCCGACAGCTCGCGAATCGGGAGAACCTTGGCCTCGCTGATGCCGTCGATGGGCGGGAATACGCCGGGGGCCAGCACGTACTCGCCCACCTTGTCCGCAAGGAGCTTCATGGCGTCCTTCGACAGCCAGTAGTCCATGAAAACCCGGGCGGCCTCGGGATGAGGCGCCTTGGCGGCAATCGCCACGCCACGAGGCGTGCCGAGCAGGGTGCCGACCCTGGCCCAGGCGAGGGGCGCCGGTGCATGGGTGATAATGTACTTGGGCATGGAAATGGCCAGGAGCTTCTCGCCGCTTTCCACGGGAGCCGGAGTGGGGCTGAACGATTTGACGAACATCGGCTTGTTGGCCGCCAGCCCCTTGACGAAACTCATCCACTCCTCGTCGGTCGCGAAAATCTTCGCTTCCTTCAAACCCACAAGCCAGCTGATGGTGGTGGCGTGCGAGGACGGATCCGGCATGACGATCTTGTCGTGCCATTTCGGGTCGGTCAGATCCTGGTACCTCTTGGGAACGTCCCCGGGCTTGACCAGATCCGTATTGTAAATCGGGGCTACATACTCGATGCCGAACTGCATGATGGTGTCGTCTTCCCGAGCCCAATCGGGATACCCGGCTGCAGAGGGGGACCGGTACGCGGCGAGCACACCCTTTTCCTTCAGCGTCTGAAGGATCGGTAATGGCCCCTGGAGCACGTCGGCTTCCAGTTTGCCCGCTTCATACTCGGTGAGCACGGTGGCGAGATACTTGGAGGTGGAGATACGCGTGTATACGCCTTTTACTTCCTTTGCGGTGGAAAACGCTTCCATGATCGGTTCCACCGCCGTGATATTGGCGTAAAAGTTGGCTGTTCCTTCCTTCTTCGCCTTGGCGAGATCGGAGGCAAAAGCACACGGGACCCAAAAAACACACCATAGCAAAACAGCCAGTTTCTTCATGATCCCCTCTCCTCTCCTGACGCTTGGGAACCACTCCCCATCGGAAGGTGTCCCCGACCGGGACCGGATGCCACCATTGGTCAAATCATAAACCCAAATAAGAAAAAGCACAAAAACAGAGGCAAGCCCGCGGAGCGACCGGGGAAGCACCCGGGCGCACCCCGGGCATCGGGTGCCTACCCGGACCGGATCGCCCGGCTCGGTCCCAGTCCGAAGAGACGACGGAGGTCCTCGAGCATCATGTAGAGGCAGGGGAGGAGGAGCAGGGTGATTCCGGTGGCGAAGAGGATCCCGAAGCCGAGGCTGATCGCCATGGGGATCAGGAACTGGGCCTGGACGCTCGTCTCCAGAATCATCGGCGTCAGGCCGAAAAACGTCGTGAGCGATGTCAGCAGGATCGGACGGAACCGGCGCGTCCCCGCATCCCCAAGGGCCGTTTGGAGTTCCGAACCTTCCCTCCGCTTGATGTTGACCGTGTCGATCAGCAGAAGCGAGTCGTTCACCACCACGCCCGCCAGGGCCACGATCCCGAAAAAGCTCAGGATGCTCAGGGAGTACCCCATGATCATGTGTCCCAGAACCGCGCCCACTATCCCGAACGGGATGGCGGCCATGATGAGCAGCGGCTGGCTGTAGCTGCGGAACGGGATCGCCAGAAGGGCGAAGATACCGATCAACGCCATGGTGAAGCCCGTTTTCATGCTGTCCATGGACTCCTTCCGCTCCTTCTCTTCCCCCACCAGGTCGAAGGTCAGCCCGGGATAGTCGATCGCGAGCTTCGGAAAGAGGTTCTCCTGCATGTCGAGGAGGATCTCCTGGGCGTTCGCCGACGACGCATCGACGGTCGCGGTGACGTTGACGACCCGTTTGCGATCCGTCCGGTTGATGCTCGCATACCCCCACCCCTCGGACACGTTGGCGGCGGCAGCAAGCGCAATCTCTCCCTCGGCCGGGGTGCGGATCCGCATCGATTCCAGGTTCCAAAGCTTCCTGCGGTCCTCCTCCGGGTAACGGACCATGACCTTCACTTCGTTGCGGCCCCTCTGCAGCCGGAGCGCCTCCGCCCCGTAGAATGCCGACCGGATCTGTCTTCCGAGCTCCTCCTCGGTGACCCCGAGGGTTCTCGCCTCGGGCCGAAGTTGAATCTTGAGTTCCCGTTTCCCCTGGGACAGGCTGTCGTCGATGTCTCCCACGCCGGGGTACCCCGCGAGGCTCCGCTTGATCTGCCCGGCGACGCTGTCCAGAACGGCGAAGTCCGCGTGGGCGGCACGGATATCGATGTCGGACCCGACCTCGAAGAGGCTCGAGGTGAAGGTGACGGAGTCGACGCCCGGGAGGTCTCCCACTGCCTCCCGCCACCGTTTCGCGACGTCCGCCGCCGGAACCCCCCGGTCCTTGCTTTCGGCGAGGAGCATGGCGATCTCGGAGACGTGGGATGCCGAAGCGGTTTGCCCCGCCCCCGGCCCGGCCCGCGCCAGGGTTGTTCCCACGAGGGAGAAGATGTTGCGCATGATCGAGTTTCCTTCCGGCTTGCCCCGATCGAATTCGGCGACGACCTTTTTCCCTTTCTCCACGATGAATTTCGCCACCTTCCCCGTCTCCTTTACGGGGGTTCCCGGGGGCATCTTGATGGACACGATGACCATGTCCCCTTCCACCTCGGGCATGAAGGTGAACTTGAGGATCCCGCCCCGGACGACCCCGAGGGCGAGGAAGAGCACCGCGATGCCCGCCGCCAAGGTCGTGTACCGGTATCTCAGGCAACGCTCGAGAAAGGGCCGGTACGTTTCCGCGACGAACCGGTCCAGGACCTTCCCGAACCCGAGCCGGATCCTCTCCAGGACTCCGAGGAACCCTCCCCCGATCCGGTTGTTCGGTCTCCCGCCGGAGAGGTGGGCGGGGAGGATGAAGAGCGATTCGATCAGCGACATGACCAGGAGGGAAATCACCACGAGGGGAATCACCTTGATGAACTTGCCCATCACGCCGGTGACGAACACGAGCGGCAGGAAAGCGGCCACGGTCGTGAGAACGGCATAGATCACCGGGATCCCCACCTCGATGGTGCCGTCGCTGGCCGCCTCGACATACGGTTTTCCCCTCTGCCTCTGCTCGAAGACGTTTTCCCCCACCACGATCGCGTCGTCCACGAGGATCCCCAGCGCCAGGATGAACGCGAACAGGGAGAGCATGTTGATGGAGACGTCCAGGGTCGGCATGAGCAGCATGGCCCCGAAGAAGGAGATGGGGATGCCGAGCATGACCCACAGGGCCAGCCGGATCTCCAGGAACAGGCCCAGGATGATGAGCACGAGGGTCAGGCCCAGGCAGGCGTTTTTCAGGAGGAGATTGATCCGGCTCTGGTAAATCTCCGAGGTGTCGAACCAGACGGCGATCTTCACCGACGTGGGGATTCGGGATCTTTTTCCCTCCACGTACTCTTTCACGCGCTTCGAGATCTCGATCGGTTTCTGGTCGCCGACCCGGAAGACCTTCACCATGGCGGCCGGGACCCCGTCAAACCGGGCGAACACGTCCGTCTCCTCGAAATCATCCTTGATCCGGGCGATGTCCCCGAGCCTGACCTGCGCTCCATCGGGGTCCGTGACAATGGTGATGTCCGCATATTCCGGCCCGAAGTACCTGCGCTCCTTCGTGCGCAGGAGGATCTCCCTGCCCTCGGTCTTGATCGTCCCCCCGGGCAGATCGAGGGAGGCGCGTCGTATCCGGCGTGCCACCTCTTCCAGGGTGAGGCCGTAGCGCCGCAGGTTTTCCTCGGGGATCTCGACGGAAATCTCGTAGGGGCGGACCCCGCCGAGATCCACCTGGGTGATGCCTTCCAGGGCCAGAAGGTCATCCCGGATTTCCTCGGCCTGCTCCCGAAGGGCACGGTCCGATACGTCCCCGTAGACCACGACGGAGATGACCTCGGCCCGGTTCACCAGCTTCGCGATGACCGGTTTTTCGGCATCCTCGGGAAAGGTGACGATCCGGTCCACTTCGCTCTTGATGTCCTGCAGCACGAGGTCCACGTCCTCGCCGGTTTCCACCTCGGCGGTAACGACGCCGATCCCTTCCGAGGCCGATGAAGTGATCTCCTTGATCCCGTCGATACCGGTCACGTTTTCCTCGATCTGGCGCAGGATCCCCTCCTCGACCTCCTCGGGCCCGGCGCCCGGGTAGGCAACCGATACCTGGACCCTGTCCAGGTCGACTTCGGGGAACACCTCCTGCTTGATGGAGAACCCCTTGATGAGGCCGCCGACGATCAGCACGAACATGAGAATGTTGGCGGCGACGTGATTGCGGGCCATCCACCGGATCGCGGCCTTCACTAGGGATGTTCCTCCTCCGCCAGGCGGAGCTGCATCCCTTCCGCCGCCCCCGAGATGTTGGTGAGAACCACCCTGTCACCCTCTTCGAAACCGTCGCGCAGGACCACCGTGTCGCGCCCCCGCCGCACGACGGTCACCGGTGTCACCCGGAGCCTCCCTTCATCGTCCATCGTCCACACGGTGTCCCCATCCCGCAGAGCGGAGCGGGGCACCGCGAATACTCCCGAAAGGGTTTTGCCGCTGATCTCCACGTCGACGAACGTGCCGAACTCGAGGTCCCTCCGTTCCGGACCTCCGCCCCGTTCGAGGTTGTAGGGATCGTCGACGGCGACAACCACCCGCGCCATCCGCCCCCGGGGGTCCACCTCCCGCAGCGACCGGACCACCCGCCCCTTCCAGGCAAGAACCTGGTCGCCGACGGCCAGCGTAACCGATGCCTTCGACCCGTTTCCGCCGGACCCTTTTCGGGGGATCGTGATCCACTGCATCTCCTCCAGGGGGAGGGGGACCACGATCTCTGCCGCACCGGTGCCAGCCACCGTGGCCACGCTTTTCCCCACCGTCACGTACTGGCCCAGGTCGATCTCCTCCGACCGGACCAGGCAGGCAAAGGGCGCGTACACGGAGGTCCGCGCAAGATCCAATTCCGCCTGGGAAAGGGCCGCCTTGGCGGAGTCGACGTTGGCCCGGGCGTTTTCCAGCTGCGGCTCGTAGAATACCAGGGGACTCGGGTCCCTCGATTCCGCGAGACGCAAACGCTCCCACTCGATGCGGGCGACGCGGGCCTGCCCCTCGATCGTGGCAAGGTCGAGCCTGGCCTTGGCAATGGCCGCTTTTGCCCTTTCGATGGCCAGCCGGTAATCGGTATCCTCGATCCGGAAAAGAAGGTCCCCTTTCCGGAACAGACTGCCGACGACGAACCCGGGGGCCAGATAGGCGACCCGCCCGTTCACCTGGGGGGTGATGCTTGCTTCCTGCCCGGCCCCTACCGTTCCGGTCCCGATGACAACCACCGGCAGGTTCTCCCTGGTTACGCGTTTGACCTCCACCAGCACGCCCTTGCTCTCCTTCACCTCTTTCTTCGGAGAGGGCCGGGAGTGGACCATGAGCTGCATCCCGGCAAAGCCTGCGAGGATGATGACGATGGGGAGGGCGATCTTCAGCAGTATGGTTTTTTTGCTCATTTTTCCTTTCCTTCCCGGTTGGACGCCTCCCGGCGGATTTCCATCTCCTCCTCCATCCAGTCGCCCCCGAGGGCCCGGGCCAGGCTGATCCGGTCCGAGATGAGCTGCCGTTTCGCGGCGAGAAGCCGGCTTCGGGCCGTAAAATCCGCGTTCTGGGCGGCCAGGACCGGGAGGTAGTCGGACAGGCCGAGCAGGTACCGGTCGAGGGAGAGGCGCAATGCTCCGCTGGTGGCGTCCACATGCTCCTCGAGCCGCCGGATGCGCTCTTCGGTCGTCCGGTTGTTCACCAGGGCGTCCTCCACCTCCTGGAACGAGGTCAGCACCTTCTCCCGGTACCGGGCCAGGCTTTCCTGGAATGCGGCTTCGGTTCTGTCCACTTCCGCCTTCCGCCTTCCCCCGTCGATCACCGGTTGCGAAACGCCTGCCAGCAGGTTCCAGAAGATGCCGGTGACATCCCCGGTGCCGAAGATGGCGCGGGAACGGCCGTAATTCCCGAGCAGATTGAACGAAGGGAAGCGATCCGCAATGGCCTCCGCCACCCTGGCATCCCGGGCCTGCACGCGGAGAAACTCCGCCTGCACGTCGGGCCTCCGCGAAAGAAGTTGCGACGGCAGCCCTTCGGGAAACGCCTCGGGAGTCTCCGGGATCTCGGCCATCTTCCCGGCCAGGTTCCGGTCCGGATAGCGACCGAGAAGAACCGAGATGGCGTGTTCGGCTTCCGCCAGGTTCGCCTCGAACACGGGACGGCTGGCTTGCGCAAAGGACAGGTTCTGGCGGGCCTGGTACACGTCAAGGGCCGAGACGAGCCCCTGGACGTACAGCCGCGTCACGAGACCGAGGGTATCCTCGAAAGAAGCGATGGTTCCGTCGGTGAGATCGATCTGCGCCCTCTGTTCCACCGCAAGGTAGTAGAGATCGGCGAGCCCGGCCGAGAGACTGATGAAAAGGGACCGGACATCCTCCCGGGACGCCCTCTCCTCCAGCATCGCCGCCGTGGCGCCCGACCGGTTCCTGTTCCAGAGATCGACCTCGTAGCCGGCGGCAAGAGACAGGCTGTAGATGGTTCCGGTACTGGAGCCGGTGATCCCCGGCTGCCGGGACCTGCCGGCCTCTCCCTCGATGTTCAGGGAGGGGTACAGGAGGGATTCCGCCTGGCGCGTGACCGCCTGGAGCTGCTGAAGCCTGGCAAAGGACTGCTCCAGGCCCAGGTTGTTTTCCAGCGCTTCCTTCATGAGGTCGTTTAACACCTCGTCCTGGAACGTCTCCCACCATCGGCCGATCGGGAGCGACTCGACGGGCGTTCCTTCCTGCCGGACAAACGAATCCGGGACGGGAGACGGCGGGGTTACGGCCTGCTGGCGGTGGACGCTGCACCCGGAGAACCACGCCACGAGGAGGATGGGGAACAGGACGAAAACCCGTGCGCGGCTCATTGCGTCTCCACTCCCGCGGTGACGAAGGAAACGATCCAGTCGGTGATCGTCTTCGCATCGAGGTCCGGGATCACTCCCTCGGGGAAGACCCTGGCATGGTCCAGCAGGAACAGGGTGTGGCTCATTGCTCCGATGGAAAACTGGAGACGCCAGAACAGGACGTCCTTCGGGATGTCTGGCAGGGCCTCGCAGAGGATCGCAAAGCACAGGAAAAAGTTCGGACGAAAGTATCCCATGAGGATTTCCCGCAGCCTGTCATCGGGTTCGCTGATCGTCCGCCCGACAAGGGCGATGAACGCCGCCGCTCCGGGCTCGGTTTCCCGGAACCGGAGGACGGGGGCGATGAAGGCCTGAAGAACTTCCCGGGTGGCGGGTCTCAGGTTCTCCCGCCTGGCGTTCTCCCGGATCTTTTCCAGCTCGTCCCGCCGGATCCGGTTGATGGGCAGGAACCGCCGCCGGAACACCTCCTCGAAGAGGGCATCCTTGGAACCGTAGTGATAGTTGACTGCCGCCAGATTCACTCCCGCATCCTTCGTGATGTCACGGAGCGACGTACCGTGGAAGCCTTTCCCGGCAAAGAGTTTTTCCGCCGTGTCCAGGATCCTGGTCTTGGTATCCCGCGCGTCATTCATACGTTTGATTCAAACAAATGAATGATGGGTATGTCAAACCGAAATCGTGCAGGCGTTCACTCCGCGGGGATGTTCAGCGTGAAACCGTCTCTTCGGTGAAAGTCCGGCCGGGGGCCTGGATGGATCAACGCCCAGTGAGTGGTCTTGCCCGCCACGGTCTTGATGATGGCGCCGACGCCGACCTCGATGGTTCTGTCTGGCGGAATGATCTTCCCTATTCCCACGTCCAGGGAAAATCGGAAAGCCTCCGGTTCCTTCCGAACACGGAAGGGGAGCGACGTAAAGTCCTGCTCCTCACGCATCTCCTTCCGGTACGACGTGAAGCGGTAGACATTCCAGTGCCCGGCCGGCGAAAGGTGGAATTCCCAATACCGGTCGGAACCTTCTTCCCCGAGAAAGAGCTCCAGGCAGGTTTCTTCCCAGAGGCGGTCCTTTCTTTCCGGGGACTTTTCCGGCGCGGGGATCGCGAGTTCCGGCAGATTGCCCTGGAGCGTGCAGCCGATGGACAATTCGCCTGTCTGCCGGACGATCGTGCCCGTGATCTTCACCTCGGGCCCGTTTCCCTCCCCCTCGAACGGCTTCAGGGAAAAGCTCCGGAGATCCATCGGACGCCTCGTGGCCCAGGGCCGTCAGGCTCGACCCGTCACGGCTTGTACCGGAGATACCGGGCGCGCCGCTTCGCGAATGCACGCTCCTCCCGTGCCCACTCCGCCGCGAGGTCGCGCCATCCCTGGCCGCGTTCGAGCGCCTCCCGCTCCCGGGAAGAACCGCAAAGAAGGTCGAAGGCGGGAACGTGATCCACGAATTCGTACGGTTCGGTCCGCCACCGGAAGCGCGCAGGGTCCTGGGCGCGCGCCGCGGCGACGCAGGCCACGCCGGTGCGGAAGGGGCGGAACGCCTCGCGGTTGTCGACGACGATCTCGACGCCGTGGCACCGCATCCCGGCGTGCTTGTCCCAGGTCGGAACGAAGCTGGCCGGACGGAACCGGACGCCGGGCAACCGGTCCGCCGCAAGCGCCTCCGCGAGACGGCTGCCGTCGAGCCACGGTGCCCCGAACAGCTCGAACGGCCGCGTGGTCCCGCGGCCCTCGGAAAGGTTCGTCCCCTCGAGGAGGCACGTCCCGGGGTAGACGACCGCTGTCTCCGGAGTCGGCATGTTGGGCGATGGAAAGACCCACGGAAGCCCGGTGTCGCGTTGGGTCATACCGCGCCTCCAGCCGCGGCAGGGGATCACCGTGAGCGCCAGGTCGAGCCCCCGCTCCTCCCGGTACAGTCCTGCCAGCTCCCCGACGGTCATCCCGTGGCGGACCGCAACGTCGTGCACGCCGCAGAAGCTCCCGAAGCCGGGGCGCAGCGCCGGTCCCTCCACGGAGAGTCCGCCGATCGGGTTCGGCCGGTCGAGGACGAAAAACGCGAGCTTCGCGCGGGCCGCAGCCTCCATGCAGAAGAGCATGGTGGCCTGGTAGGTGTAGCAGCGCGCCCCGACATCCTGGATGTCGAAGACCAGCGCGTCGAGTCCGCGCAACGCACCGGGATCGGGCCGGAGCGACCCGGCATCCCTTCCGTACAGGGAGTGGACCGGGACCCCCGTCCGCCGGTCGCGCTCGTCCCCCACGGCGGCCATGTACTGGATGTCGCCGCGGACGCCGTGTTCCGGCCCGAAGAGGGCGGCGAGCCGGACGCTTCGCGCTTCATGGAGCAGGTCCGCGGCGTGGCGCAGCCGCCGGTCCACTGCCGTGGGGTTGCAGACCAGCCCTACCGCAAGTCCCCGAAGGGGGGCGAAGCGCTCCCCGGAGAGCACCTCGAGACCGGATGCGACCCCCACCGCACGGCGGCCGGCAAGAGGGGATGAGGACGCCTTTCCCATAGTCGAGGAAGATACCACATCTCGCCCGGCGCGAGGGGGCCGCAGGCCGGACGACAGGAGGAGGCCTCCCCATCCCACCCGGGGAAGGATTCAGCAGATGCCCCGTCGTCGGATGTTACGGCGCCGTCGCGGCAGGTCGCAGGCGTCCCGCAACGCGGAAGTCACCGTTTCCCAGCGGCGTCAGGATGATCATCTCTCCCTGGGCGGGGGAGATCCCGGTCAGCGCCGTGATGTTCACCTGGTGCGTCACCAGGATGAGGTTACCCGACGGCGGGCGATCCTCGATGAGCAGCCGGACCCTGCGCGTCTGTTCCGGCTCCCGGCTCCGGTCGTCGAAGAACGAGTCCAGCGGAGCCCACGGCTCCGCGGTCCCGAACGCCAGCCGCGCCGTCTCGAGGCATCGGCACCACCGGCTGGACAGGACCTTCCCGACGGGCACCCCACGATCCCGGAACGCCGCGCCGATCCGCCGGGACTCCTCCCGGCCCGCTTCGGAAAGGTTCCGCTGGGTTGCGCAATCGTCCAGGCGGAATCCGGGAGGATCCCCGAATCCCGGGACGGTAGAGGCATGGCGGATGACCGCCACCTGCGATCCCGCCTTGAGAAGGTCCCACATGGCCTCGTTTGCCCGCGCCGCGTCGGGCACCCCGAGCAGGACGAGGATCAGTGCAAGGAATCTGGCCATTTCCCACCTCCATCCAGAGGATGCCCGGATGGCCCTTTCGGATGCCCATGGGGCAGCATTTGGTATCCCGCCGACCCGTTCCGATGCCCGCAAACTTCCCGAACGCGTACTCCGATCTTCGATACAATGGCGGAACGGAAAGCCGGGCATGTCGGCCGCCTGGACGAGGCGCTCGACGAGGCGAAAGCCAGAGGGCGGAGTGAGCAAAAAGAAGCAACAGACGCGAAAAAAGACGAAGGCAGCCGGTTCCCGCCGCGTCGTGTGGTGGATCGGGAGCCTGTTTCTTTTTTTCGTGGTCGCCGCCGTCGGGTACCGGCTCTGGCACGGGCCTTCCGCGGGAATCGATTCGTCGAGGCTGGCGGGACGCTGGCAGCGGCCCGACGGCGGGTACGTACTGGAAATCCGCGACATCGGGCCGAATGGACAGGCAAATGCAGCCTACCTCAACCCGCGCCCGATCCATGTCGCGCGCGCCGAATGGAAGGAACAGGGCGGCCTCCTGCAGCTGTTCGTCGAACTGCGCGACGTGAATTATCCCGGGTCGACCTACACGCTGAGGTACGACGCGGCGGCCGACCGCCTGGAGGGCATCTATTATCAGGCGGCGCTGCGGCAGACGTTCGACGTCGTGTTCGAGAGGATGCAATGAACGGTCGGGGTTTTCCCAAAACGTGCGGGTCATGATAAAGTAGCACGAAAAAGACAAGGGTAATACCATGGCGGTCGTGCGATTCGGCATTTCCCTGGACAGGGCCCTCCTCCGGAAATTCGACGGTCTCATAGAAGCAAAAGGCCATGCAAACCGCAGCGAGGCGATCCGGGACCTGATCCGGGATGCCCTGGTGAGACGGGAATGGGAGACGGCCAGGACGGAGACCGTCGGAGCGATCACGATCGTCTATTCCCACGACAAGCGGGAATTGACCGATACCCTCACGGACCTGCAGCATCGCTACTACGATTCCATCATCTCCTCTCTCCATGTCCACCTGGACGAGCACAACTGTCTGGAGGTCATCGTCGTACGGGGAAAGGGAAAGGATATCCAGGCGATCGCCGACCGGTTGATCGGGACCAAGGGGGTGAAGCACGGAACGCTTTCGTTGACGACGACCGGCAAGCATATCGAGTGATTTATTTTGTCGCGACGGTGGCACGAAACGTACGTTTGTAGCATCCCATCTGTGGAACGGAAGGGCGGCCTGGCCAAACCGGAGACGAATGTCGCCGCCCGACGCGGTTCCACGATCAGGTTCCGGGGAGCGATGCCATGCACATGGCCGATGCACTGCTGTCGCCCGCAGTGGGAACAACGATGTGGGCGGGGACATTGGGAACGGTCGCCTACTGCTCCAGGAAGTTACGTGAGAACGTCGACGAGAAGATGATCCCCGTGATGGGGGTTACGGGAGCGTTCCTCTTTGCCGCCCAGATGATCAATTTCACCATTCCCGGGACGGGATCGAGCGGGCACCTGGGAGGAGGGATGCTCCTTGCCGTCCTCCTGGGACCCCATGCGGCCTTCCTTGTGATGGCGTCGGTCCTGACCATCCAGGCGCTGTTTTTCGCCGATGGAGGGCTGTTCGCGCTCGGCTGCAATATATGGAATCTCGGAATCTATCCATGCTTTGTCGCATACCCGCTCATTTACAGGCCGCTGACGAAAAATGACGGAAATTCGGGAAACATCACCATCGCCTCGATCGTCGGCGTTGTGACCGGTCTGCAGCTTGGCGCGTTTTCCGTGGTCCTGCAAACCGTCTTGTCGGGAAGGAGCGAGCTTCCTTTCGGCACCTTCCTCCTGATGATGCTTCCGATTCACCTGGCCATCGGGCTGGTCGAGGGCTTTGTTACCGCCGGAGTGATCGGCTACGTGAACGCGGCGCGGCCGGAGATCCTCGAGAGCGTCGAACAGTCCAGGCCCCTGCCCGCCAGAGTCGGGGTAAAGAGAGTAGCGCTCGTGTTTCTGGGTGTTGCAATCATCGCGGGCGGGATGGTTTCCTGGTTCGCTTCCAGCAACCCCGACGGTCTCGAATGGTCCATCGAAAAGATCCTGGGAACGCAGGACCTTCCGAAGCAGGAGGGGAGGACGACGTCCGTCCTGGAGTCGGTGCAGGAGAAGACGGCCATTCTGCCGGATTACGATTTCCGGAAGCCTGCAGGGGAGCCGGAGGGCGCGGAAGTCGGGAAGCCCGGACAACCGTGGCCTGTCGGGGTGCCGGGGAGATCCGTGTCGGGAATCATCGGCTCGTTCCTGGTATTGGGCGCTGTCCTGTGCATAGGATTCGTGGTCAAGGCGCTGCGACGGAAGCAGGAAGGATGACGATGGCGTTCGATAAGGAATATTTCAACCTGGGGGTTCTCGATCTCCTCTCCCGCAGGGACACGTGCATCCACCGGCTGGACCCACGGACGAAGGTGATCGCGACGCTCCTGTTCATCGTCACCGTGGTCTCCTTTCCCAAATACGAAATCATGGGCCTGCTGCCCTTCTTCCTCTTCCCCGTTCTTGTGTTCGGCCTGGGCGACATCCCGGTGTGGCTGATCCTCAAGAAAGTCCTCCTCGTCTCGTCGTTCGCGGCCTTCATCGGCATCTTCAACCCGGTGTTCGATACCGAACCGATGGTCACCGTGTCGGGAATCGCGGTATCCGGCGGGTGGATATCGTTCCTGTCGGTCATGCTGCGGTTTTTCCTGACGATGACCTCGGTTCTCCTTCTCATTGCGACAACATCGTTCCCGGGGATCTGCCATGCACTCCGGAGACTGGGCATGCCCGAACTCTTCACCTCCCAGCTCCTCTTCCTCTACCGGTATCTCTTCGTTCTCGTGGAGGAGGGCATGCGAATGGTCCGGGCCAGGGACATGCGATCGTTCCGGGGGAAAGGGCAGGACGTGCGGGTGTTCGTCAGCCTCGTCGGAACGCTCTTTCTGAGAACCATGGAGCGGGCGGAGAGAATCTACCATGCGATGCTTTCCCGGGGATTCTCCGGCAGCATGCGTTTCGTCGGAACGGTCCGTTTCCGGGGGACGGACTTCGCACTCCTGGCGGTCTTCGCGGCCGTTCTTTACGCCTTCAGGGTGTACGACATCGTCGGAGCGGTCGGCAGGCAGACGGAAAGGTTGTTCTGAAGAGGCCATGAGCCACCATATCGTCGAATTCGAAAACGTGCGGTTCCGGTACCCGGACGGGACCGAGGCCCTGAAGGGCGCTTCCTTCAGGATCACGCACGGGGAATCGGTAGGCATCATCGGGGCGAACGGTGCCGGCAAGTCGACCCTTCTCATGCAGATGAACGGATACATGCTCCCTTCGACCGGCACGGTCACGATCGGGGATCTGCAGCTCACGAAAAAAACCAGGCAGGAAATCCGGAAAAAGGTAGGGGTCGTGTTCCAGAACCCTGACGATCAGCTCTTCATGCCCACGGTCTATGACGACGTGGCGTTCGGCCCGCTCAATCTCGGGATGCATGCCGAAAAGGTGCAGGAACGGGTGATGACGGCGCTACGGACGGTCGGCTGCCTCGACCTGAGGGAAAAACCGCCTCACCGTCTGTCCGGCGGCCAGAAAAGGGCGGTGTCCATCGCAACCGTCATCGCGATGGACCCCGATATCCTCGTCATGGATGAACCGTCCTCGAACCTGGACCCGAAATCGAGACGTTATCTCGTGACTCTTCTCAAGGGGTTCGTCCATACGAAGATCATCGCAGCCCACGATCTCGATTTCATTCTCGAGGTGTGCAGGAGATGTCTCGTCATCAACGATGGCCGGATCGTCGCCGACGGCCCCGCCGGGGGCATCCTGACCGATCAGTCGCTCCTGGAGGAGAACAACCTGGAACTTCCCTTATCCCTGCAAAACCGGTCCGTCCCGGAATCGTTCCTTGCCGGATTCGACAGGAGACGGACTTCGGAGTGACCGTCCCGCGGAGGAACGTCCCTCGGCGGCGCGGCGGTCACGGGACAGCGGAAGATCCCCGGGTCAATCCAGCTTCGCCTCGCTGCTCTCCTTCAGGTATCTCATGTGCCCCTCGTAGAGATATTCGAGGGTCTGGGCCGCCACGTCCTCGGGGGAGACCTGGATCCGCGCCTCTCCCGTCTCCATGGCCGCTCGGGCGACGGCGGCGGCCACCTGGGGCGGCACCTTGAAGTTCAGCGCGTGAGGGATGATGTAGTCCGGCCGGAGGTCCTTGTCGCTCACGAAGCCGGCAATGGCCTCCGATGCGGCGATCTTCATCTGCACGTTGATGCTGCGCGCCCTGACGTCGAGGGCCCCCCGGAAGACCCCGGGAAAGACCATGGAGTTGTTGACCTGGTTGGGGAAATCGGAACGGCCCGTAGCAACAACCGCCGCCCCGGCCTCCCGGGCCTCATCGGGCATGATCTCCGGGATGGGATTCGCCATGGCGAGGATGACGGGGTCTTTGGCCATGCTCCGGACCATCTCCCGTTTCACGATGCCCCCGACCGACAGGCCGAGGAAGATGTCGGCCCCCTTGATCACGGCGGCCAGGTCCCCCTTTCGCTTGTCCCGGTTGGTGACCCCCGCGATCTCCTCCATGGCCCGGCTCATCCCCTCTTTTCTCCCTTCGTAGACCGCACCGAGAACGTCGCAGAGGGTGATGTCGCGGACTCCGGCGATGAGCAGGAGCTTGGTGACGGCGATCCCGGCCGCACCGGCCCCGGCGATGACCATCCGGACCTTCGGGAGTTCCTTGTTGACGATTTTGAGGGCGTTTTTCAGCGCAGCCAGCACCACCACCGCCGTTCCGTGCTGGTCGTCGTGGAAGACGGGGATGTCGGTCTCCGCCTTGAGCCGTTCCTCGATCTCGAAGCAGCGCGGCGCCGAGATGTCCTCGAGATTGACGCCCCCGAAGGTGGGGGAGATGGCCTTCACCAGTTCGACGATCTCGTTCACGTCCTGGGCGCACACGCAGACGGGGAAAGCCTCCACCCCGGCAAAGGTCTTGAACAGGATGGCCTTCCCTTCCATGACCGGGATGGCGGCCCTCGGCCCGATATTGCCCAGGCCCAGGACGGCGCTGCCGTCCGAGACGATGGCGACCAGGTTCGCCTTGCACGTCAGATCGTAGACCTTTTCGGGCTCCTTCGCCAGGACGATGCTGGCCTCCGCCGCCAGGGGCGGCAGGTAGAGCCTGTTCAGGATGTACTCGTCCCGGATGGGGACCTTGACCTTGATCTGGAGCTTCCCCTGGTACCGGTGGTGAAGGTCGATGGCCTCCTCGTTCATGCTCATCTTCTTCTTTCGCGGCGGCGGCGGCGGGAGCACGGTGTACTCGTTCTCGTAGACGATCCGGTGCGTCTTGGCCTCCACCTCGTCCGGGGAGACCTCCACCCTGGCGTCGCCCCTCTCGATGGCCACCTGCGCGGTCACCCGCGCGATCTTGGCCGCCACCTGGAAGTCGAACATCCTCGGGAACAGATAGTTCGGGTTCAGTTTCCGTTCGGGCACCGTCCCCGCGATGGTCTCGGCCACCGCAAGATATGTCGCCGGGGTGATCCTCCAGGCCCGGACGTCGAGAAGCCCCCGGAAGATGCCGGGGCCGATGTCGGCGGAGTTGATCTCGTTGGGAAAATCCGACCTTCCCGACCCCACGACGGCGGCCCCCGCCGAAAGCGCCTCGTCGGGCATGATTTCGGGGATGGGGTTCGCGAGGGCGAACACGATGGCGCCCTTGGACATGCTTTTCACCATCTCTTTCGAGACGATCCCGGGTGCGGAGAATCCGATAAACACGTCGGCCCCCTCCATCATGTCCTTCAGGCTGCCGGCCCGCCGGTCGAGGTTGGTGCTCAGGGAGATCTCGGATTTGGCCCAGTTCAGGGGCTGGGTGCGGTACCGGTAGACCGAGCCGTACCGGTCGCACAGGACCATCTGCTGCGCCCCGGCCAGGAGCAGGAGCTTGGCGGTCGCGATCCCCGCCGCGCCGGCCCCGGAGATGACGATCCTGACCTTGTCGAGCTTCTTGCCCACGACCTTGAGGGCGTTGATGAGGGCGGCGTGGACGATGATGGCGCTGCCGTGCTGGTCATTGTGGAAGACCGGGATCCGCGTGGCCGCCTTCAGGTTGTGCTCTACCGTGAAGCACTTGGGGGCCGCGATGTCCTCGAGGACGATCCCCCCGAAACTGCTGGCAAGGCGCAGGCCGATCTCGACGATCTTGTCGGCGTCCTGGGTGTTGAGGGCGATGGGGATGGCGTCCACGCCCGCGAAGGTCTTGAAGAAGACGGATCGGACCTCGAGCATCGCCAGGGCCGCCTCGGGACCGGCGTTGCCGATGCCGTAGACCGCCGACCCGTCGCTGATCACCGCGACGGTGTTCCCACGGCACGTCAGGTCGTAGGACCGGATGGGCGTTTTGGCGATCTCCAGGCATGGCGCCGCCACGCCCGGCGTGTAGAGAAGGCTCAGGGCGGAGGCGTCCCGTATGGGAACCTTGCTGTCGACCCCCACCAGACCCTGGTTCTTGAGCCTGAGGTCCAGCCCGTACTGGTCCCGATCCAGGCGCCTTTCCTTGCCCTCCGTTTCCTTCCTTTTGCGGGGCATTTTTTCCCTCCTACTCTTCGGTCCCTCAACGGGGCGTGTGCCCGTCCGTAAGCGTCTTCATGAACGCGACGATCGCGTCCTCTTCCCGATCCGTCAGCCGGAGATCCCCCATTTCCGTCGTGTTGACGTTCTTCTCCACCTCGGGGGGCGGCCAGGCCGCCGGCTTCACATCCCGCCTGTTGTAGAAACGGACGATCTCCTTCAGGCTCTTGAAGTAGCCGTTATGTCCATAGGCCTTTACGAAGTCCGGAGAGAGCCTCCTGTCCACGTTGCGAAGCGTGGGGACCTTGTGCTTTCCCTTGTTGGCGTCCGCATGCTTCTCCCAATCCTTCTGCGTCGCGAGGAAGCCCCCGAGTCCCTTGTCCACCCACTGCGCTCCCTCGGGGTTGAACTCGGCAGGCATTCCGTACCAGGGATTCCGCTCGTTCCTCGGAATCCCCAGGTTGTCGTACGTGAAGTCCGTAAAGAGCGGCGGCGTGCCGCCGGGTCCCGGCTCCAGGACGTGGCAGGCGGAGCATTTCCCGCGGGTGTTGAATATCACAAGCCCCTCGAGCTCTTCGTCGTCGAGGCCGAGGTTCCCGAAGTTCTGACGGTTTTTCCCGTCGATGTCCTCTACATCCAGCCCCGCCTTCCGGGCGTTTTTGTAGAACCCGTCGAACTTGGAGCTGAAGGGGTTGACCTCGCTCGATGCCTCGAACGCGGCGATGGCCAGGGCGATCGCCCGGTAGGCTTTCCTCGCGTCCCCGCAGATCTGTTCCCCGTGAACGGACCGGAACAGGCTCCCGTACTCCGAGGTGCAGACCTTGTCCACCACCGCCTTCTCGTCCGGGTTGTTCTGTTCCACCGGGTTGAGGAACGGCCCCATGCTCTGGTCCGCCGCGGGATTCCCGAGGATCTTTCCCGTGGCGCGCCCATCCCAGAAATTCCCGCCCACGAAAAGCTCCTCCTCCTTGTCGTAATGGAAAACAGGGCTTACGGCGGCATAGGCCGCGCTGGGGGGCTTCCGGTTTCCGAAGCGGGTGTGGATCGCCCCGGGGTATACCGCGCCGGCGGCGTTGATATTGGTGTCCGGGCCCGCCCACCCGGCCTCCGGCATGTGGCAGGTGGCACAGGATTGCCCCGGCGGCGTGGAGAGACGGGCGTCGAAAAACAGGAGCTTTCCGAGTCTCTCCGTCTGATTCGGCTTCGCCGTTGCGCATCCTGCAGCAACGGAAAGCAGCAGGGCACAGATGACACGAAGCGTACGTTTTCCGGTCATGTCGGCCTCCTGAAACGTCCTTTTCCCAAGTTCCCCGTCAGTATACGAGGCGTGCCCGGATCGTGTTGGGGATCGCCTCGAGTTCCGGAAGGATTCCCTTGCCGCATGGGCCGTCCACATCGATGATGGCGTAGCCGATGGTTCCCCGGGTCACCAGCTGTTGCCCGGCGATGTTGACATTCCGCCGCGCGAAGACTTCGTTGATCCGGGCAAGCATCCCGGGGATGTTTTCGTGGATGTGCGCGAACCGGTGGAGGTAGGTCCTCCCCATCGGGTGGTAGACGGGGAAGTTGACGCTCGAGACGGTGCTGCCGGTGGCGATGTACGCCACGATCCGCTCCGCGACGAAGTCCCCGATCCCCGCCTGGGCCTCTTCCGTGGAGCCGCCGATGTGCGGCGTCAGGATCACGTTGGGCAACCCCTGGAGGGCGGAGGAGAAGGAGGCCTTGCTGCTTTCCGGCTCCTCGGGGAATACGTCCAGGGCGGCCCCCCTGATCCTGCCGTTTCGCAGGTGGCGGGCGAGCGCTTCCACGTCCACCACGAATCCCCGGCTCAGGTTCAGGAAGATCCCCCCCTCCTTCATGAGCGCGAATTCCTTCTCCCCGATGAAATTCCTGTTGGACTCCCGCCCGTCGATGTGGAGCGTGATGATGTCGGAACGGCCCAGAAGTTCCTTGAGGGGGTATTTCCGGGCGTTCCCCAGGGAGAGTTTCTCCTCGATGTCGCAGTAGCCGACCTCCATCCCGAGGGACTCGGCGAGGGTGGACAGCTGGGAGCCGATATTGCCGTAGCCGATGATCCCGAGCCGCTTTCCCCGGATCTCGTGGTACCCTTCCGCGGTCTTCGCCCAGATCCCCCTGTGGAGCCTGCTGCTGTTCTCGAAAACCCCCCGCAGGAGCATGATCATCTCGCCCAGGGCGATCTCGACGACGCTTCGGGTATTGCTGTAGGGGGCGTTAAAGACCGCAATGCCCTTGTCGCCGCACGCGGTGGAATCGATCTGCTCCGTCCCGATGCAGAATGCCCCGATCGCCGACAGGTGCGGGGCCCGCTCGAGGATGTCCGCCACGATGCGGGTCTTCGACCGGATGCCGAGAACGGTCACGTCCCCCAACATCTGGGCGAGCACTTTCTTCCCCGGGCTGTGGGGGACCGTTTCCACCTCGAGGCCCGCTTCCTGGAACACCCGGGTGGCTCCCGGGTGGATGTTCTCGAGCAGAAGCGCCTTCATGCGGCCTACTATACCATTTGTTGCCGCCGGTCCGACCCCGCAACCTTTCCCGGGGAACGGGAAACCTGCTATACTCAATGCTATTCCCTGCAGGAAAGCCGGTAGCCATGAAGCCGAAGCCGATCTACAAGGTGCTGTTCCACAACCAGGGCAACCTGTACGAGCTCTATGCGCGCAAGGTGAGCCAGGGTTCTCTATTCGCGTTCGTGGAGGTCGAGGAGATCCTCTTCGGCAGCCGCGGAAGCCTCCTCGTCGATCCTTCGGAAGAGAAGCTCAAGTCCGAGTTCTCGGGCGTCACGCGCACCTTCATCCCGCTGCATGCGGTGGTGCGCATCGACGAGGTGGAGAAGGAAGGGATGAACAAGATCGTCGCTCTTGCCTCCCCCCCGGGGAACGTCACCCCCTTTCCCGTCCCTCAGGGCCCAGCGGGGGGGAAGCCCGACCGCGGGTGAGCCGGATCTTGCCGGCGAAAGGGAGCAAACCGGTTCATTCTTCCGACAGGAGGGCCGTGTGAAAGCCCAGATGCCCCACATCGGGAAGGTGTCTTCCGAAATCTTCGACGAGGTCATCCTTCCCCGGCTGGGACGGAAACGCCCGGAGATCCTCGTGGGCCCGCAGCACGGGGTGGACGTAGGGATCGTCGATCTGGGGAACGGGCAGGTGATGGTGACCACGACCGATCCGATCTTCGTGGTGCCCCCCTACGGCTGGGAGCGCTCCGGCTGGTTCGCGGTCCACATCCTGGCCTCCGACGCGGCGACATCGGGGATCCGGCCGGCCTACATCACCATGGACCTGAATCTCCCCCTGTCCATGACCCGGGAGGAGTTCGAGGCGATGTGGGTGGTCATGCACCGGGAGTGCGACCGGATCGGGATGTCGATCATCACCGGGCACACCGGCCGGTATGAAGGGTGTGAATACCCCATGATCGGGGGCGCCACCGTGATCGGCATCGGGCCGAAAGACCGGTACATCACCCCCAACATGGCGCGGCCCGGGGATACCATCCTGATCACCAAGGGGGCGGCGATCGAGGCCGCCGGCCTGTTCGCCGTCACCTTTCCCGGGAGGGTCGCGGAGCGATACGGGGAGGAGGCGGCGAAGGAGGCCGAGGAGATTTTCTGGCAGATGTCGGTCGTGGAGGATGCGCTCACCGCCGTGGAGGCAGGCGTGCGGGACGACGGCGTCTCCACCATGCACGATGCGACCGAATGCGGGGTCTGGGGCGGGCTGTTCGAGGTCGCGCAGGCGTCGGGGGTCGGCATGGTCATCGACAAGGAGAAGATCATCGTGCAGGACGCTGTCCGGAGGGTGTGCGACCTGTTCGGCATCGACCCCTATTCGTCGATCAGCGAAGGGACCCTGATCATCACCTGCAGGCCGCACAAGGCGCAGGAGGTGCTCCGGCGGCTGAGCGACAAGGGGATCCCGGTCAGCACGGTGGGGGAGATCGTGGACGCGGGGGAGGGAATGCGGTTTTTCGAAGGGGGGAAGTCCCGCGAACTGATCCATCCCAAGGTCGATCCCTTCTGGAGCGCCTTCGGCAAGGCGGCATCGCAAGGCAGATGACGAGCGACCCGGATCACGGGGGGGACCCCTGACGGAGGGAGGGTAGCCATGGCAGAAACCTCTTTTTACAGGGAAGTGAGGGAAAAGTCCGATCCCTTGTGGCAGGCGGTCCTGGGGCATCCCTTCGTGAGGGGGATCGGGGACGGCACGCTTTCCCGGGACCGGTTCGAATTCTACCTGAAGCAGGATTATGCGTATCTGATCGATTTCAGCCGGGTCTTTGCGCTGGCCGCCGCGAAGGCCTGGACGCTCGGCGATATGGGGACCTTCGCGACCCTCCTGAACGTCACGCTGAACACGGAGATGGAGCTCCATCGGAAGACGTGCGCCGCCTTCGGCATCCCGGCCGAGGAGCTGGAAAGGACCCGCAAGGGGATGATCACGGCCGCCTATACCAATCAGCTGGTCCGGACCTGCTACGAGGGGAGCCTGTCCGACATCCTGGCGGTGCTGGTCCCCTGCGCCTGCGGATACGTCGAAATCGCCCAGACGCTGAAATCGCAGGGCCTCCCGGACGACCGGTTCTACCGGGACTGGATCGAGACGTATTCCTCCCGGGAGTTCCGGGAATTCGCCGACTGGCTCATCGGGAAGATGAACGAATATGCGGAACATGCATCCGCGCAGCGGAAGGAATACTGGTATCGGCTGTACGAATCGAGCGCCCGCTTGGAATACCTGTTCTTCGACATGAGCTGGAAAAAGGAGGAGTGGCCGTCCCCGATCTCCTTCGAGCCGGGAGGGTGATGCGATGACCCGTTCCCTCTCCCCCGGGAGTTGGCGGCTCTACGTCATCACGGATGAGCGACTCAGCCGGGGCCGCCCGTACCGGGAGGTCGTGGAGGCCGCGATCTCGGGCGGGGCCGACGCCATCCAGCTGCGGGAGAAGGCCGCACCCGCCGGAACGCTTTACCGGATTGCCCGGGAACTCCGGGAGATCACCCGGAACGCGGACGTTTCCTTCCTCGTCAACGACCGCCTCGACATCGCCCTGGCCGTCGACGCCGACGGGGTCCACATCGGGCAGCAGGATATTCCCGCATCCGTGGCCCGCAGGATCCTGGGACCCGGCAAGATCCTCGGGGTCACGGCGGAGACTGTGGAGGAGGCCCACGCCGCGGAGAAGGACGGCGCGGACTACCTTGGGGTCGGACCGGTGTTCGAGGCCCGGGGGACCAAGACGGACGCAGGCCCCCCCCAGGGCCCCGCCATCATCGCGAACATCCGGCCGCATACCCGTCTCCCCATCGTCGCGATCGGGGGCATCAAGGCGGAAAATGCCCGCCTGGTGCGGGAAGCGGGGGCGGATTCCGCGGCGGTGATCTCCGCGATCGTCGCGGCGGACGATATCGCGAAGGCGGCGCGGGCGCTGAAATCGATCTTGAGCGCCGGGGATCCTGGTCGTTGAAGCGGGCCCGGAAATGCGTGGGAGAGATCGGGGAATTCCCCCTGATCGACAGGATCCGGACCATTCTTCCCGTCTCGGGGGACGAGGATCTCCTGGTCGACATCGGCGACGATACCGCGGTCATCAAACTCGATGATCGACGCGCCATGCTGCTGACCTGCGACATCCAGGTGGAAGGGCGCCATTTCCGGTTCGAGCACATCACGCCGTACCAGCTCGGGCGCCGTTCCATGGCGGTGAACTTGAGCGACATCGGCGCCATGGGAGGGAAGCCTACCTACGCGCTCGTTTCGCTGGGGCTCCCGGCGGACTTCCCCGTGAAAAGCTACGACCGTCTGTTCGAGGGGATGCGGGATGAGCTGCAGCCCCACGGGGCGAGCATCGTGGGGGGGAACCTGGCCCAGACCAGGGACTTTCTGGTCGTCGACGTCACCCTCCTGGGCGAGGTCGATCGATCCAGGGTCCTTACCCGCGGCGGGGCGCGGGCCGGCGACCGCATCTTCGTCACGGGAAAGGTGGGGGCATCCGGCGCGGGCTTCCAGGTGCTTTCGGCGTTCGGGAAACGCTTTCCGGCAAGGTACAAGGAACTGGTGAGACGACACCTGTCGCCGACGCCCCGTGTCGATCTGGGGCGGCGGATCGCGCACGCAGGGATCGCCACCGCCATGATCGACCTGAGCGACGGGGTGGCCGGGGATCTGTACCACGTCTGCACCCGCAGCGGGGTCGGGGCGGAGATCCACGAGGAACGGTTGCCGCTTCCGGATCGGATCGGGGAGGTCGCCGCAAAGTCCGGCAGATCGGTGATCGACTTTGCCCTGCACAGCGGCGAGGATTACGAGCTGCTCTTTACCGTCCCGGCGCGCATCCCGGCAGAAACCGTGCAATCTGTTTTCAGGGAGTCGGGGGTTCCGGTCACGGAGATCGGAAGCATTGTGGAGCGAAACGACGGCTACAGCCTGGTCGATTCCCGGGGGAACAGGAGCCCGCTCAAGCCGGCCGGCTGGGACCATTTCCGGAGAACAGAAAAGTAGCGGGAGGTCGGACGATCATGAAAAAGGCGCTGACCATAGCCGGCTCCGACAGCGGGGGCGGTGCCGGCATCCAGGCGGACCTGAAGACGTTCATGGCTTTCGGCGTCCACGGGATGTCGGCCATCACCGCGCTCACCGCCCAGAATACGGTGGGCGTGCAGGGGATCTTCCCCGTTCCTCCCGAATTCGTCCGGGAGCAGATCGCAAGCGTCATGACAGACATCGGGGCGGATGCCGCCAAGACCGGGATGTTGTCCAACGCGGCGATCGTCCGGACGGTGGCGGAGGCGGTCCGCACGTTCCGCATTCCCAACCTGGTCGTCGACCCGGTCATGATCGCCAAGAGCGGCGATCCCCTCCTGGCCGAGGAGGCCCGTCAGGCGATCCGCGAGGAGCTTCTGCCCCTGGCCACGGTAATCACCCCCAACATCTTCGAGGCCGAAGCGCTTCTTTCGCGCCGGATCGAAGACCTGGACGGCATGAAGGAGGCGGCCCGGGACCTGAAAACGATCGGGCCCCGTTGGGTGGTGATAAAAGGCGGGCACCTGCAGATCGAATCCCAGGCGATCGACGTCCTCTACGACGGGGAGGAATTCCTTCTGTTGAAATCCCCCTGGTGGGAATCCCGGAACACCCACGGGACCGGGTGCACCTTCGCCTCCGCCATCGCCGCGGGCCTGGCCAAGGGACTGGCGCCCCCGGCAGCCGTGAGGAGGGCCAAGGAATATATCACCGAAGCCATCAAGGGGGGGCTTCCGATCGGAAGCGGCCACGGCCCCACCAACCATCTGACCGGCGTCCAGAGCAGATGGTAACGGGTCCCCGGGCTTGCGGCACGAAAGGGAAAAGAGTCGGGGGCCGGCGATGATGAGGATTCTGCCCTGGGAAGGCCGGGTCGCGATTGTTTTCCTGTTGTTCGCCCTTGCCTTCAATCTGGTTCATTACGCGGTATTTCACGACGGCCGGTATATCGCGATGTTCATCCTGGCCCAGCTCGGGTTCCTTCCCGTTTCCGTCTACCTGGTGACGGTCGTCATCAACCAGCTTCTGGGCCGCCGGGAAAAACAGGCGATGCTCAAGAAGCTCAACATGGTGATCGGCAGTTTTTTCAGTGAGGTCGGAACAGGGCTCATCCGGCTCATCGCGAGAGGGGAGTCCGCCGGACGCAAAACCCGGAACCATTTCCTGGTCGGACCGGAATGGGGGAATGCGGAGTACAGCCGGGCTCATGCCCGGCTCAAGGAATGGGACAGCGGGATCCGCCGGACGGAGGTCGACTGGGAAGCCTTGCGAGCCTTCCTGATGGCCAAAAGGGATTTCCTGCTGAGCCTGCTGGGAAACCCCAATCTGCTGGAACATGAATCGTTTACCGATCTTCTCTGGGCGGTGTTCCATCTTGCCGAAGAGCTGGGAAACCGCAAGAGGGTCTCCTCGCTGCCGGAAAGCGATTATGACCATCTCGTCGGCGACATCTCGCGGGTCTACGTCCTGCTTCTGTCGGAATGGCTGGACTACATGAAGCACCTGCAGGCGGATTACCCATTTCTCTTCTCCCTGGCGGTGCGCACCAATCCCTTCAACCCGGAGGCCAATGCGGAAGTAGTGTAGATTCCCGACTGCCCCGTTTTTTTGGCGTCATGTCGCCAATGTGCCAAAATATGGTCTGAGCGCCAAATATTCCGCTCCGCCGCCTGGAAATACAGCGTCCGGCTGAAAACTCTATTTCATAACTTATTTTATTTCAGGTAGTTAAAAGGCGAGGAGGGGCACCTGCCCTTTGGCACGCTCCTTGAATCGTATACAGTCAAAAAAGTCGTGGAGTATGGGGGATAGATGTCGGTGGCCATGGGAGGGGAAGGAAAGGGGGGCGTCATGGAAGCGGTCATGGGAAGGGAACGGTTGAGAGATCGTCTTTGCAGGGCGATGAAACCCATCTGCAACTGTTTTTCGGATGCCGCCAGGCAGGCCAGAGAGGCCGAGATCGACGCTACCTCGAAGAGGCGTTTCCGTCGGATGTTGGCCTCCGAAGAAGGATCTGTTGCTCTCTCGCAGGATGAAGTTGCCGGTGCTCATGAAGTGGTGGCACGGACGCAGATTGGGGTGAGGGCCTTCCTGGATTGCCTGGACGACGTCAAGCAACAGGTCGAGCAGAGCAGAGCCGATACCGAAAAACGAATGTCCTACCGCAGATTGCCGGAATGACGCGGCGCATGGGCTAAGGGGGTCGTTCCGACCTCCCTAGCCCTTGCTGATTCCGAGTCTTTTCATCCGCGCGGTGAAGGTGGACCTCTTGACGTCGGCCTTACGGGCCGCGGCGGCGATGTTCCATTTCGTCCCTTCCAGAAGCGAGAAGATGTAGTCCCGTTCCAGTCCCTCCCAGGAGTATGCCGAGAGTCGCGCTGCATGTTTCCTCTCCCCGGGGCCGGGGGAAGGCAGGTCCGGACGGCTTTCCGGGACCCCGTTCGGATGCATGTCAAAGAGCGTGGGCAGGTCGGAGAGATGGATGATGTCACCCCGCGCCACGGTGATAAGGTACTTGACCATGTTCTCCATCTCGCGGATATTGCCGGGCCAGTGGTACTTCATCAGCCTTTCCATCGCCTCGGGTGCAATACTCCGGAACCTTCTCCCGGATACTTTGGCGAAGTGCCGCAGGAAATGGTTGACCAGCATAGGGATGTCGTCTTTCCTCTCCCGCAGGGGCGGCATCACCAGGGGCAGGACGTTTAGACGGAAATAGAGGTCCTCCCGGAAATGGCCCGTCTGGATGGCCCTGGTCAGGTTCCTGTTCGTGGCCGAGATGACGCGCATGTCCACCTTATGGAACTCGGCGCCCCCCAGCGGTTTGACCTCGTTGCTCTGCAGGACGTTGAGGATCTTTGCCTGCAGGCCGAGAGGCATGTCCCCGATCTCGTCCAGGAAGACGGTGCCTCCGCGGACGGCCTGGAAAAGCCCTACCTTGTCTTTGGTTGCTCCCGTGAACGCCCCCTTCCGGTAGCCGAACAGTTCGCTCTCGAGGAGGGTGTCGGGAATGGCGCTGCAGTTCTGGGCCAGGAAGGGCCTCTCCCTGCGGGGGCTGTGCCGATGGATCTCCCGGGCGATGAGTTCCTTGCCGGTCCCGCTCTCCCCCGTGATCAGGACCGGGAAATCTTCTTCCGCATAGGCCTCGGCGGTCCGCAGGACCGCAAGGAACGTCTCGCTCCGCCCGATGACGGGCGGCGGGGACCGGACCTCCTCCAGGATTCTCCTCAGCTCGATGTTCTGTTTCTGCTGGCTCTCCATGGCCAGGGAGGTGCTCAGGGCGATTCCCGCGGTGGTCACGAGCCCTTCCAGGAGTCCCAGGTAGTCGGAGTCCAGGTTCAGCCGGTTTCCCCCCGCGCTTGTGTCGATGATCTGCACGGCCCCGTAGACGCTCCCGTCCTTCAGTTTCAGGGGGAAGCACAGGATCAGCGTGCTCTTGACGTTCAGGGCATTTTCGACCTCCTTGAAGTGGCGGGGATCCTTCCCCGCCTCGGCGATGGTCATCTTTCCCGTCTCGAACACGGAACCCACGATGCTGGGGTGTTTGGTGCTGATGGCCAGCCCCTTGATCTTTTCGCTTTCGGGACCGGCCGCCTCCGAGCAGACGAAGCTGTCCCCTTTCCTTATCCACACCGATCCCCTTTCGACATCCTGGATCTGCATCAGGGTTTTGAGGAACTGGGACTGGAACCGGTCGGGATCGAGCCGATCGAACAGGGACTGGATGAAACTGAGAGGCAACTCCCTTTTCATGGACATCCCCTTCCCCCCTCTTTTCAGGAAGGCGTCAACGCGTATCGTTCCGGGCGGGTATGGGCCGGCTCATTTGTCCGCCCGGACGACGACGAAGCATCCGTCGCCGTGACCTCCCGACCGGGCTCTCCCGGTCGATAGCGGCGAGGACGAGCGACCCGGAGGGCGCAAGAACGCGACGGGCTTCCCTCCGCGAGCCTTCCGCGTCGTCGAAAAAGCACAGGACCGTGACCATGAGCGCGAAGTCGAACCGCCCGTCCCGGAACGGAGGCGCTTCGGCAATTCCGCCGATCACCACAATTCCCCGTTTTCCGGCGATCTTTCCCATCGACGGGGACGGTTCCAGGCCAAGCGTTATGCCCAGTTCCCCGGCAAACCTTCCGGTGCCGACGCCGATTTCGACGCCCTTTCCTTCCCCGGGCAGCAGCATCCTGACCGCCTCGAGTTCCGACTCGTAGGCGAACCGGTTCTTCGAGAACCAGTCGTCGTACTCGCCTGCATGTTGCTCGTATGGCTCGATCTTCACGAACCGCTTTCTTTGCCGGAAGCGCTCTTGCCCGGCCATGGACAGGCGTTCGACATCGTGACCACCATGACCACGTGTCCCTGGGCGGCAGCCCCGCGGAAGGCGTCGATCAGGGCAGGGAGGACCTTCTCGTCGTCGCCCCACACGAGGGTGCTCATGGCACCGGTCTGTCGTTCGATGCCGTGCCGGGCAAGTGCCGAGGTCACGGCGTCGATGGAGGGTGAGAGATCGTCCTGCCTCAGCGGGTAGAGGCTCACTTGCGCCGTGATTCCGTACATGGCGTTTCCCTCCCCCCGGGTGCGGTTTGCTGCCGGTCCGGGACGTCGTAATGCGCGTGGGAATGTGGTTTCATTATACCCCGGTTTCCCGGGGGGTCGAGGGGATCGGCCCGTTGCGTTCCAGGCCCTTGCGGGCGGTGATCGGGGAAATATCCTTGACATTTTTTCCTGCATTTACTATTTCTTCAATCAGAATATCCCTTTACCGAAGGTATCGGTCAACCCGGCGGAAAAACCCCTGGAATTTCGAAGAGGAAAGGAGGTGACAGGGAGGAGGTTTCTCCAAAAAACGGAACTCTTTCGGGAATGAGGGAAGGGCATTGAACCGGCAGGCAGAGTGGAGGGTTTCCCATGAGTGACAATCCGGTCAAGAAAAACGTTCAGGAAGGGATCGACCGACGGAAGTTCCTGCAGGTAATGGGCGCGACGGGGGCAGCCCTGGCGTTTCGCGATGTAGCCTTCTCCAAAGCCCAGGCCGTCGAGATGAAGAGGATGGATATGACGGGGAAGGTCCATATCCTGGGCTGCAACGAAATGACCTCCACGCACGGCTATTGGGACAATTCCACGAAACCGGTCCTGAGCATCAAATCGGGCGATACCGTGTATGTGGAAACCGGGACGCACCTGATGAGCAAGATGATACCCGGGGCGACCATCGAGGACTGGATGACCTGGTACAAGGAGGTCATCGACCAGACCGCCGAAACGTATTTCTATCCGGACAAGACAACGGGGGCGGAAAAGATCCGGAAGGGCGCAGGACACCATCACCTGACCGGACCGATCCACATCGAGGGGGCCGAACCGGGAGACATGCTCCAGATCGAAATCCTCGATATCGACCCCGGCCCCTACGCCTTCAACCTGAATCCGACCACGTCCTTCATGAAACTGGGTGTCCTGGCGGACGAGTACCCCGAGGGAAAGGTCCGGTGGTATGCCGTCGACCGGAAGGAGATGACGTACGAATTCCTGCCGGGGGTCAAGGTTCCCGTCAAGCCGTTCCCCGGGACGATCGGCGTCGAATTGCCGGACAAAGGGATGTGGAGCAACGTACCTCCCGGGAAACACGGCGGCAACCTCGACAACAAGGATCTGGTCGCCGGGACCGTGCTGTACCTTCCGGTGTGGATCAAGGGAGCGCATTTCAAGACGGGGGATGCCCATTTCGCCCAGGGACATGGCGAGGTGAACCTGAACGCCCTGGAGGGGGCCTTCAAGAACATCACGCTGCGGTTCACCGTCAGAAAGGATCTGAAAAAACTGGTGGATTGGCCGATGGCATCGAGTCCCAGCCACTGGATCATGATGGGGTTCCATACCGATCTGTACCAGTCGTGCCAGATGGCCGTCAGGCAGGCGATCAGGTTCCTGAACCTTCATTATGGCATGCCCGAGCTGGAAGCCTATTCCTTCTGCTCCCAGGCGGTCGACCTGCACGTCACCCAGCTCGTGGACTACACGAAGGGCATTCATGCCATGATCCCCAAGGCCTATTTCGTCGGAAAGCAGTTTGCCGACAAGAACACCCTCTTGATTCCAAAACAGGCCTGACAGGTACGGCCTTCATGAGGTGCCGGTGGATGAGACGGTGATCCGCCGGTATCTTTTTTCGGGAGACAACCATGGCACTGAAGGCGACGTACGAGATCCGGTGCGGCTGCGGCACCACGTTTGCCGGAGACGTCTGCGAATATGTCTTTGCCGAGCATGACCCGGAGCTGAAGGATGCCATCCTCGCCGGGGAGTTCAACCGCGTCCCCTGTCCTTCGTGCAACCAGAGATTGCATGTGGAAACAAGGTTCCTGTACAGGGACGAAAAAACCAAATTGTGGGTCTGGGTATGCAAACGGGAGGAGGATGCGCAACGGGATGCGCTGGCCGAGGAACTGATCGGAAACAACGCCTCCATGGAATTCCATTTCCTGGAGGACAGGGAAACCTACAGGAAATTCCTGGTCTTCGGCAGGGAAGGGCTTCTGCAGCTGTTGCTCAAGGAGGACCCGACCCTGAAACGAAGGGAAGGGAGAACGTTGAAAACGAATCCCGCCCATCGGTGGATTCCGGAAGGGAACGAGGATCCGGGATATCTGTTCCTGAGCGGGGAAAAAATCCGGATCTCCCTCCCGTTGAAACTCTCCGAGACCCATCGGGGCCTGGCACACGGTCCGGAGGGGAGGAAGAGATGGCTGCAATATTATGCCCAGGGCCTGAACGTTCACAACCCGTACAGCTCGTTCCTGAACAGAGCATTACGGTTGCAGTGGAACCGGATCCGGGAGAAGGAGCCCCTGGGCGGGGGGGATAACGAGTATGACGATTTTGCGGAATCGTGGGCAGCCTGCAGGATCGACAGGAAACGATTCAAGGTCCGGTATCCGCAAAGACGACTGTTTTTCGATGCCTTGAGGACGATGACCATTCCCAGGAGGGTTCGCCCTCTCGATCCCCGCCTGATCCCCCGGGAATCCGGATGAAACGATCCTTCCGGACAGGGGTGCTGGTCTTCCTCGGGATCCTGGTCGGTGCAACGGCCACGGCAGACCCGATCCACGAGGCGTCCAGAACCGGCAGGGTCGACGAGGTCCGGCAGCTCCTTGCCGGGGGAGCGGGCGTCAACGCGAGAACCGGTGACGGCAACACTCCGCTGCACGTTGCGGCCGTCTGGGGCCACAGGGACGTAGCCGAGGTTCTTTTGTCGAAAGGCGCGGATGTCCGTGCGAAGGAGATCAACGGGATGACGCCGCTTCACTTTGCGGCAAACGGGGATCACAGAAACCTTGCCGGAATTCTGATCGAGCACGGCGCAGACGTCCATGCGAGGGCGGTCAACGGATGGACGCCGCTGCACGTGGCGGCTCTCTGGGGTCACGAAAGCACGGCCGAAGTGCTCATCGCCGGCGGTGCGGATGTCCGGGCGAGGGCCGGCTCCGGGGCCGAGCCGCTGCATATATCGGCGAGCACGAGCAGGTGTCACAAGGACGTATCCGGGTTTCTCGTCGAGAAACGAGACGAAGTCGGTGCAAGGGCCATCCACGGGATGGCGCCGCTGCACGCTGCGGCTCTCAACGGCCAGAAAGAGATGGCCGGGCTTCTCATCGAACACGGCGCGGACGTCCATGCGAAGGCCGCCGATGGGAGGACTCCGCTGCAGGTAGCGGTCTTTTGGGGTCACGCGGGAGTCGCCGAACTTCTCAGGGAACACGGGGCCAGGGAGTGAAGAGGAAGGGAAAGAAGGGATGACGGCCTGGCGAGGCGACGGCGCCCGGCAGCCCGTGCGTCCTACCGGTGCCCTCCGTGTTTTTCGAGCAACCGGACAATGCTCTCGTGTCCCCGGTGGTCCGCGTTCTGCAAAGGAGTGGCACCGAAGAGATCCTTCGCGTTCACCTCCGCGCCCTTCGCGAGGAAGAGCTTCGCCAGCCTCTCATAGCCCATGAGGGCGGCCAGGTGAAGCGGGGTGATCCCGTAACTGTTCTTTACGTCCACGCTTGCGCCCTTTGCCACGAGCAGTTGCGCGACCGATTGGTGGCCCATATAGACCGCCTTGAGAAGAGGCGTGTTGGCGCCCTGGTCCCTCGCATTCAGGTCGGCACCCTTTCCGATCAGAAGGGACACGACAGTCTCGTTTCCTTGATCGGCCGCGTACAGGAGAGGCGTCTGGCCGAACCCGTCCTTCGCGTTCACGTCGGCGCCCCGCGTGACGAGCAATTGCACCACCGCGACCCGGTTCTTGTCGACGGCCATGTGAAGCGGGGTGCCGGAATTCATGTCCCTTGCGTCCACGTCGGCCCCCCTGTCGAGAAAGAGTTCCGCGATGGCTGTGTTTCCCGCCTCGGATGCCCAATGCAGGGGAGTCCGCTTGAGGTGATCCTTCGCGTTCACGTCGGCGCCCTCGGCGATGATCTCCTCGGCCACGTCCCGGGTTCCCTCCGCGGCCACCCGGTGGAGGGGTTCCGCCGGCGCAGACGAGGGGACGAGACAGGTCGCCGAGGTCAGAATCGCGACCAGGAGATGACGGAACGTCATGGTACGGCTCCTTTCCACCCTGGCGAAGGGCAATCCCACCGGTATCTTGACACGCCGGGCAGGGAGGGGACAACCTCCGGGGGATCTCGAAACCGGTTGCAGGCGAAACCCCGGCGGGTGCATGGATATCTAACACGAACAAGGCAAACGGGGGACCAGGGGGTATGATGATGGCGAAGAAAAGGAACCGTTCTGTTCTCCTGATCGCGGCGGCGCTGGCCGGGCTGGTCTTTGAGTGGCAGGGGGGGATGGAGGGGGTAGCTGCGGACATGGCGGACAAGGAGAACGTTACCCCGGCGGAGGCGGCCAGGTTGATGAAGGAAAACGAGGCCAACCCGGAGTTTGTCGTGCTCGATGTCCGGACGCCGGAGGAGTACCGGGACGGGCATCTCGCTGGCGCGGTGATGATCGATTTCCGGTCGAAAGGGTTCAAGGAGGAGTTGCAAACGCTGGACCGGGGGAAGACCTACCTCGTCTATTGCCGTACGGGGCACCGCAGCGGATCCGCGATCCCGGTGATGGAGGAGATGGGGTTCAGGAAGATCTACCACCTCTCGGACGGCATAAGGGGCTGGAAAAAAGAGGGATTCCCGACGACGAAGGAGTAGGGACGGGGCCGGTAAAGGGCCGGGGCCGAAATTCCGATAAGAGGGACATGGGAAAGAAGATCAAAATCGTGATCGAGGTGGACCCAAACGCCAGGGAGATCACCGTCAAGGACGATGCCGGGAACGAGCGGCCGGTCAAGTCCATCGTGGTGTTCGGGGGCGATGCGGAACAGGGGATTTTCTACCTCTTCGGCTGGGGTGCCTCGGCGGATGCCGCGTGGGCGTACAAGGAGGGGTTCGTGCACGCAAGCGAGTGCGACGACGCCCACCTCAAGAATTTCTACAAGCAGTGCGCGTGCCACCTCGTCCAATGCCTCTGCCCGGAGACGTTCCGCCGGGAAGTCGAAGCGGAAGAGTTGCTGAACCAGTGGGAGTGCGAGGACCAGGGGCAGGGGACGTGGAATTAGCCCGGGGTGTCCCTTACTCTCCGATTCTCTCTTCGAAAAACCTCTCCCCGTAGTCCGTCGTTTCCCGCAGGGCCTTCTCCTCCAGGCGAATCCGCTGCCGGAGAACCGGCAGGTTGGCCAGGGAGAACGCCACGAGCGTGAACGGCGCCCGCAGGAGAAGGGGAATCAGAAGAAACTCCAGCACGATGACGAAGTAGTTCGGGTGCCGGAAGAACCGGTAAGGGCCGGCCCGGACGACCCTGCTCCCGGGGACGACGACGATCCGTGTCGTCCAGCGATCCCCGAGGGTGGCGATGCTCCCGTAGCGCAGGCCGGTGACAAGGAGCAGGGCGGCCAGGCAGGCGACCGTGCGGAAGTCCAGGGGGACGCGCCACGGGTACGACTCCCAGGCAAGCGTGAGGAGAAACAGGGTGTGGAGCGCCACCATGACGGGGTACGTTTCCGGGTGGAATTCCCTCCCTCCCCGGGCGATCAGGGCACGCCTGTTCCGCCGGCAAAGTTCCAGTTCGAACAGCCGCTGCAGCACGACGACCGGAAGGACCCACGCCACGGACACGGTTCTCTCCTCCTCGTTCCTCTTCGGGACACGGTGCATCTAAACGGGGAAAAGCACCGGGAGTTACACCGCATGATACCGTTCCGGACCGTTGCCGCGCTCCTTTTTCTGACGCTTGGCATCCCTGCCGGGGCCGGGGAGATCCAGGGTACGTGTCTCCTCCGCTTCCTGGGGGTATCGACCCTCCACGATTTCTCCGGGACGGTCCGTTGCCGTCCTTTCTCCACGGACCTCGTGAAGAGGGCCGGCGGCGGGACGGTGATTCCCGTTGTGGAGGTGGACGTCCCGGTAGACGGGATGGACACCGGGAACGGGCCCCGGGACGGCCAGATGCGGGAGATGTTCCGGAGCGACAGGTTCCCGAGCATTCACGGCACCGCCAGGGGGATCGACGTGGACAGGATCCGGAGCGACTTACAGATCGGGGGGGGAGGGATGGCTTCGTTCGACCTGGTTCTCAGGATCCGCGACGTCGAAAGGACTGTGCGGGCCGCGGTGACCAACCTGCGGGAAGAAGGGGACCAGGTCGGCTTCGACGTGGAATTTCCGGTGCTCCTCAGCGAATTCGGCCTGAAGGCGCCATCGGTCCTCGGGATTATCCGGGTCCGCGACAAGGTCACCGTCCGGGGGAACGTCCGGCTGGAAATGTCATCGAAGGAGTAGGGACGCCGCAGGCAGGGGCCCCGGAGGACCGGTCATGGCGGCATGGATTCATCGGATCGACACGCTGCTTCCCGGGTTTTCCTTCACCCAGGAAGAGGCGAGCAGAAAGATGCAGGAGTGGTCCCGGGACGAGCGCGAACGGCGCCTCATCCGGGCCGTCTACAGGAGTTCCGGGATCGAGCGTCGGCACACCGTCATCGAGGATTTCGACGGGGACAGCCCTGCCAGTTTCTTCCGGACCGGTCCCGACCGGGGCCGGAAAGGGCCCGGCACCGCCGCCCGGAACGCCCTCTTCGAATCGGAGTCCCAATTCCTCTCGGTGGCTCTGGCGCGAAAGGTCTTGGACAACTCCGTGTTCGACGCCGGGGACGTGACGCACGTCGTCACGGTCTCCTGCACAGGCTTCTGCAACCCCGGCCCCGATTACCACATCGTCCGCGGCCTCGGGATGTCACCGGCCACCCAGCGGTATCACCTGGGGTTCATGGGATGCTACGCCGCGTTTCCGGCCCTGCGCATGGCAGCCCAGTTCTGCGAGGCGGACCCCGGCGCAGTGGTCCTGGTCCTCTGCCTGGAATTGTGCTCCCTGCACCTCCAGCGGAACGGGACGGAGGACACCATCCTCGCCAACTCCCTGTTTTCGGACGGGGCGGGCGCAGCCGTCGTCAGCGCGAGGGCGCCTTCGCCCGTCAACAAAACGTTTCGGATCGAGGGGTTCCGGAGCACGCTCGTTCCCGACGGAGAACAGGAGATGGCCTGGCGCATCGGCGACCACGGCTTCGATATCTCCCTTACGAGCTATGTGCCGAAGATCATCGGTGCCAACCTCCGGGATTTCGTCGAGCCGTCGCTTGCCCTCGGCGGCATGGCGATCGGCGACGTCGACCTCTGGGCCGTCCACCCCGGGGGAAAATCGATTCTCGACCAGGTCCAGAGATGTCTCGACCTGGGGGCGGAGCAGCTGCGGGCGTCGCGCGAGGTGCTTCGCCGGTTCGGCAACATGAGCAGCGCCTCCATCCTCTTCGTCCTGGAGGAAATCCTGAACCAGGGTGCCGGCGGCGGGGAGGAAAAGGTCTGCGCCATCGCCTTCGGTCCCGGGCTGACGGTGGAGATGGCCCTTCTTGCCGCCCTCGGGTCCCCCTCCGGCGAGTTGCACGGAACGGAAGGCGGGGAACGCGCCGCCATCCCGATCTGAGACGCCATGAGGCTGTCCGTCGCGACCAATTTCGACCCGGCGCTGGTCGAGGCGATGCGGGAATTTCCCGTCGTGGAGCTTTTCGGGAAGCTCCGGGAGGACGCCGTCGGGGGGGGGCGGGCTCCGTACCAGCTGGCGCGCGTGTCGCGGAGGCGCCTTGCGGCGCATGTGCAGCACGCCCGGCGGTCCGGGATCGCGTTCAACTACCTCCTCAACGCCTCCTGCCTCGGAAACCGGGAGATGACGCGGGCGGGGCAGAAGGAGATCGGGGAACTCGCCGGCTGGCTCTGCGATATCGGCGTCGCCTCGGTGACGGTGTCGTCGCCCTATCTTCTCCATCTCATCAAGACCCGGTATCCGGCGCTCAAGGTGCGTGTTTCTGTCTTCGGGGGTGTGGACCGGGTCCGCAAGGCCCAGATGTGGGAGGAGATGGGGGCGGACTGCATCGTGCTCGACAGCATCCTGGTCAACCGGGAGCTGGCGGCGCGCAAAAGCGTCCGGTGCGACCTGGAGCTCCTGGTCAACAACAACTGTCTTTCGGGATGCGCGCTCTCCCCCATGCACATGAATGCGCTTTCGCACGCCGGCCAGGCGTGGCACGGGAACCGGGGGTTTTTCATCGACTGGTGCTTTCTCCGGTGCGCCGAGATGAAGCTTCGCGATCCGGTCAACTACCTCCGGTCGGAGTGGATACGGCCCGAGGACCTGCACGTCTACGAGGGGCTGGGATACGAACTCTTCAAGATCGCCGAGCGCGACATCCCGACGCCGCTCATGGTCGCGCGGGTCCGGGCGTATGCCGGACGCCGCTACGACGGGAACCTCCTCGACCTCGTCCAGCCGTACGCCTTCCAGGGGGTGAAGGGGGATGACCCGTATTACCGCCGCGGATTCGGATGGATCGTGCGCTTCTTCCTGCGCCCGGGGCTGGTGAACCCCGCCCGGATGCTGCTCCTCAAGCGCCTGGCGGACCTCTGCCACATGACGCGGCCCCTGGCGGAAGAGGCTCCGGTCCGGATCGACAACCGGTCCCTCGACGGGTTTCTGGAGAGGTTCCGGGAGTCCGGATGCCGCGACGTCGACTGCGGGGAGTGCCGCTGGTGCGACGAGTTCGCCCGGAAGGCGATCCGCATCGACGATGCCCACCGCGCGCGGGTCCTCGAGGCGTACGCGGAGGTGTTCCGGGCCCTCCACGACGGGAGCATGTGGCGATACCTTCCCGCGAACGTGGGGGAACGGGGACCGGTTCTCCCGCATCCCTCCCTGGCGGGGGCAGGCGACGACGGGGACGGGGAAGGGTAATGGCGCGGTTCGCCCTGAAGATCCGGGACCACCTAGACGTTCCGGAGAGGAAGAAGCTCTACAACGAGGCCCACTTTGCCGAGGCCGCACCGCGGTACGACCTCGCGACGCGCGCCATGTCCCTGTTCCGGGACGCCTCGTGGAAGGCGCGCCTGGTCGGCTCGCTGCCGCCGGTCCGGGCTCCCCTGTGCGTCGACATCGCCTGCGGAACGGGCGACGTCGCCTTTCTCCTTGCCAAGCGCTATCCGGAAGGACGGGTCGAGGGGCTGGACATCGCGGAGCCGATGCTGGCCATCGCCCGGGACCGCAACCGGGGCCGCAATCTGTTCTTCCATCGCCAGGACATGTGCGCGACCGGATTTCCGGAAGAAAGCGTCGACATCGTCACGGGGAGCTACGCGCTGCGCAACGCGCCGGATCTGACGCGCGCCGTCGAAGAGATCCGTCGGATCCTGAAACCGGGGGGGACGGCGGCGTTTCTCGATTTCTCGAAGCCCCGAAACGCCTGTTTCCGGATCCCCAAGCAGATCCTTCTGCGGACGTGGTGCGGTTTCTGGGGGCTTCTACTCCACGGAAACCACGAGGTCCACGGGTACATCGCGGCAAGCCTCTCGGCGTACCCGGACCGGAACGCCCTTCTTTCCCTCTTCGGGGAGAACGGTTTCGCCCTCGTCTCCTCGCAGCGCTTCTTCCTGGGCATCACCGAACTGCTGGTCTTCCGGCGATCCTCCCGTTGAGGCCGGGAACTCGCTACTTCAACTTCGGCCGGGCCTCGAGGACCTGCTTGCCGGAGAGCTTCTTGCCCCGCAGTCCCTTGACCTCGGCGGCGGTTACCTCCTTGTGCCCCTTGGGCAGCATCTTCTCGTTCCCCCACCGGGACAGGATGTAGTTCATCACCGCGGCGATCTCTTCGTCCTTGAGCTGATCGGCGAATGCGGGCATCTGCCCGTTGTACTTCTTCCCCCCGACCTCGATCTCCCCCGCAAGGCCGTACAGGACCACCAACACGGGGTAGGTGCGGTCGGCCTTCACGAGCTCCGCCGCGTGGCCATCGAGGGGCGGGAAGGTCCCCGGGATTCCGGTGCCGGTCGACGTGTGGCACCCTGAGCACCGGGAATAGACGGCAGCGCCGTCCGCTTTGGCCAGCGCCGTGCCCGCCAGGGCACACGTCAGGCCGATCACTGCGATCAGCAACCAGATATTGCGCATGGGAGCCTCCGTTCCCCGCGGATCGATCCGGGGCATTGTTCTGGGTGTTTGTTCAGGATACCGCCTGCGGGAATCGGATGACAAGGGAAACCCCGGACCGGGAACGCTCCGCGCGGTCAAGATTTTTTAAGGACCGATTTGCTTCCCCCGCACCGGCTTCCTGGCTGGATTATGCAGAAAACATGGAAATGAGGGTTCCCCGGGGAGCGATTTTCCCGGATAATCAGAACCGGCGGGAGAAGAAGGGAGAGGGAGGGGGGATGCGCGCAGGCGGGCGGAAGGCGGGGGATCTCCGGGAGATCCGGG
>WOR8_10000994_pt1 | contig 42680 bp, 40 predicted proteins | sample DeeMarSeWOR38_10_FD_19890 | JGI IMG/M metagenome (IMG submission 19890)
CCCAGGTAGCACTCATTAAACCTTTATAGGCAATTACTTCGACGGGTGAGCCAAGTAATACAATAGGTAAAAACTCAATTGTTTGATTTATTAATATCTCGATTGCATGTGATCGTGAACCCGAAAGCCAATCCACTTTTTTAGGCGAATGATGTGCTTCGTGAATTCGCCACAGGAATTTGTTCTTATGCTGCCAACGGTGCATCCAGTAGATATAAAGATCATGTGTAACAAGAAAAAAGAGAAGTTGAATCCAGATCGGCACATCTGCAAACAGCTTCAGTCTGGATAAACCTGTTGAATCATCAACAAAATGAATTATATAACTAAAGATAATTATACCGAGTATATAACTCTGTGCAATTGTATATAATGCAAGATCGTCAATAAAACCTTCACGTAAAATTCTTTGTCCTTTAGTGTAAGGGAAAATTCTTTCTAAAATAATAAATAGTATTGCTACAATTACGATTAAACTTGTTGAGTACAATTCAGCATCAGACATTGCAGAGAGATAACCGTATACAGAATCCCACGCATCGTAAAAAATAGAAGAATACAATACCTGTTTTAATATAAAAAGTAAATTCATCACTGATAAATAAATAAGTTTAAGATTTAATCCTCCTTAGTTTTTCCCTTGCTCCCATTTCACTTTCATAAAGTTTTTTTATTCCGTCACCAAGCGCAATTTCTATATCTCTGATATTTCTTACAAGCCGATTGAAACCATTGATTTCTACCGAAGCTGCCTGATCGCTGCCCCACATTGCGCGATCGAGTGTAATATGTCTTTCAACAAACGAAGCACCCAATGAAACGGCAGCCCAGGTGGGAGCCAATCCTGTTTCATGTCCGGAATACCCAATTGGAACCCCATCATATTTATTTAGAAGAGTAGTTATCATCTTCAAATTAAGCTCATTATTCGGGCAGGGATAAGTAGATGTTGAATGGGCTATTAGCAGGTTTTCTGTGCCGAATACTTGTACTGCATCTTCAATTTCTTTCATCGTGGACATCCCTGTAGAAACAATTACCGGTTTATTGAGTTCTTTATGCTTCTGTAAGAGTTTTTTATCCGTTAATGAGGCTGAAGATGTTTTATAAATCGGAACATCAAATTGCTCCAAGAAATCGACAGATTCTTCATCCCAGCAGGAAGCAAACCAAATTATTCCTTTTTCTTTGCAATACTTATCTATCATCCCATATTCATCTTTACTAAATTCTACTTTGTGTCTGTAATCAATGTAGGTCATTCTGCCCCATGGTGTATCTCTTTCAACATTCCATTGATCCTTAGGTACACAAAGTTCCGGAGTTCGTTTTTGAAACTTTACTGCATCTGCACCTGCTTCTTTTGCGCCACTAATCAATTTTTTTGCATTATCGAGTGAACCATTATGATTAATTCCTATTTCTGCAATTATAAAGACCGGATGACCGTCTCCTATAAAACCGTGCTTAAGATTAACTTCCCGCTTTTGCATTAAATTTCCCTTTTTAGTAAATCTAATATTGAATAATGTTATTCTTTAAAGTTAAATGCCACTATTAACTCAGCAACTTCTCTGAATGCACCATTGCCACTCTTATTTGTACAAACATAATCTGCTATTTTTTTTACAAAGACAGTTCCATCCGCCGGTGTAGCTTTAAATCCAACATTTTCCATTAATTTTAAATCATTAACATCATCTCCGATAAATGCTACATTCTCTGCATTTACATTGTTCTTCTTTAAAATTTCATCTAACAATTCCAGTTTATTCTCAACCCCTAAGTAAAACTCCTGTATGCCTAATTTTTTTGCACGTGCTTTTACACTCCCGGACCTTTCGCCTGTTATAATTATGGTTTCTATACCAGCATGCTTTCTTAATCTTTCGACACCCATTCCATCTCTAATTGAAAATCTTTTTAATTCCTCACCATTTTCAGAATAGTAAACACCGGTATCTGTGAGTACTCCGTCGTTATCAGTAATAACTAATTTTATTTTTTCCAGTTTATCCCTCAAAGAAAGATTTTTTTCTTTCAATGCCGTGTCAATTACCATGCGGTCCAGCCTCCATCAACTATCAGATTTGCACCTGTCATGTAGCTTGAAGCGTCACTTGCAAGGAATACAAGCGCACCTTTATAATCTGTTGGATGAGCCATTCTTCCAAGTGGTGTTTTCCTGGAATAATTCTTAATAAAAAAATCGTCCTGATTATTCTGAACACCGCCCGGGGAAAGTGTATTTACCCGAATGCCTTTATTTCCCCAATAAGCAGCTAAAAATTTTGTGAATGAAATTACTGCTCCTTTGGTAACAGGGTAAGCTGCGGATTTATAGAATGTCTGTTCACCCTTTTCATTTTTGTAGATAGATTGATCAGGGGCCACAATACCGTATGTTGAAGCTACATTTATTATGCTTCCGGTGCCACGTTCTGCCATTTCACTCCCGATTATCTGACAGCATAAAAACATTCCTGTTACATTAACATCAAGAGACTTTTTAAACATTTCAACAGGATAATTTTCAAACATAGAATCTGTAAGTGCCGATTGCGGATCTTCAAATTTATCATTTATAGCAGCATTGTTAACCAGAACATCGATTCTACCATAATTTGCAAGTACTTTTTCCTTCAAATTAATCACTGACTTTTTATCCGTGATATCAGCAGAAATTCCAAGTGATAGAACAGATAGAGAAGATGCAAAATCTGCACATTCAACTTCATTTAAATCACACACTACAACACTTGCACCGGCTTCTACAAGAGCCTGACAATGATGTCGTCCAATCAAGCCCAAAGCACCTGTGACTATAGAAACTTTATCTTTCAGAGAGAACATATTTTGTACTAAATTTTCCATCCAATCAATTATTTTTTCCGAACGGGTTTTGTATTAAAATTGCCTACTTTTCTAAATACAGGTTCAACCGGATCCCCTTTTAAATAACCTTTTACGTTTCCTTCATCAACAGCTTTTTTAAGTATTGGTAAAACATCTTGGTAAGCTTTTAGAGTATATGCTATATCCTCATCAGTATGCGAGTAACTCATATTATGAAATCCACCCCACAAAATTCCCCTTTTAATCATTTCCTGTTGTACGAGTGATTTCATTTCAAGCGGGTTTCCGATTGAAGCATCAAAAGTCATTAATGAGCGGCATTCATATCCTATACATTTAGTAAATTCAATGCCAAGTTCTTCTGCAATTTTATTGTAACCATGTTTTAACTTTTTACCCTGTGAGGCGAGATATTCCGGTACTTTTTTATCTCGGAGCTCAATCATTGTAGCTTTCGCAGCTGCCAGCGATAAAGCTTCACCACCGAAGGTTGTATAAAAGAAAACATCTTTTTCTAAAACATTCATTACATCTTTTCTACCGGTTAAAACGGCAATTGGCATTCCGTTCGCTATAGCCTTTGAAAATGTAGCCAAATCGGCTTTAACATTAAAGAATTGCTGTGCACCGCCAAGCGCAATTCTAAAGCCAGTCCACATTTCATCAAAAATTAAAAGGGTTCCGTTTCTGGAACATATTTCTTTTAACTCATGAAGGAAATCATCTTTTGGTGACTCAAAAACAAAGGGTTCCAAAATTACTGCTGCAGTTTCATCATCGATTGAATCTTTAAATGACTGAAGATCATTGTAGTTAAATGTAAAAGTCAAATCCTGAATAGAATTTGGAATTCCTTTATTCCTATCAGTTACGGAAATATACCAGTCGTGCCACCCGTGATAACCGCAGCAAAGAACTTTTTCGCGTCCTGTAAAAGCCCTCGCAACACGTATTGCAGCAGATGTGACATCAGCCCCGGTCTTGCTGTAACGGACTGATTCTGCATTCGGTATAATTTCATTAATTAACTCTGCTACTTCAACCTCCAATGGATGCATAAGCGAAAATGTAATCCCATCTTCCAATTGCCTTTTAATCGCTTCATCGACTTTTTTGTAAGCATATCCAAGTGACAGAGGACCGATGGCCATATTAAAATCGATGTATTCATTATCATCTACATCCCACACATGCGCACCTTTTCCCTTTACAAGATATTTCGGTGCAATACCTTTTACATTCTGCTGCGGTCCCTTTGCTAAAGTCTGCGTGGCTGAAGGAATAAGATTTAAAGCTCTGTTGTAAAGATCATCAGATTTTTTTATGGAAGGGAAGTCTTTATTAAATTCAATTTTATTTGGCATTGTGTATTTTAATTAATATATAAAATTTGGTTCAAATTAATTTTGTTTGATTCGGATTAATGGTTTTTAATTCACTGAGATGATTTCGGTACCAATTTACACCTGCATACTTTTCATTTATTTTTTTTAGTTCTGATTTTTCATCTAAAAGATTTAATATATCCTTTAAGGTAAACAATTTTTTAACATGGTAAAGTTCATCGTAAACAGCTTTTATAAAATCGTAATCTTCCTTATAATCAATTGTAAATCTATGTGTCATCGAATAGTCTAATCCGCTTTCCCAGATCACATTTCCAATCCTGAATTTATCAGGATTTTCCCAGATAAACGGGGTTGTATGCTCGCGTTCAAGCAATCGTTGGGCTTTATTCCAGGCAATTTCAAGCGTACTAAAGCTTATCACTTCAACATCATTTCCGTCAGGATAAGAAGCTGGATGCAGATTACTTACGAAATCAAATTTATTTTGATTGTTAATATAATACATGATTACTTTATCAATTACCTCAGGATCAATCAACGGACAATCGGACGGTATTTTTACAACAATATCTGCATTGAATTCAATTGCAGCCTTGTAATGCCTGTCAAGCAGATCTTCTGAATCGCCACGAAAGCAAAGAATATTATTATCTTTGCAAAATTTAACTAATTCATCATCATTTTTTTCCTCTGTAACCGCGATTACTATTACTCCGGAATGCTGTGCCGCGGAGACTCTTTCATAGATTCTGAATAACAAAGGCATTCCCGCTAATGGTAATAATACTTTTCCCGGCAGCCTTGTTGAGCCCATTCTAGCTTGAATTACAGTGAGGATTTTTAATCCGTTTTTCAAATTTTTGACTAAAAAGAATTGTGAATTGTAAGATATATATTAAAACGATTTTGTTTTTATCCGAGCGAGCCTTTTCCTTGCTTTCAGTCGCTGAATTAATCTGTAACGGGGGATTGAATTTTTATCCAGAACAAAGACAGTAGAGCTATTTGTTTTTTCTAAAAAGTCTTTAGCTACTTTTGCAATGTTTTTCGCCGAATTCCCTTTGTTTTGAAGCGGGACAAGATTCTTTAATGCGTTTACGTCAAAATCCGAATAAACTTCTTTACCTAAAGCCAGGCCAATGTAAACAACCGTAGAATATCGGGTAATTAAAGTATCACAATTTGCAATCATCGGGTTAATATTTTCTTTATAAAATAATAATGATCCGGGGGCATATTTATCAATTTCTTCCTTAGCGCGATTAAAATTTTCATTTGGGTGAAGTTTGAAGATCATTTTTTTCCCGTTTGCTATTTTAACCGCCCTTTCAATAAACTTTTTTCGATTTTCGTATTTGTAAGTCTCCCTCATATCTGAAGTAGCAACTAATACATATCCTTTATGAGGAAAATCATTTTCCAAAAATTCTTCGCAGTTATCAAAATTTGGAATACCGGTAACGGTGATTTTTTCGGGGACGACTCCTTTGTCGATGAATAATTTTTTGTATCCCTCCGAAGCCACGCAAAAAATATCAAATGCATTACTTATTCCAGTAGTTGCTGTACCACCCATCCATCTTGGAAAATTATATTTCTTTGCCAGATGATAACCCAGATTTTCTGGGTCAGTCATCCCTTCCTGAACCAGGATTATTTTTTTATACCGAATGTTCCTGGGAATGAGCATATCCGAGCATGTAAAAACCAGACTATAATCGTTCAATTTCCCTTCGTCATCAATTTTCAGATTATTTTCTCTGAGGTACTTTAAAGTGTTTTGTTTTGCCTGTCCGCCAAGAATACTAAAATCCATCAATCCAACTTTACGAAGCAGCTCTATGTACCAATATCCTTGTGAATAATATGGAGAGAAATAAGCATCATATTCTTTTAATTCATTCGATATTTGATGCATTTGCGTGGTCTGATTCAGAGAACCGCATATATACAGAATTTTTTCCTTTTTCATTTACAATAAGTACTTTGAACTGAAAATTTCTACATAAATATAAGAAAAATTATCTTTTTATAGTCCTTTTACAAAATTTTAATAGCTGCAGATATCACAAATTGATAGAAATCACACTACCGAGATATGTGAAACCACGGTTAAAAATTTGTTAAGATAATTTCATTTAGTAAATTAGAAAAAAGAGAAGAAGAAAAAATCTATCCAAATGCGACCTATTAAAGCAAAAAAACTGGCAAAGAAGGGTGTAATTGGCCTTATTTCTCCTGCATCATCTCCTGATGACCACAGACAAATAAATAACGGCGTTAAATATCTTGAAGGATTAGGTTTTCGGGTAAAGATAGGAAAGAATGCAGCAAAGCAGAATGGTTATCTGGCAGGCAGTGATGAAGATAGGGTAAAAGATTTACACGATATGTTCAGGGATAAAAATGTAAGTGCAATAATTTGCATTAGAGGAGGTTATGGTGCGTTCAGGCTGTTAGATTTAATTGATTATAAGCTGATAAAAAACAATCCTAAAATTTTTGTCGGTTTTAGTGAGATTACCGCACTTCAAATTGCAATTCTTCAAAAAACCGGTTTAATAACATTTGCGGGTCCAATGTTGGCTCCAAATCTTTCCGGAACAATTAGTGAATTTACAGAAGAATATTTTTGGCGATCCTTAAGTTCCAATAAAAAGATTGGAAGAGTAAAATTACCTGATAATTTTAAGTTACCGGGAATAAACAAAGGTGGTGCCTCCGGAAGAATAATTGGCGGCAATCTCGCTGTCTTTGCTGCACTTTTAGGAACAGAATTTTTTCCTGATTTGAAAAATAAAATTTTACTTTTAGAGGATATTGGTGAAGTACCATATAAAATCGATCGTCTGATGAATCAGTTAAGACTTGCAAAAGTATTTAAAAAAATTAGCGGAATGATTTTAGGAAGATTTGTCGACTGCTATGATCACGATCCTTCAAAAAAAACCTTGACATTAGGTGAAGTTATGGACAGTTACCTGCACAAATTAAGCATACCAATAGTTTACACCTTTCCGCATGGGCATGTTGACGATATGGTAACAATTCCAATTGGAATAAATGTAAAACTTAACGCAACGAAAGGTTTTGTTGAATTTAACGAAAGTGGTGTTAAGTAATTGATCCCAGTTGAAAAGGATTATTGAGGTAAGTAAAATATTTTTTTTGTTTAAAATAATCTTCTGCCAGATAGGCTCGCTGCAGATTGGAGAATATTCCGAAAACCGTGGAACCTGTTCCCGTCATCAGCGCAAATTCAGCACCAATATTATATAACTCTTTCTTAATCTCTGATATTACCGGGTACTTAGAAAAAACCAATGATTCGAAGTCGTTTTTAACATTCCTTTTCATTTTATCAAATTCTATATTTCCTTTTGCTAACTGTTCCAGCCTATTTTTTTTTGATTTTCGAATACTTATGTTGTCAAATGCCCACTTAGTTGATATCATTAAGCCAGGATTTACAATTAAAATCGGATAATTTATTTCTAAAGAGACCGGTTTTACTTTTTCTCCCCTTGATTCTCCAATGGCAGGTGTAGGATTAAGGAAATATGGTACATCTGACCCAATTTTCAGGGCGAGTTCTGCCAGGATTTCATAATTTAATTTTAAATGATATAGTTCATTTAAAGCTTTAAGTGTAGTTGCAGCATTGGAACTTCCACCGCCCAGACCGGCACCCAAAGGAATTTTTTTATCGATAAAAATCTTAAGAGCAATATTTTTTCCGGTTTTCTCCTCAACAAGTTTTATTGCCTTTTGAATTATATTGGATTTAAGTCTGTTGACTTGCTCTGAATTAGATGATAATTCCAGTCGGTCAGATCTTTCAAAAGTCAGCTCATCGGATAATAGCAGGGGATAGAATATTGTCTGTATATTATGAAATTCATCGCTTCTCTTATCAAGAACATATAAGCCTAAATTAATTTTTGCCGGAGACTTTTTAATTAACGTTTCCATTTAAAAAATTTTTTATTGCCTTAATATGTGCCGGGGTTGACCCACAACAGGCACCTATAAATGATGGATTTAATGTGATGTATTTCTCGATAATCTTAAGATAAAGGATTGGATCCACAAGGGTCTCAATTTTCCGTTTAAAATAGTCCTCTCCTCCGCAGTTTAAGTAAAAACCCCAATTAAAATTGATTTCTAAATTCTCCATAAGATGCTCAAATAATCTGGGAGCAATACAATTGAAACCTATTGCTAGCGGTTCGTGCTCCTGAATAAACTTCAAAACATCACCGACTGACTCACCGGAAATTATATTCAGATCTTCATTAAATAAAATAGAAATCACATATGGAATATTATTGCTTTGGCAGTATTGACAAATAATTTTTATTTCATCAAAGTGACTTTGTGTTTCATTTAAGATGAAGTGAACATCATTTTCCTTAAGTAAATCAATATGAATTCTGTGATTCATCTCAAGTTGATTATAGCTTAAATTTCGTATTTTTTGATAGGAGTCTTCTGCAGGTGCATTTGCTCCTGCTATATACACAGGCAATTCTTTAACTGATTCTTTAACTAAATTTACTGCTTCCTTTACAAGTGGAGCACTATTTAGTATACCGACCTTAGATACAGCTGATGGATTTGTTCTGAATGTATTTGCCGTAATTATATTTGCTCCCGAATCTATATATGATTTATGGACAGATTTTATTATTTCAGGCAAGGATCTGTTTAAAGGAGTCATCCAGATATTTGAATCCGGTTTGTAACCCATTTGCTGTAATAAACTACCAATCGCTCCGTCTAAAATTAAAGGTTTTTTATTAACTCGTGATAATGAAAATGGATTTATATCTTTTTCAAGCATTGATATCAATTATTTTTCTTAAAATAATTTTCAACCTCCGACAGGATTCTTTTCAAATCGATCTGATGAATACATTCCAGGTTATAAGGGCATTCCATTTTCCAGCAGGGTGAACACTGCAAATCCTCCTGAAATAATTTTATGCCGCGATTATATAGATCTATCTCTGACCAGCAACTTACTCCAAACCATGCAATAACATGTTTTTTTAAAGCGATTGCCAGATGCATTCCAAAAGAATCGCCTGAGATTACAACATCTGCTATTGATTCATAGCAAGCACCTTTACGGACTCCTTCATTTACCGGTGTGTTAATTATTTTATTACTGAATTGCTTATAGATTACATTATTGCGTTCTTCGTCCTCAGGACCACCGAACAATACAATTTTATATTTTTTCTTTTCCAGTAATTTTTCAATTAAATAGATATGCTGTTCAATTGTCATTTTCTTATTAGGGTATAAATTAGAACAACCGGTATTGAAGCCAATTACTTTGTCAATATCTATAATTCCGATTTTCTCTTTGTATTGCTCAATAAAATTGATTTCATCTTTCGTAAAATCAAAAACGTATTCTTCATTTTTATATTCTAATTCAAATGTTTCGGCCAGATAATCCTGTCCTGTTCTCTTGTTTAATTTAAACTTCAAATTATCGTCTATGCCAAGCCGGTAGTTGTAATTTGCACCTTCGTTTACAGGAATTATAACCCCATCTTTATTTAAACCGAAACCAAGTTTATTTTCTGTAGAAATTGAGTTTAACAGTGCGCATGCACGTTTTGATTTATCCGCGTTCAATACATAATCAAATTTCATTTGATTAAGTATAGAAATTGACTCAAAATTATATTCATAAACGTGATCAATAAACCGGTTATTTGAGAGCAGCGGGGCTGCATTCTTCAGAGTAATCCAGTATACAGTTGATTCAGGAAATTTTCGCTTTAATGCAGGCAGCTGAGCAGTGGTCATCAACACATCGCCCATAGCATCTAAATTAATAATTAAAATTTTTATCCCGACCGGAATATTTTCTTTGCAACCATCCTCAAGACAATTATGACCAGGAAAACAGGGTTTATAACCGGTGAATCGTTTACAATCAGGAATTTGCTTTGACATATACTTGCTTCTCAAGAAAAGGGATAAATTTATTTATAACTTCATCAAAATTTACTTTTAGAAGAGTTGAATCTTCAGTAATGATTGAGTCAAATATTGTTTTATAAGGACTCCAGATCATATCATCCGTTTTGTATTTGACATACAAACCAAATACCGGAATTTCAAACATAGAGGCAATATGCACAACTGACGTATCAGGCGTAAATAGCATATTTAATTTGGATATTCCTGCAGCAAAAATATCAAAGTCTTTACTTGGAGGAAAAATATTTTTTTCCTCTGTTATTTGTTTAGCCTTATCATAGTAATCATGACTGGTAAACAAAAGATAATTAATTGGATACCTTTTCACCTGCTGAATTAAATTTTTAAAATTATTGACCCCCCAGAATCTGGCTTCACTGCCTGCTGTAATATTAATCCCCAATAAAGATTTGTTTTTATATTGTTTTAAATGATCCTCGGCAATACTCATCGATTTTTCTTTAATTTGATAATTAACCTTCGCAGCATTCAAATTGGGATTAAATCCAAAAAGTCTAGCTAATTCAAGTGTCCTCTCGATTATATGATGGTCAGAAGGATTTGGTTTTGGGACAGTATGAGTAAATAGTTTTTCATTTTTCTTTTTTAGTCCAAATATCTGTTTAGTTTTGGACATTCGTAGAATAATACTTATAGTTGTGGAGACATCATCATGAAGATCCACTATTGTATCAATATTGTTTTGCCCCAGAGCGGATTTTAATTGCCTGATACCCTTAATACCCTTTTCGTAAATAATTGTTTTATCCACAACCGGACAATGTTCAAAAATAAAATAATTATTAATATCGGCGAGAACAAAAATGTTACATCCAATCTCTTTTTTAATCTGAGTCAGGAGGGGGGTAGTTACCAGGGCATCACCTATTCTGTTTAACCTTAAAAACAACACCTTTGATTGCTTTGATACCTCAGGTTTTTCTTTATTTGTTCTTCTTTTAGAAGATACTAAAAGTATTTTTAAGATTAATAGTCTGAATAATATCTCTATCCTTTTCATCATCAGAGATCGAGTAAGATTTTTATTTTACTGATAAAATTATCAGGATTTAACTCCTTCATACATTCATGGTTAAAAGGGCAATCCAGTAAATTACACTTAATGCAATGAAGATCTTCTTTCATTATATAATCTGATTTTTCGGAGTACGGTTTATGATTTACCGGATTTGTTGGCCCGAAAATCCCAATTACAGGGACCCCGAGAGCTGCGGCAATATGCATTGGACCGGAATCGTTTGCAAGGACCAGATTACATTCATTTATTAATGCTGCAAGTTTTCCGACATCTGTATCAGGAATCAACACCGCATTTTCATTCAGATTATTTTTTATTTCATGAGCATCATGTTCATCGCCCGGTCCCCAAAGAATCAAAAATCTTGTGTTTATTTTTTTTTGTATTGCGTTGCATAATTCAATCCATTTTTCCGGCTCGCATCGCTTAGATCTCCATCCTCCGGCAGGAATTATGCCTAGAATTAGGTCACCATAGAAATAACCTTTGATAAAATTACGTGCAAATTCTGTTTCATTATCCTTTAAATAAAAATGAATCTTTCGGCTTACGATTGGAATTTGGATCTCATTTAATAGGAGTAAGTGGGTATCTGCAGCATGTGTATGTGAATCACCTGAATCTGAAATAATATTATAAGCATACTTCCTTCCCCGTTTTTTATAACCCACGCGATACTTTGCAAACGAAAAAAAAGTTATTTGTGCAGTTTTTGGATTGGACCAAAAATCGATAATCAAATCGTATTTTTCTAATCTAACTTTCTTTATAACTTTTAATACAAAATCATTTTTATTGAAAGTCAGGACTTTATCAACATAAGGATTATTCTCAACTGTACGCCTGGCAAAATCTTCTGTTAGATAATGAATTTCGGTATTGGGGAGAGCAGTTTTAATATTTTCGAGGACAATTGTGGAAAGAATAATATCTCCGATTCCACGCGGTTTTATACATAGAATTTTTTTTATTTCTTCTGTTTGTAATTTCAATTTACCAATACTAAAAACTTAAACTTACACTTAAACTTACTCTAACTAAATTTAGTGTGCACTCAGCCAGTTGTTTCCAATTCCAATATCTACTATTACCGGCACTTTTAATGGCAGAGCTTTTTCCATTAATTCTTTTATCACCGGTTTAAGTTCATTTATCTCATCCTTATGAGCATCAAATAAAAGCTCATCATGCACCTGTAGAACCATTTTTGTTCTTGCCTTCATGTTTTGAAGCTTTTTTTGAATGTTTATCATCGCAATTTTTATCATATCTGCAGCGCTTCCTTGAATAGGCATATTTATGGCAACACGTTCTTCAAACTGGCGTACGACACGATTATTGCTGTTTATGTTTCTTAAAAATCTCCTTCTTCCAAGTAATGTTTCTGCATAACCTTTTTCTTTTGCTTTTTCCACCGAATCATCCATATAGTTTTTTACTTTTTTAAAAGTATTGAAGTACGTCTCAATTATTTCTTTTGCATGAGCTTGTGTTACTCCCAGTCTTGTTTTTAATCCAAAAGGACCTATGCCGTAAAGAATTCCAAAGTTTACTTCCTTTGCTTTTCGCCGCATATCATCGGTCACATCTTTCGGATCAATCATAAAAACAAGCGCTGCAGTATTTCGATGAATGTCCTCTCCCTCTTTGAATGCTTTTATCAATCCTTCGTCGCCGCAGATTGAAGCCATTATACGAAGCTCAATCTGGCTGTAATCTGCACTCAGCAAAACATGGTTCTTATCCCTGGGCACAAATGCTTTTCTAATTTCCTTTCCCATTTCAGTTCTGATAGGAATGTTTTGCAGGTTAGGATTTATGCTGGATAATCTCCCGGTAGAGGCTATAGTTTGGTTAAAATCGGTGTGTACTCGCCCGGTCTTTAAATTTATTAAGTTTGGCAGCGCGTCTGCATATGTTGATTTAAGTTTTGTTACCTGTCTGTAATCTAAAATCATATCAATGATCTCATGTTCACCTTTTAGATTTTCGAGTGAGCGTGCATCAGTTGAATAACCTGTTTTTGTTTTTCTGCCGGAAGTTAATCCTAACTTTTCAAATAAAATTACCTGAAGCTGTTTTGGAGAACTAATATTAAATTCTTCACCTGCAGATTTATATATTTTTTTTGTGTATTGATCGATTAACTTTTGTAAATCTTTACTGAAACTGTCGAGTGCAGTGTTATCAATTCGTACTCCTTCGAATTCCATATCTTCTAATACGGGTACCAGGGGGAAATCAACATCGAATGCTATTTTTTCCAAATTTTCTTCTTTAATATTCTTATTCAATATTTCATAGAGCTGATACGTAATATCGGCGTCTTCTGCAGCGTAATCAGATAGTTTTTCAATATCGGCGTCATACAGAAGAGTCGGGTCTTTTTTCGTGCCTATCAGTTCTGAAAGGGGAATAGGCTTGTAATTGAGATATTTTTCCGATAAATCATCCATTCCATGTTTTTGATCGGGATCAATAATATTTTCAAGTTTAATCCCGATACTCCGCAACACTGAAATGTCATATTTACCGTTCTGACAAACCTTTTTGATTTTTTTATCTTCAAAAACTGGTTTAAATATTTTTACAAAATCTTCAACGGGAATTCTTTCTTTTTGATCTTTAAAATTTTTCTTATCTCCTGGATGAATCGCAACAAAAAATGCTTCTCCTGCTTTAGTTGAAAACGAAGCACCCAAAATTTTTAGTGAAAATGGATCGAGTCCATCTGTTTCAGTATCAAAAATAAGAAGTTCTTTCTTTTTAAGTTTATCTGCAAGTGCTTTTGCTTCTTTAGAATTTGTAATCAGCTTGTACTTGCTTTTACTTTTATCAAAAGTTTCGGCCTCACTTAATTCTTCTTCCTTAATTTCATCAACTTTACTGCCGTCATAAACTTTAAGCAAACGGCTAAAAAGATTTTTAAATTCAAGTTCAATAAAAAGATCACGTAACTTATCGAAGTTAGGTCTTTCAAATTTTGCTTGTATAAAATCGAACTCCATCGGGACGCTGCAATTAATAGCTGCAAGTTCTTTTGAAAGAAAAGCATTTTCTTTATTTTCTTCAAGCTTCTTTTTTGTTCCAGCTTTTTCAATTTTTTCAATATTTTTATAAATGTTTTCAAGCGAACCAAATTGCTGAATTAATGGTAATGCCGTTTTAGGCCCGATTCCTTTTACGCCGGGAATATTATCCGAACTGTCTCCTATTAATGCTAGGTAATCAATCATCTGTTTCGGTTCAAAGCCGTAATCTTCAATTACTTTTTTAACATCATAAAAAACCACATCATCGGAACCTCTTCCGGGTTTCGCAACTATTGTTTTTTCAGTAACAAGCTGCATATAATCTTTATCGGGTGTCACTGCGTACGAGATCATTCCTTTCTTTTCTGCAAGCTTTACCGCAGTTCCGATAATATCATCTGCTTCGTAACCAGGTTTTAAGTAAAGTGGAATGTTAAGCAGTTCAACTATTTCTTTTATTCTGCCAATTTGCGGAATCATATCATCGGGCATTTCTTCGCGTGTTGCTTTGTAATCTTCGTACATATCATGGCGGAAAGTTTTTTCTTTTGAATCTGAAGCAACTGCAATGTAATCGGGTTTGTGATCTTCAAGCACTTTCAGAAGTTGGTTAACAAATCCATAGACTGCGGAAGTTGGTTCACCCTTACTGTTTAATAAAGGACGATTAATAAAAGCAAAATAGGCTCTGTAAGCCATTGCCATTGCATCTACAATTACAAATGTTTTGTTTTTCATATAGTAAAATTATAATTAAAGGTATTTGAAGTAATGAAAATAAGTATAACAAGCATAAGTTTAAATGTATTGACCGATAGTATGAATTTGATCATTTTCAAAGTGTGAATTTGAATATAAATTATTTATTTCATTAATTTACGGAGGGGTTATGTTTTTCAGGATTAATTCTTTCACTTTTCTTTTTTTCACAATTTTTGTTTTTTCCTTTTCAACCATTTGTTTACCACAAGCTTCATACTTAGATTCACTTGACAGCAGGTTTGCATTGCAGTTTCAAATAACTAGGGACTTCCAGCTAACTGATTTTCAGGGGACAATCTTTTCCGGAAAATATCATTTTAGCAGAAGAGATGCTATTCGACTAGGTCTTTCTCTAAACTTTGGAGATAGTGAACATAAATCTGATTATTCGGGTATTGATTCTGTATTTTTAAACAATTTTAACGGTGATGAGAACAGATTTTCAATTACAATTAATTCTCAATATATCCGCTACTTTTCCCTTGCGGAAAATATAGCCCTGTTTGGAGGAGTTGGTCCTGCATTTACATTTCGTAGCAGGGATGAAGAATTAAAAAAATCTGAAGATGGCACTGTAGAATTTCGAAATACAAATTCTACGGAGTATTCAATTGGCTGCGATATAATTTTAGGTGGAGAATGGTGGTTTCACAAGCAGCTTAGTCTCTCTGCCGAATATGGTTCTAATTTTTCATACTCATCTTTTGAAGGTGAAGCTAATAGTGATGAAGTGGAAGGTAAAACAGATGCTTCTTCATTCAATATCTCAGGTGATAACGTAAGGTTTGGTATTACCGTTTATTTCTGATCTATAATTTATTTGTAATTAATAAATATTAACTGATTCATACATAATACCCTTTTGATATTTACTTGAATTTTGTATCGCAGAAAATCAATTTTTTTCTGATGATATTATAACTACATTTACCAAACAAATTTATCTCATAATATAATCCAACCTTTTTTAATGTTTCAAAAAGATTTTTCTATTAAGCAATCCATTTGGGAAAACTTAATAACTAAGTATCAAAATTCCAGCAGCGGAAAAAGCATCTGGCAGTTATGTAATTCATTTATTCCTTTTTTTATTATTTGGGGACTGATGTATCTCAGTCTTGATGTGAGCTATTGGATAACATTGCTTCTCGCATTACCGGCAGCAGGTTTTGTAGTACGTATTTTTATCATACAGCACGATTGCGGCCATGGTTCTTTTTTCAAATCGAAAAGCGCAAATGATTTTTGGGGTACGGTTTGCAGTGTTTTTAGTTTAACACCATACCATCATTGGCGTAAGAAACATGCCATACATCATGCAAGTGCAGGCAAATTAGAGAAAAGAGGAATTGGGGATATCTACACGATGACTGTAGATGAATTTCTTCAGCAGTCGCGATGGGGAAGATTAAAATATCGTCTTTACCGCAATCCAATAATTTTATTTGTTGTAATACCAGTAATATTATTTGTTATCCTGCATAGATTTCCATTCCCATCTTCCAAAACATTAAAGAATCTTCACTCAAGTGTTTATTTAACTACTCTTGCTGTTCTTTTAATAACTACTGCGGCGATTTTATTTATAGGCTGGAAGGATTTTTTACTTGTTCAGTTTCCAATTACTTTTATTGCATCTTCTACGGGAACATGGTTGTTCTACGTTCAGCATCAATTTGAAGATACTTACTGGACAAACAATAATTCTTGGGATTACAATTTAGCAGCACTGCAGGGAAGCTCTTATTACAAACTACCAAAAATTCTACAATGGTTTACCGGTAATATTGGTTTCCATCATATTCATCACCTCAGTCCAAAAATTCCAAATTATCACCTAGAAAAATGTCACAAATCAATTCCCGAATTTCAACAAAGTCCAGTCTTGACATTGCGTACTAGTTTTAAGAGCATTTTCTTAAGACTATGGGATGAAAAACAAAAAAAGCTGATAAGTTTTCATCAATTAAAACGTCTTAGTTTGGAGCCTGCAAGAAAGAATTTAAACATGTAATCCTTCTCTGAGTATTAAATAGAATTGAGAATTTTTATTATTTTGTTGCAACAATTAATTTGTTTACTAACGGGAGGGGATAATGTCAGCAGAAAACACTGGGGGCAAAACCTACTTCGGTAACCTTACAACTTTTTACAGCTTGCTGTACTCTAGCGCAGCAATATTTTTTATTGGACTTTTATTAGTCTTTACAGACTCTCCTGATTTCGGAATCATCTTCATTTTAATTGCCTCAATTTTAATTCTCATCACTTTTGTACTATTTTATATAATTCTCTACCGTCTCTGGAGGTTTGTAATTGAAAAAGAGTTTGAACTAAGTATAACACCTTCGATTCCAACTGCAGGGCAGGCTGTTGGTTTTCTATTCATTCCTCTCTTTAATATTTACTGGATTTTTAAAGCACTTGGAAAACTTCCGGTTGAAATTAATCTTGTGGCATCAAAATATAATGTGCAAAAAACTGTTCAGGATAATTTAGGATATATAATTGGAATCCTTACACTCATCGGCATCATTCCTATATTAGGATATATTACAGGAGCAATTAATTTTTTAATTCTCCTCCCAATTTTTTTAACAAGATGCGTGGAGGTTTGTGAATTAATATCAGTAAGCGATGTTCCTCCTGATAAAATAACAGAAATAATTAAAGCAGAAAAAATTGGCTGGCAAACATTTAAAGAATTCGCCCTGCTTTTTAATAAAGAAATTTACGGAATCAATTATTTTATTGGTATTGCTATATTCATTTCATTAATTACTATTAGGTTTATGCAACTAGCCTTTGTTGGAGGATTTGGTGATTACCTGATGCCGGAGCTCGACTATTTTTTAATAGGTGTTGCAATAGATTTAGTAGTTTCCGCTCTTTTTGTATTTACCTGTCATTTAATTACTAAAAACTGGATGCAGCCGTTTATTTGGGGTGTAGTAATTGTTGCCGTATTTTATTTCAAATCGATAATTATGATGAATGCCCAATATCTGCCAGGTGACAATCTAATTAAAATACCATCTTTGAATATTGTTGAAATATTAGGAGATTTTATTTGGGGTTTTGCTTTTATGTTTGGATTTGTATTCGCAGTTAATGTATGGGGTGCAAAAATCTGGAGTTTGATTACAGGATTAATTTTATCGTACATTGTTTATAAAGCAATGTCAATTGCATTAGGCTACGGTCCGTTTTTAACTGATATTAATTTTGACCATGTATTTTCGGGTATGGATGTTATAAATCTCTTTGGCAGAATTTTTACGGCACTGTTGTTTTTTGGTGCCCTGTTTATTCATTTCGATAATCTGCAATCAAAAAAAGCATTGCAAAATGCTGTCGTGGAATAGTTTATGAAACCACTCTGGGAGACCACACTTAAAATTCGTGCATTCGATGTTGACGCAAATAACCGGTTAAAGGTGAGCACGATCTTCGACTATTTTCAGGATGCGGCTTCTGATCATGCTGAAGAATTAAAAGTTGGATACAGCAATCTGTATCAAAAAGGATATTTCTGGGTTTTATATTGGGCAAAATTTGAGTTCATTGGTTATCCAAAAGTAATGGATGAAATAAAAATTCAAACTTGGGGCAAAAAGCAGTACAAACTCTATTCGATGAGAGATTTTTTAATGATGGATAAAAATAATAATCTATTATGTAAAGCAACAACAGCTTGGCTTTTTCTAGATTCTTCATCATTGCGTCCTAAAATAATGCCTGAAATCTTTCCTGAAGTAAAATTCTACGAAGAGAAAAGCGCAATTGATGAGCTTCCGCAAAAATTTCAAAATTTCACGCAAACAGAATTAATATTTTCCAAAAAAATTAAATACTCTGATATCGATTTGAACAAGCATGTAAATAACGCAAAATATGTGGAGTTCATGAACGATTCTTACGACGGTAAATTTCACAGTTCTCATCAACTAAAAGCATTAACCGCTTCGTTTCTTTCAGAAGCTAAGTTTGGAGATACACTTCAAATCTTTAAGGGAATTAAGGACAAAACTGATTCTATTGTGGCAAAAAATTCAAACACTGAAAAAACTGTTTTTCAAGCTATGGTTGAATGGATAAAAGCATAATTAAGATTCCATGAGCAAAGTAGAACTAGTTAAAATATCAAATGAAGAAGATGTACGGAAATACGGTTTAGGCTGTCTTACTAATCAGAAACATCCGGGCTTCGAATCAAAATTGAATTGGTTGAGGAAAGAATTTAATAATGGCCTGAGAATTTTACTGCTGAGAGTTAATGACAAATCTGCAGGAATGATTGAATATATCTCTTCCGATTATTTCTGGCGTCCTGTTTCAGCCGAAAATTATTTGATGATACACTGTCTATGGATTATAAATACAAAAAATCATAAAAAAGGTTACGGAACAATGCTGATAAATGAATGCATTAATCAAGCAAAGCAAAAAAAACTGAATGGAGTTGGAGTAGTAGCCAGCGATGGACCCTGGATGGCAGGCAAAAATATTTTCTTGAAATATGGTTTCAAGCAGATTGAAGTGAAAGGCAGATTCGTACTTTTAGTTTTTCAGCTTAAAAAAGGCAAGGTGCCGGTGTTTATTAATTGGGAAGAAAATCAAATTTCATCTAAGGAATATAAAGTAATATATGCAAATCAATGCCCGATGTTTGCAAAATGCATTCCTGATTTAAAATCTGTTGCAAAAAGTAAAAATATAAATTTGAAGGAATCACAGTTAAATAATTCTAAAGATGCAAGAAATGCTCCATCGGGTTATGGAGTAATGAGCATAGTAAAAAATAAAACTGTTATTGCTGATCATTACATCAGTGGGAAAAGATTTGAGAATATTCTAAAGATTGAAAGTGACTGAACTAAAATAATTATTCTGTTTCAAACTTGACTTTTTTATTATCTTTGAACTCCAATAAACTAATTTCAAAATAAGGGAGGCAACTTATGGACGATTTTGGAAGTATACTTTTAATCCTCATTGCAATTGCAATTGGACTATTTTTGATAGTTTCTTTCTGGAAAGTTTTTGTGAAAGCAGGTCAACCTGGTTGGGGTATATTCATCCCTATTTATAATGTTTATCTTCTTTTAAAAATAGCAGGAAGACCAGGCTGGTGGTTGATTCTTTACCTAATTCCATTTGTTAACCTTGTGATAGGAATTATTGTCGACATAGACATCGCAAAGAACTTTGGAAAAGATACTGCTTTTGGCCTGGGATTGTTTTTTCTGGGATTTATTTTTATCCCAATCTTAGCTTTTGGCAGTGCAGAATATAAATCAAAAAGTGCGGAAAGCTAATTTAGTCTATATCTTACTTAAAAAGTCTGACCTTTGCTTATTTCTATCGTTTATTGAAATATAGGCCAAATTTCTAATGTGATATCAAGTTATTCTGAATTTTTACGGGAATCATGGGATTCCCGTAAAAAAAATAAATTCTCGTCGTGCTAATCAAAATACCCTACAAGAATAAACAATCATAGGATATTAGAATAATCTAATAAATGTATATTATTATCCTTACAAAAAGGAAAATTATTATGTTGAAAAAATTATTACCAAAAGAGGAAAAATATTTTGACGACTTCAAAGAACTGATTTCGCTTATAGAGCAGATGGCCGACTATACTGAAAAGATATTCAGCGGTGATTCTTTGGATCATAATCATTATTTAATTATGAAACCTCTTGAGTTGAGATGTGATGAAGTTACTTCGCGCATAACAAAGAGATTAAATAAAACTTATATAACTCCGTTTGATCGTGAGGATATTTTTTCGCTGGCAAAACGACTTGATGACGTAAGTGATATGCTTTTGGGAGCTACTGCAAGGATCAATACTTTTAATATAAGCAAGAAAGTTAATTTTGCCGATAAATTGGCATCAATAATACACCAGCAGATTAGTGAACTGGGAGTTGCAATTCAGGATCTTAAAATAAAAAGCATTAACGAATGTAAAGCTGTTAAAGATCTCGAAAGCGAGGCTGATAAAGTCTACCAGCAAGGAATTCATGAACTGTTCAATAACCAGGGAAATGCTATTCAATTAATAAAAGAAAAAGAAATATTGGATATTCTTGAAAGAACTTCTGACCGTTGCCAATCAGTAGCAAATATCATTCTCGCCATCTTTTTAAAGAACAACTAATCTTCATGGAATTTGTTATTCTCATTATCGTTTTGGCATTAGTATTTGATTTTTACAATGGAATGAATGATGCAGCAAATGCTATTGCTACAGTAGTATCGACCAGGGTTTTAACTCCATTCCAGGCAGTTGGATGGGCTGCTTTTTTTAATTTCATGGCAGCTTTTGCTTTTGGTGTAAGCGTTGCAACTACAATAGGCAAGGGTATAGTTGATGTAAACATTGTTGATAACTTTGTTATATTCTCCGGTGTTGTCGGAGCTATTATTCTTACTGCTACTGCGACTCATTTCGGGCTTCCTATCAGTGTATCTCATGCAATTATCGGAGGTTATGGAGGTGCTGCTTTATTAAAAGGTGGAATTAGCGCAATAATTATCTCAGGTTACATCAAAGTCCTGCTTTTTATCTTTCTGGCGCCTATAATAGGTTTATTTATTGCGTATATATTTTCTGTTATAACTCTATGGATAGTCAGGGATAAAGCTCCGCAAAGAGTTGATAAATACTTCCGCAAGCTTCAGCTTGTATCAGCAGCGATTTATAGCCTAAGCCATGGTTCAAACGATGCACAAAAAACCATTGGTATTATTACCATTGTTCTGTTCACGAATAATTTACTGGGAAATACGTTTTATGTGCCTTACTGGGTTATCTTTTTAAGTCATGGCGTGATAGCGATAGGCACTTTGGTGGGTGGTTGGAAAGTAATCAGAACACTCGGAATGAGGTTAACAAAACTTAATCCGTTTGGTGGCTTTAGTGCTGAAACCTCGGCAGGAATAACAATTATTTTTGCAACTCTTCTCGGTATACCTGTGAGTACAACACATACAATAACCGGTTCAATAATTGGTGTTGGAGCTGTAAGGGGAGTGTCAGCCGTCAGATGGGGAGTTGCAAAAAATATATTATGGGCCTGGGTACTTACAATTCCGTTATCTGCGCTCAGCTCTATGCTGATTTATGCATTAGCGACTTACATTAAATCGGCAATTTAATTGCGACCTGATTATTATTTAATTAATATCAATTCTTAATTGAATGTTTTACTAATTTTGTTTGATGGAATACGGTTGGTTTTCTGTTATACCGCCCTTATTTGCTATTTTGCTTGCAATTAAAACCAGGCAGGTCTTTCTTTCTCTGTTCCTTGGAATCGTCGCCGGTTGGATTATTATTTCTAACGGAAATGTTATAAAAGGAATTGAACTCTCTATTCAATCCATAGTTGATGTCTTTAAAGATGCAGGTAATACCCGTGTAATTATTTTTTGTGCTTTAGTAGGATCGCTTATTACCCTGACACAAGCTAACGGAGGTGTGCAGGGATTTGTTGATATCATTCAAAAAAAGAATATTGTTACAAGCAGAAAGCGGGCAAGTGTCTTTGCATTTATTGTAGGGGTTGTGGTCTTTATTGAATCATCAATATCGTGTTTGGTTACAGGAACCATATTCCATCCGATATTTGAAAAATTTAAAATATCGCGTGAGAAACTTGCTTATATATGTGACACGACTTCATCTCCGATTTGCATTCTTATTCCTTTAAATGCCTGGGGTGCATATGTTGTCTCAATTTTAGAAAAAGAAAACCTAAGTAATCCGGTTTCAATTTTTATAAATACAATCCCATTAAATTTTTATGCAATCCTGTCGGTTCTTTTTGCCGGATTCCTGGCATTCAGTTTTAAAGATTTCGGTGCTATGAAAAAGGCGGAGCAAAGGTCACTCAAATTGGGTAAGACCATTGCGGATGGTTCTACACCAATGATTTCTGAGGAAGTCGCATCCTTAAAGCCAAAAAAAGGAATTCGTCACAAATCAATTAATATGATTATTCCTGTAATAACTATGATCATTATGATGCCAGTTAGTTTATTAATAACAGGTAAAGGTGATTTAACTGCCGGGTCCGGAACAACTTCAGTTTTATGGTCTGTTGTGTCAGCAATAATGGTTGCGGGAATTTTTTCTATTATTCAGAGAATCTTTAGCCTTAAAGAAGTGATGGACTATACTTTAAAAGGAATTGCAGCCTTAGTACCACTAGCAATTTTAATGACCTTGGCTTTTTCAATTGGAGATACTTGCAGAACCCTGGGAACAGGGGAATATGTCGCTTCAATCTCCAGAGAATTTCTCAGTCCCACTTTAATTGCTCCAATAATATTCATTACCTCTGGATTTATTGCATTCTCCACAGGAACAAGCTGGGGCACTTTTGCTATTATGATTCCTATTGCTGTACCTACTGCACTGTTCGCTGAAGCTTCACTGCCACTTTCTATAGCAGCAGTTTTAAGCGGTTCAGTCTTTGGAGATCATTGCTCACCTATATCGGATACAACAATCGTTTCTTCCATGGCCTCGGCATGTGATCATATAGATCATGTCAGAACGCAGATTCCCTATGCACTGGGAATCGCAATGATAGCTGCAGTCCTGTTTTGGATTACCGGTACAATTTAAAGCTTTAAAATTATTCAGAATTGCAAACTTAGGTTAATTATATTCTATTGTTTTTGAGAAGAAAATAAGATAATTATACTGCCGTGAAAAAGGTATTATTTGTAAATAGTGCTATCATAGGAACAGGTAAGTTAATCCTGATATTATTTGTGATACTTAACAGTACCTTATTGAATTCTTTAACATTCTCGTCATTGGGTTCAACTCAAAATGAATTGCAGGAACTTTATCATCAGGCACTTAATCCGGTCACAGAATATGCAGGCATAAAAATAAATATAAAACCTTTAGCAGAAAGCTTTACAGACAAATTTTATTCTTATGAATTTTGTATTAAGTCATTAGCTCAATTACCGAAAAGTTTCATAATCATATCTGAAACTGATTCTGAAATAAATATCCGCCAATTAACTTTTCTTTACACACAAACATCGACCAGCACTTAATCCTTTCCGGTTCTTTCTATCAAATAATCATTTTTTTTGAATTTGAAAGGTAAATTTCCATGAACACTCCGGAAAAAAGTGACAAAACGACACTCATCTTATTTTATTTTTTCATTGCACAGGTTGTGTTTGGCATGCTGGCCGTTGTTGGATATATGTTATACTCTATTTTTAGCTAAAAGATTAATTAATTAACGGAATGAACAAAGCTGCCAAAAGAGAGCACTGGGGTAGCAGGTTAGGCTTAATACTAGCTGTTGCAGGTAATGCTGTTGGATTGGGAAATTTTTTGAGATTCCCTGTTCAAGCGGCTCAAAATGGAGGGGGATCTTTCATGATCCCTTATTTTATATTTTTTCTGTTACTTGGTATTCCCTTGATGTGGATCGAGTGGGGTATCGGAAGGTACGGCGGAAGATATAACCATGGAAGTACCCCAGGTATGTTCGACGTGCTCTGGAAAAATCCCGTTGCTAAATATGTAGGTGCACTCGGATTAGTAATATCGATGATCATAATGATTTATTACACGTATATCGAATCCTGGACTTTGGCTTTCAGTTTTTTCTCGATCAACCAAACTTACTTCGGGCAGACCAGTCATGAATCTATGCGCGAATTCCTTTACAGTTTTCAGGGGAAACAAACTGGAGAATATTTTTCATCGGTTTTACCAGCTTATATTTTTGTACTGATAACATTTACCCTGAACTTCTGGATTTTGTTTAGAGGGCTATCAAGAGGAATTGAACGCCTTGCAAAAATTGCAATTCCTACCTTATTTATATTTGGAATTATCCTGGCAATCAGGGTAATTACGCTGGGTACGCCTGATCCTTCAAATCCAGATAATAATGTGGCAAGCGGTTTTAGTTTTATCTGGAATCTAAATCTTGACAGAATTAACGAACCAAGGGTGTGGTTAGCAGCAGCCGGGCAAATCTTTTTCACTTTATCAGTTGGGATGGGCTCAATCCATGCATATGCGAGTTATCTGAGACCTAAAGATGATATTGTTCTTTCCGGATTGACGACTTCCACTCTTAATGAGGTTGCAGAGGTTGGCATTGGAGGATCAATTGCTATTCCGGCTGCAGCCGCTTTCTTCGGTATTACGTTAACGACTCAGATTGCGTCCGCTGGCGCATTCGATCTTGGATTCGTTTCAATGCCTTTAATTTTTGAGAAGATACCATTAGGTTTTGTTTTCGGTACTCTATGGTTCCTTCTCCTCTTTTTAGCGGGTATTACTTCCTCAGTAGCAATGGGTCAGCCTTTTATAGCCTTTCTGGAAGATGAATTTGGATTTTCCAGAAAAAAAGCAACTACCATTTTGGCATTAATAGTACTGGTCTCAGTGCAGTTTGTTATATTTTTCACCGGTAAGGGATTTCTTGATGAAATGGATTATTGGGCCGGGACATTTGGACTGGTCGTATTCGCTTTGCTGGAAACTATATTGTTTGTGTGGATTTTTGGTCCTAAAAAAGCATGGGCTGAAATGAATGAGGGTGGAGACATTAATATCCCTAAGCCATACTTTTATATAATGAAATATATTACACCATTAATACTTCTGTCGATTATGCTGTGGTGGTTTATTAAAGATGCACTACCGACCTTACTTCTAACAAATGTGGAAGCCGGGAAAATACCATATATATGGGGAGCGCGGGTATTGATGTTTATAATTTTTATTGGGATTTTGATTATGATCAGAAAAGCATGGAATAATAGACGCGTTAGAATATGAATAATTTATCAGCCTTCTGCAAAACATTTTAATTTAAACTTTAAAAAATATTTGCAGATAAAAAAACAAACATGAAAAGATTTGATCTCACAACTTCATTTAAGGAAGTTGTGCGTGCTATGGGGATTGTTTTTGGTGATATCGGAACCAGCCCTATTTATACGCTTCCAATAATTTTTTTTCTTATTTCGCCGACTTATCAAAATATCTTGGGAATACTCTCATTAATTTTTTGGACACTGATAATAATTGTTACTGCCCAGTACGCCTGGCTCGGAATGTCTTTGAGTATAAAAGGGGAGGGAGGCATAATTGTACTTAATGAAACTTTGATAAGCACACTTAAAAATGGAAGAAAGATAGGAATAGCCTATATATTAGGTTATGTAGGTGTTGCTTTATTACTTGGAGACGGGATTATCACCCCTGCAATAAGCATTCTTTCCGCGGTCGAAGGATTGGAACTAATCCCTTATTTAGATGAAATAACAACCCCGACCGTGGTGATAATAACCTGTTTTATTGCTATTGCCTTATTTTCAGTGCAATCCCGCGGTGTGGATAAAATAGCGAAATCGTTCGGACCAATTATGATTCTTTGGTTTGTTAGTTTATTTATTTTCGGAGCGTATTATTTGCTCATCGATAATTCAGTCTTGAAAGCAATTAATCCGTTATATGGATTGAATTTTCTGTTGGAGAATGGTTTTGTTTCATTAATAATATTAAGCGATGTGATATTATGTGCAACGGGAGGTGAAGCGCTCTATGCCGATATGGGTCATTTAGGCGGGAAACCGATAAGAGTAGCATGGATTTTTGTATTTACAGCCTTATTAGTAAATTATTTTGGTCAGGGAGCTTACCTTCTTAATGGCGGTCTGAAATCTCATATACTTTTCTCGTCTGTAAACCAGATCTCTTCTTTCCTTTATTTGCCTTTTCTGCTTCTTGCGCTTCTTGCAACAATAATCGCTTCTCAGGCAATGATAAGCGCAGTAATGTCATTAATATTTCAGGGAATTAACCTGAGAATTTTCCCTCTTATGAAAATTAAGTACACGTCAAACGAGCTTAGGTCACAGATTTATATCAGTACAATTAATTGGATTTTACTGTTAGCTGTTTTGATGATGGTGTTAATATTCCAAATGTCAGAAAATTTAGCTGCTGCTTATGGTTTAGCAGTGACTTCAACTATGACTATAAGCGCAATTTTCCTGGTCTGGATTTTTTGGAATAAAAAAGCCAAGCTTAAACTAATTGTTTCTGTTTTTGTTCTGACTTTTGATCTTGTATATTTATCAGCTTTGGTGACTAAAATTCCCTTTGGAGGATACTGGTCACTGATTATTGCTTTTATTGTAACAATTCTTATTCAGGTATGGATTAAAGGTTCCAATGCGCTTCGAAAGCGTTATCGTTCTCTTGATTTAAAAACATTTATTACGAATTTCGATGAAATTTATTCTTCTCAACCAGTTCTGAAGGGAGAGGCTGTCTTTTTTATCAGGATTATAGATAAGGTCCCACCGTATATAGTGCATTGTACTCTAAGAAGTGGTATTATTTATGAAAAAAATATTTTTCTTTCAATACATATATTGAACCAACCATATAAATTGATCTTTTCCGAACCTAAAGAAATCACAAAAGGATTGTTTGGCTTGTCAGTATCTATAGGATACATGCGCATTCTAAACCTTCCAAAGTTATTTAAAGAACTTGGGATTAAAGAAAAAGTTATTTTCTACGGAGTGGATGAAATTAAAACAAAAAAAATCATTTACAGGATTTATGCTTTTATAAAAAAAATCACCCCAACATTCGCAAGCTTCTATAATTTTCCATACAATAAATTACATGGAGTCGTAACAAGGCATGAAATTTAAATTTTCCACCATTAGTCGTTTCATAGTTATTAAGATTGGAATCGAATATGGAACAAACAGCAATTAGTATCCCTTTGATATTGATGCTACCGTTTATCTTAATGCTTCTCTCGATAGCATTATTTCCGCTTTTTTGGAATCACTTCTGGGAAAAAAACAGGAATAAATTAATTATCGCTATTATCCTTAGTCTACCTGTTGTTGTATTTCTTTTATTGAATCAATTAAGTGACAAACTTATTCAGACTATTATTTTTGATTACATACCATTCATTATTCTTCTTGGTTCATTATTCACGATTACAGGAGGCATATTCCTTTCAGGAGATATCAAGGCAAGACCTATTATTAATACAATGTTTCTGGGAGCCGGAGCTGTACTTGCCTCATTTATTGGTACAACTGGTGCCGCTATGCTGCTAATCCGCCCTGTAATTCAAACCAATAAAGAACGAAAACTTAAGGTGCACACTATATTATTTTTCATTGGAATTGTGGCAAATTGCGGCGGACTATTAACTCCCCTTGGAGATCCGCCATTGTTCATGATGTACTTAAGAGGTGCCCCGTTTCAATGGTTCTTCAAATTATTTCCTGAATGGATATTTATAAATGTTCTGTTATTAACTATTTATTTTATTGTTGATACATACTATTATAAAAAGGAAGATATCTCTGTTCTTAAGAGGGATGAAGCAAATATAAAACCCCTTAAACTGGAGGGTAAGAGAAATTTTATCTTTTTGATTATGGTAATATTAGCCGTTGCTTTTTTAAATAAGCAGTATTTGTCTATAATCCAGTATAATGAATATTTTAAGTTCATTAGGGAATTGGTGATACTTTTAGCATCATATTTATCTGTACTCTTCACTCCAAAACTTTTGAGGGTTTCAAATAATTTTACCTGGAATCCTATACAGGAGGTTGCGTATTTGTTTCTCGGCATATTTATCACCATGGTTCCGTGTTTGATTTACCTTGAAGTAAATGCCAAATCACTCGGTGTTACATCACCAACACAATTCTATTACTTCACCGGATTGCTCAGCAGTTTCCTGGACAATACACCTACCGCGGTTACATTTCATTCTCTTGCATTAGGTCTGGGAACAAACTCTCCGAATACTGTAGCTGGCATTCAGGAGGGATTATTAAAGGCAATCTGCTTAGGTGCAGTTTTTTTCGGCAGTATGACATATATAGGCAACGGACCAAACTTTATGGTTAAGGCGGTAGCTGAAGAGAACAATATTAGCATGCCTGATTTCTTCAGTTACATAATAAAATTTTCACTGATTGTGCTTTTACCGGCTTTCATTATTATACAAATTGCTATTTTATAACTCAAATTTTGGAAATATGATTAATAAAATCGTGAATCCCTGGCATATTGTCTCCCCGGGCGATGAATCACCCGAATTTGTGAATGCCATAATAGAAATACCAAAGGGTTCGAAAGCAAAATACGAACTTGATAAAGATACCGGATTATTAAGACTTGACAGGGTACTTTTTTCATCTGTTCACTATCCGGCAAATTATGGTTTTATCCCACAAACATATTGCAATGATAAAGATCCTTTGGATATTCTTGTAATCTGTTCAATAGATGTCGATCCATTATGTATTATCGAAGCGAAAGTCTTAGGAGTCATGCACATTATCGATGAAGAGATGACGGATGACAAAATAATATCCGTAGCGAAAAAAGATGTCGCTGTAAATTATATAAATGAACTTTCTGAATTACCACCGCATACAATAGTTGAGCTCCAAAGATTTTTCGAAGATTACAAAAAACTTGAAAATAAAAATGTGATTGTCAAGAATTTTCTTGGTAGGACGGAAGCTTATAAAATAATTGAAGAAAGTATTGAAAAGTATAAAAAATTTAATAATTAATTGAAATCCAGATAAATCGTTAATAAGTATAATGATTCAAAAAATAATATATAAAATTTCTATATTACTCTGTTTCGTTTTAATTGCAACTTCTTCGCCTCAGTCTGGGGATACATTATTTGTTGCTTTTTGGAACCTTCAAAACCTATTCGATACAATTGATGATCCTTTAAAGGAAGATGAGGAATTTCTTCCTGATGGTGGAATGGAATGGACAGAAGAACGACTTGATAAAAAAATATATAATCTCGCGCGGGTAATCAGAATGATGAATGACAAAAAAGGTCCTGATTTACTCGGTTTTTGTGAAGTTGAAAATGAAAATGTTTTAAGGATGATGACAGATAAATATTTAAATGATCTTGACTATAAAATAGCTTATATCGAATCGCCCGATAATCGTGGGATCGACAACGGATTAATTTATAGAAACACATCGTTTAGACTATTAAACGTCCAGGCAGATACTGTTCATTTGTCGGATAATTATCCAACAAGATTAATTTTTGGTGCCAACCTTTTAGATAAAAATAATGAACAGTTAACAGTCTTTGTAAATCATTGGCCATCGAGAAGAGGAGGTACTGAACTATCGGAACAAAACAGAATTCAAGCAGCAAATAAACAACGAGAGGCGGTTGACAGAATTTTTAATACATATTCGGCGGCTAAAATTTTTATTTTAGGGGATTTTAATGATGAGCCTGTAAATATTTCTCTTCTGCAAAATCTCAGAGCACATCCAATTAAATGCGACTCGATTAATGCTGAATTTGAAGTTGAATCGGAAGGTGAATTATTTAACCTTTCTTATCAATCTTATGAAGATGGATTGGGAACTTATAAATACAAAGAAACTTGGAATATGCTCGATCAAATAATCGTATCAGGTTCTTTAATTACTGATGATAATTTTTATTATATCTGCGATTCTTTTGAGGTTCACAAGCCTGCTTTTATAGTCACACAAAGCGGAGACTACAAAGGAACGCCTTTCCCGACTTTTGGAGGCAGAAGACACCTCGGAGGTTACAGCGATCATTTCCCGGTAACGGCGAAATTTGTTATGAAAGGAAAAGAATAATGAAAAAAGAAATCTTAATCTTCGGATCGAACGGTGCGCTTGGAAAAGGAGTGACGGACTCTTTTCTCAAAAAAGATTACAATAAATATTATTTATTCGATTTTCATCCACGAATCAAAAATGGAAATAACATTGTTCAATTTGAAGTAAACGATCTATCGGTTGAAGAAAATGTTAAAAAGGCTTTTGAGAATATACAGCCGTCAAAAGAAACTGCTTATTTTCTATTCAGTACTGTAGGAGGTTTTGCGGGTGGAAAATCTGTCTGGGAAACAGACGACCAAGAATGGGATAAGATGATGGCGATGAATCTGAAAACAAGCTTTTTAATTTCAAAATATTTTTCCATTCTCGTTAAAAATTCACATTCCGGTTCAATTTGTTTTACAGCAGCTTTTACGGGTTTGAATGCTGAGCCAAAAAAGGCAGCTTATGGAGCATCAAAGGGTGCGCTCCTTCATTTGGTGGAAACGCTCGCTGAGGAGGGGAAAGAAATTAGACTTTCTGCAAATGCGGTAGCACCATATATAATCGATACTCCTGCAAACAGAGATTGGATGCAGAATTCAGATTTTGAAAGCTGGATAAAACCCGAGGAGATTGGTGAATTTATTCACTCAATTTTTACAAACTATCACTTTATTACAGGAAATATTTTTAAATTAACACACCGTTTTTCATTTAAATAAAGGTGTAACTGAAGAATAAAGAATTGGTTGACTTTGAAACGTGAAATGTTTATTGTAGTCCTATTCTTATAAAAAATTATTGGAATTATCCTTTCCTTAGCATCAAATATTCAATTATTTAGGAGGTAGCCTTCTATGGATTTATCAGGAGTAATCTCGTCATTTTATAATATTATAGCACAAGCAACAAATGAAGGTGGCGGAGCATTAAACTGGCTAACCGAAAAATTCGAAGCTGGTGGCGGTTTTATGTGGCCCATCTTATTCTGTCTGGTTCTGGGTTTAGCCTTTAGTTTTGAAAGACTTTGGACGCTAACACGGTCCAAAACCAATACTAAAAAATTCATAGTCCAAGTTAAACGTGCACTTGATGACGGCGGCATTGAACAAGCTAAAGATCTTTGTTCAAACACCCGGGGACCAGTTGCATCAGTTTTTCACGCAGGATTATTAAGAGCTGATGAAGGTCTTGAAGCAGCTGAAAAAGCCATTATCGCATATGGTGGTATTGAAATGAGTTTTCTTGAAAGAGGAATGATTTGGATTTCTACGTTTATTACAATTGCACCTATGCTTGGTTTTACCGGAACTGTGCAAGGAATGATTGAAGCTTTTGATGCTATTAAAGAAGCAGCACAGATTTCTCCGGCAATTGTTGCCGACGGTATAGCTGTTGCGCTTTTAACAACGCTATTCGGTCTAGTGGTTGCGATTATTTTACAGGTATTCTATAATTTTCTTGTCTCGAGAATTGACAGACTCGTCGGTGATATGGAAGAGGCTTCTATTGAATTAATTGATGCGTTGTACGAAATAAAAACGAAGAAATAATTAAGCAATAAAATATTAACATTAACTTTTATTAAAAATGCTTAAAAAAAGAAAATTGTCGGAAGCTAGTATACCCACATCTTCAATGGCTGATATAGCATTTCTTCTGCTTATATTCTTTCTTGTTGCTACAGTAATTGATGTTGATACCGGTATTGGAATGACACTCCCGGAACTGTCTGACCTTGAGCCACCTCCTGTATCTAAAGATCGTATGGCTGCACTGCTGATTAATGAGACCGGAGATGTACTGCTTAACGGAGAAGCTATTTCTCTTTTCCAGATAAAAAACACTCTTAAACCACGTATACAATCAAAGATTGATTTACCGTCAAATAAAAAGCTTATTGTGTCCCTTAAGACGGATAGAAAAACTGTTTATAACGCATATATCCAAGCTCTCGATCAGGTTAAAATGGCCTTCTTCGAAGTAAGGGATGAATATTCTAACTCGAGATTCGGAAATAAATATAATGATCTTAGTGAGGATGAACAGAAAGAAGTTAAAGAAGCAGTACCAATTATTATTTCAATAGCTGAACCAGAACAAGTAACAAAATAGGAATTGTCCCATAAGGACTCCAATGGAGAAATAATGAAATTTGAAAAGAAAAGAGCTAGTACAAAACAAGATATACCAACCGCTTCACTGCCTGATATTATTTTTATGCTTTTACTTTTCTTTATGGTTACAACAACCCTCAGAGAAGTTGAAGTATTGGTGGATTTTACATTACCCGAAGCAGAAGCGTTAGAAAAAATTGAAAATAAACGACTGATCTCCTACGTTTGGGTTGGGAAAGGAAATAAAATCCAGATTAACGATAGCATAGTTATGCTTGATGATATTCAGCCAATTATGTATGGTAAAAGACAGGCTCTACCAAACGTAATTGTCTCATTGCGTGTGGATAAAGCAATTAACATGGGATTAGTTACAGATATTCAGCAGGAGCTGAGAAAAGCATATTGTTTAAGAGTAAACTACTCGTCGAATATAAAAATATAAAAAATATATAATAGTATTTTCTAACTAGCAGGTTGGTTATTTTTAACCACCTGCTTTTTTTTATTAATGAGGTATAAATGAATTTAAGTGAAAAAATAAACGCCGACTTAAAAGACGCAATGAAATCGGGGGATAAAGTCAGGCTACAAACTCTGAGATCCATACGTGCTTTAATATTAGAATTTGAGAAAAGCGGTTCTGGGAAAAAATTTAATGAAGAGGAAGAAATTAAGCTTTTGAGCACTGCTTCTAAGAAAAGAAAGGAATCAATAGAAGAATTTAAAAAAGCCGGGAGAGATGATTTGGCAAATAAAGAAGAAGCTGAGCTGAATGTCATTATGTCCTATCTTCCAAAACAATTAACAGAGGATGAAATTGTTGCAGAGGTAAAAAAGTTGTCTGAATCACTGGATGCAAGAACCAAAGAAGATTTTTCCAAGCTAATGCCTGCAGCGATTAAAGTATTAAAAGGAAAAGCAGATGGAAAGTCAATCAAATATGCTGTTGAAAAAATACTTGGTGTAAATTGAACCTTGTTGATGCGCTTATATTGATTGGTGTGCTGGTCGGATTCATACTTGGTTTTAAAGATGGATTTGTGCGTAAGCTCATAGGAATTACCGGATTTGTTGTTGCAATCTTTTGTGCTGTCTATCTTTCCGGTAATCTAGGAATTATGATTGAAAATGCCTTTCAAATTGAGTTTTATTTGTCTGAAATTATCGGCGGGATTTTAATCTTTTTTGGAATAATTATAATTTTTACTATTATCAAGCGTGTGGTTCATCCGTTCGATAAAGTAAATAATCTGATAAATCAACTTGTTGGCGGGATGGTGGGAGTAATCCAAATACTTTATTTTTTAAGCGCATTATTTCTTATTATGAATATATTTAATTTTCCGGGTGAGGAGAGCAGGAAAGCATCAGTTTTTTACGATAATACATTTAAGATAATTCCAATAACCATTGATTATTTAAGCACTTACACACCACAACCAAAGCAAATTATAAAAGATTATATCGAACGAAAAGACTCCCTAAGATGATTAGTCACCCTGCAACGGAAAAACTAGAGTTCAATAAGATAGTAAATCACATTTCTTACTATGCTGTAACAGAGAATGGACAAAAAAACATTTTAAATATTCATCCGCTTAAGAACAAAAAGGCTGTTTTAGAAGAAGGAAAACGAGTTAGTGAAGCAAAGGAAATTCTTATAAAAAATGAAAATCCTCCCTTAGAATACATACCAGATTTAACTAAAAGCCTGGAGCAAAGCAGGATAGAGGGTGCTGTTATATCTGCTCAGAAAATATTAGAAATATTAAAACTCGCTAAAATATCCCGAACAGTAAAGCAATTTCTGAAACAAAACCTGGAAACTGCTCCCTCATTAAAAAAAATAATTGATGATTTATTTTCGGAAAAAATATTTGAACATCACATTGAAAAAATTATCGACGAAAAAGGTGAGATAAAAGATAAAGCAAGTAATAAATTATTTGATATTAGAAAAGAAGTAAGAGAAAAACAGGCTTCACTAACCAGATCTATTAACAGAATAATGAAAGTGCTGGAAAATAAGGAAATGGTTAGAGAAGACTATCTTACCTTAAGAGATGGAAGGATGGTCATACCGATTAAATCTGAGCACAAAAGGCACTTAAAAGGTTTTATCCATTCAGAATCATCCAGCGGTCAAACCGTTTATATTGAACCCGAAGAAACCCTTGAACTTAATAATGAAATTGTATCTCTCGGCTTCGCAGAAAAAAGAGAAATTGAAAGGTTGCTTAAAGAATTAACACAATTGATTGGGCAACATAGTACCAATTTATTTGGTTCTTTACAATCATTAACATATCTCGATTCACTTTTTGCCCGCGCAAAATATTCTATTGAGATTATCGGTTCTTTTCCTTCAATGGATAATAACAAACCACTTTTTATAAGTGATGCCCGGCATCCAGTATTGCTAAAGAAATTAGGAAGAGGAAATACAGTCCCTCTAACCTTTGAATTAAAAGATGAAAAAGTCGTATTAATTACGGGGCCAAATGCAGGGGGAAAAACTGTAGTATTGAAAACCATAGGACTTCTCCTGCTGCTTTTACAATCTGGAATACATATTCCAGCCAGTCCGGATTCAAATTTTCATTTTATGGATGATATACTCGTTGATATTGGAGATGAGCAGTCAATTGAAGATGACCTGTCAACATTCAGTTCTCATCTAACAAATATTAAAAATATTCTTTCACGATCAGGAAAAAACGTTCTCGTTTTGCTGGATGAAATTGGGACCGGTACCGATCCTTCAGAGGGGGCAGCATTAGCCGCAGCTATTCTTTTGGAGCTAAAGGAAAAAGATGCACTGGTTTTTGCTTCTACTCATCATGGAAATCTAAAGTTGATCGCTAACGACGAAAAGGATTTTATAAATGCTGCAATGGAGTTTGACCATAAAAAATTAGTCCCTACATATCAATTTAAATTAGGTGTTCCCGGTTCAAGTTATGCTTTTGAAATTGCACGCAGAATTGGAATTGATGAGGATTTGCTGAAAAATGCACTCAGCGTTATGGATACTGATAAGCATAAAATTGAGCAATTTCTTGTTGATCTTGAATCTAAATCAAATGCACTTCAATTAAAACTTAATGATCTGGAAATAGAAAACAGCCGGCTCGCCGGATTATCGAACCTTTATAGGAACAATATTGAAAAACTTGAAAAAGAGAAAAAAGAGATTTTAAAGAAAACTAAATTAGATGCTGAGGACTTCTTAAGTGGAATAAACAGAAAGATTGAAAATGTTATTAAGGAAATAAAAGAATCGAATGCTAAGCGCGAAGTTATCAAAGAAGCAAAAAAAATAGTCGAAACCGTAAAGGAAGAATCTATAAAAATTTATACTCCTGCTGTTGATAGAAAGTCAAAAATAACTGATTTTAACATTGGTAGTTTTGTAAATATTAAAAATACTGCCACTACAGGCAGAATTGTCCAATTAGATCGTGATAAAAAATCAGCAACCGTTGAAAGCGGAACGATAAGAATGGTAGTTAAACTTGATGAGCTTGATTTGGCAGTATCTCAAAAGCAGGAAGAAAAAATTGAGCACTATCATAATTATAATTTTTCGGCACCTGATTACAGAATTGATATAAGAGGTAAAAAACCGGAAGAGGCAGATTTTTCAGTCATAAAGTTTATTGATGAATGTTATATGAGCGGACAGAACAGGATAGAAATATTGCACGGAAAGGGAACAGGGGTATTAAAAAAAATGGTTAAAGAAATCTTGGATCAGCACGAAAGAGTGAAAAATTTTTACTTTGCTCCTATTGAATCTGGAGGAGACGGTATTACAATTGTTGAATTAAAGTAATATGTCTATTGTTTAATAAAGTACTAATAGCAAACAGGGGAGAGATAGCATTAAGAATTATTCGTGCATGCCGTGAACTTGGAATCACAACAGCAGCAATCTATTCTGATGCAGATAAAACTGCAATGCATACAAAACTTGCAGACGAATCGTATCATATTGGTGCTGCGCCCTCATCAGAATCATATTTAAACCAAACAAAAATAATTGAACTTGCGCTGCGAATTAAAGCGGATGCAATTCATCCGGGATACGGATTTTTTGCGGAGAATGCTGAATTCATAAGCAAAGTTGAAAAAGCAGGAATCGTTTTTATTGGTCCATCCTCGGAATCAGTTAAATTGATGGGAAGTAAAACTGCAGCACGGCAGCGGATGCAAAAACATAATGTTCCTATTGTCCCGGGAACAACACAACCTATCAAATCCTCAGAAGAGGCAATGAAAATTTCCGAGGAAATTGACTATCCGGTTTTACTTAAAGCAGCAGCCGGTGGCGGTGGAAAAGGAATGCGCAAAATTAATTCACCGGCTGAATTTGAATCAGCATTTGAAGCAACCAAAAGAGAATCATTAAAAGCTTTTGCCAGTGATGAAATCTATCTTGAAAAGTTTATTGAAAAGCCAAAACATATCGAGGTTCAGATTTTTGGCGATAAATTTGGCAACTATGTTCATCTGAATGAGAGAGAATGTTCAATCCAGAGAAGGCATCAAAAAATTATTGAAGAAGCTCCTTCCTCTTTTGTTGATGTGGAAACAAGGGAAAAAATTACACAGGCTGCTATAGATGCTGCAAAAGCATGCAGTTATTTCAACGCAGGAACTGTTGAGTTTTTAATGAATGCTGAGAAGAAATTTTATTTTCTTGAGATGAACACGAGACTTCAAGTTGAACACCCGGTTACAGAGCTTACTACCGGATTTGACCTGGTAAAGGAGCAGTTATCAATTGCCGCTGGGGAAAAACTTTCTTTTAGTCAGAAAGAAGTTAAAATAAATGGTCATGCCATTGAGTGCAGAATTTATGCAGAGGATGCTGAGAATAATTTTATGCCCTCCACAGGAAAAATAATTCACTACGTTGCGCCGTCAGGTCCGGGTGTCAGATTGGATTCAGGGTTTGAGATAGGTTCGGATATTTCCGTTTACTACGATCCGTTGATTTCCAAACTGATTTGCTGGGGGAAGGATCGAACGACTGCAATTGAAAGAATGAAGCGTGCATTGTCTGAGTATCACATTGCGGGATTAACTACAAATATTTCATTTTTGAAATTAATTATCGAGCAAAAAGACTTTAAGGATGGTAAGTTTGATATAAACTTTCTGAATGAAGAGTTTATGAGTAAAATTCCTACGTTGCAAAATAAATTAGGCAAAGAATCATTATCGGAAATCGCAGCAATATTTTCGGCAATTCATAAGTCAAAAGTCTCAATGAACCACTTTTCCTCAAACCATAACGAAAATATAAACAGATGGATGGAACAGCTTTATGAATGAGTATATTGTTACGATTGAAAATAAGAAGAATAACGTCTCGGTATTGAATGGATCCGAAGTGAAATTAAACGGAAATAAATACAGCTATGAAATCATTCCTTCCGGTTGTGAATCGTATTTGCTAAGATTAAATGAAAGATTTTATGAATTAACTGCCTCAAAAACTTCAGTTGATTCATATTCAGTAATTGTTGGAGGTCATCTTTTTGATGTTACGGTAAGAACCGCGCTGCAGGAAAAAGCTATAAAGCTAATCGAAGATGCACAAACTGTTTCGCATCACCTGAGAGAAGTAAAAGCACCTATGCCCGGTTTAATACTTAAAGTAAAGAAAAAGGAAGAGGACACAATTGTGCAGGGCGATTCTGTGATGATACTTGAAGCTATGAAAATGGAAAACGATCTTCGTGCTCCATCTTCCGGACAGATAAAAAAAATACATGTTAAAGAAGGTACCGCAGTAGAAAAGGGTACCATATTATTTACTATAGAATAGATTTTTTTTCGTAATCAATTATTTCCTAACAATAGAGGGAGGTTATGCATTGAGAGAAAAATGCTACGTAACTTTAATTGTGCTGGCGTTAACCGCCGGTAAACTTCTTGCGGGGGGATTCCAAATAAACGAGCATGGGGCAAAGGCAATGGCTATGGGTGGTGCGTATACTGCTATTGCAAACGATCCGTCTGCTATTTATTGGAATGCTGCCGGAATGACACAACTAAGGGGAACAAATTTCTTGCTGGGTACTGCTCTCATTTCCCCAAAGTCTACATTTCGTGGTGTGACACCGGATGTTGACATAAATTACATGAAAAGTAATGTTTTCTTTCCAAGTCATCTTTTTATAACACATTCCTTTTCAGAATCATTTTCTGCTGGTGTGGGGCTTACTACACCTTTTGGACTGGGAACAGAATGGGAAGATGGTTGGGTAGGAAGATATTTAGCCGTTAAGACCCAGTTACACACTTTCTGGGTACCGGTTACCTTAGCTTATAATATCCTGGATAATCTTTCCGTGAGTGGTGGATTCGTTTACAGTTTTGCGGATGTATTAATCACAAGAAAAAATTCTCAATCACCTTTCGAGGGCGATGCATTTGTTGAACTCGAAGGGAATGATTATTCCGCATTTGGATATACTTTTGGTTTAATGTTTAAACCAATTAAAGAAGTCTCAATTGGTGCAACCTTTCGAAGTGAAATAGAATACACTTTTGAAGGGACGGCAAAAACAACCGGTGCACAGCAATTACTTGAAATTAAAGCTCTTCCGAATGGAGACGTTACTGCTAAATTAACAACACCTATGAATATTGTAGGTGGAATTGCAGTACAGGTTGTTCCCCAGCTTCTTCTGAGTGCCGATTTTCAATGGGTTGGATGGTCAAGTTATGATACACTGGGAGTTAATTTTAAGGATCCCGATTATGAAGATTCTGCAAGTCCAAGATTGTATGAAGATTCATTTATTATCAGGTTTGGCGGACAATATAATATATCGGACAAGCTTGCAGTACTAGGCGGTGTTTATTATGATAAAAAGCCGGTTAAAAATGAAAGAATCAGCCCGACCCTGCCGGAAACGGATAGGATTGGAATTAGTTTTGGTGCCGACGCTAAATTAACTGAAAGTTTCGGAATTACAGGCTCTTACTTATATATAAGAGGAAATGAAATTACCGTGGCTAACTCAAAAGAAATTTATACTCCCGGAGATTCACCTTTCAATGGTACCTACAATACTACCGGACATCTTCTGTCTTTTAGTTTTTACTATAATTTACCATAGAGAAGGGAGGAATAGAAATGAAGAAAAAAATATTATTTATAGCAATATCGGTTCTATTTACAATTATTTATTTTGGATGTGATGACTATAATAAACTTACAGCTCCCGGTTTTAGTTTGGGCTCTGCCGATTTTTCACGTTTTGTTTCAATCGGTAATAGCTTAACAATGGCTGAGCAGTCATCATCAGTATTCGAAAGTAGCCAGATGTATTCTTTTGGTAAATTAATTGCCAACCAGGTTGAAACCGTATACGAACAAGCAACATTCAGCGATCCGGGGACAGGAGGTAGACTTGAAGTTGAAAAGCTTGAGCCTTTTACTTTATACACAAATCCTAACCAGGGATCTCCTACTAACTTAACGTATCCTGCGCCATATAATAATCTCGGAGTCAAAGGTGCATTTCTGACTGATGTACTAAATGCCAGAGATCGGACAACTTGTTATACTGCTGCCTTTGGTTCACCAAATCCTCTTTTTGATGCAGTGCTTAGAGGATTGGGAACCCAGCTTGAGCTTGCAATTGTACAGCAACCTACTTTTGTAACTCTTTGGATTGGTAACAATGACATTCTGGCTTTTGCAACGCGAGGGGGTTTATTCCCTGTTACTTCTGTACAAAGTTTCTCTGATAATTATAATGCCATTGTTAACGCTCTTGCCGGGACAGGTGCTGATGTTGTTCTGGGAAATATTCCGGATGTAAAGTCTGCCTCATTCTTTAGAACAGTAGGACCTGCCATCGGACTTAAACTTCAAGACAACCAGTTACCCGGAATCGTGTATGCTAAAACCAACGGGACTGTAGGAACAGCTTTGGTTGCTGATTTATTTGGATTCAATGTTCTGGTTTTGCTTTCCGGTTCATCCGCTGCAGAACTCATAGGAGATGTAACTGGAGCTTATTACACGATAAATAGTATCCCAGTTCCTCCAAATGTAAATACTCAATTTCCTTTCGGATTAACACCAGAAAATCCCTGGCCCAACAATCTTATTTTAGATCCGGATGAGATGGCAGCAGTTGATATGACGGTTGCAGCGTACAACAATATTATCGAGACGTCTGCAAGTGCCAAAGGATTTGCCGTGATGGATGGATTTACTCTTATTCGTGATATTGCGGGAACGGGAGTCACCTATAATGGAATTACATATACTGCGGAATTTGTGAACGGCGGTTTTTACAGTCTTGATGGAATTCATCCCACGAGCCAGGGCTATGCAGTTGTAGCAAACGAATTCATTAAAGTTATAAATCAAAGATATGGTGCCTCAATCCCCTTAATAGATGTGAGCACAATCCCGGGAACTATTGCATTCAAGGGTGTATCAATGGGAAAATACGGAATTCCAAATATTCCGCACGGCGCATTAGACAACGTTATATTTTAATTTATAAGGGATGGGAAACCATCCCTTTTATTATTAATGCTATATTTTAGTGACTAACTATAAACCAAAATTGAGATATTTTTATTTAACTGTCTTATTCCTTTTTTTTGCTACATGCTCAACCACGGAAAAAACAGTTAAAGAAGTTGAAACTGACGATACCTATGTATTCGATGAAGTTCCTCCGGAAGATTACTACACGTTTGAAACCCCGGTTGAAAAGAGTGATGTGGTTTATATAGTCCAGATTGGTGCATTCAGCACTCTCGAGAGAGCAAAAAAGTTTGCGGATAAAAGCAGATTAGTTTTGAGGAAGGATATTAAAGTAAATTTTAATGACAGAAATAATTTATATGTAGTACAGATTCATCCTCCTTTTCAAGTAAAAACTGAGGCGGAAAAATATCGGGATGAATTATGGAAAATTGATGAATACAACGATGCATGGATCTTAGTGGTTGATAAAGAAGTGGAATAAAAGAAAAAGGTTAAGTAGCGCAAACACCACTTAACCTCTTATTCTCACCCCATACTTCAGTAAAAAATATTTTTTAGAGACCAAAATCCCAGGCAAGAGTCCCTTCTCTGTAATCTCTCTCAACGTTATCCTGCTCTTCAACAAGCTGCTTGTTATAATTTTCAGGAACAAACTTTTCTGATTGCGGTGTCGCCGGATCAACTTTTTCCGCTTCTTCTTTATTGTTACGTTCCTTAATTGATTCATTCACTAATTCATTCTTGTTCATCTTATTATTAAGAGTCGAGACTTTATTTTCAAATACCTTGCTGGTTTCTGTATAATTTTCGATAGGACTGGTGGTTTTATTCTCCAGTTTTTCCTCGATACTGTTTTTTACATCCTCAGTCACCAACTCATGCTCATTTGCCTTATCAGATGTTTCTAATTCTGTATTACCATGTTCAAAAGAGGTATTTTCAATTTTTTCGGGAGAATTGTTATCATTTGTTTTCTCCTCCGCCTGCTCCTGCACTACAAATTTGTGATTCTGATTAGTCAGATTTTTCTCTAGCATATTCCTGTTTAATAAATCTTCAACCGCGACCTCAACACTAGGGTATAGTGGAAATATTTTGCTTAGCGAATTCATTGTAAGAAAAACTTTAGTCTGATCATTAGGTTCAACCAGTACCATATATCTGTTCTTTTGCTTCAGCTTTTTATAATTCATCACCAAAGCACCAATAAACGTAGAGTCTAAATGATTGCAAGTAGCGAGATCCACAACAACATCACATTCAGTCATCAGGATAAGCTCATCCATGAATCCTTTAAA